>Ga0182745_1000074_pt1 | contig 146609 bp, 121 predicted proteins | sample eDN3rd30CKraftBY_FD_128523 | JGI IMG/M metagenome (GOLD analysis project Ga0182745, IMG submission 128523) | Enriched backyard soil microbial communities from Emeryville, California, USA - eDNA 3rd pass 30_C Kraft BY (version 2) (version 2) | ecosystem: Environmental > Terrestrial > Soil >...
ATCCCGATCCCGATCCCGATCCCGATCCCGATCCCGATCCCGATCCCGATCCCGATCCCGATCCCGATCCCGATCCCGATCCCGATCCGGGTTCGGGTTCGTTGCCGGTGACGCCGGGCGACGAGACGCAGCCCGGCTTGATCCCCGTCGTGCCGGCCCGGCTGGTCGACACCAGGAACGGCGCCAAGGACACCACGATTGATGGCCTGTTCGAGGGCGGCGCCCGCCTCGACGACGGCGGGACGTTCGCGTTCGACGTGGCCGGCCGCGGCGGCGTGCCCGACGACGCCGAGAGCGTATGGCTGAACGTCACCGTGGTGGGGCCGTCAGCAGCCGGCCACCTGACGGTCTACCCATGCGACCAGGAGCGACCATGGGCGTCGAACGTCAACTATCTGTTCGACCAGACCGTCCCCAACGCCGTGTTCACCAGAATCGACGGCGATGGGCGGGTGTGCGTCCACGCCGTCGCCGAGATGGACCTGGTGGTCGACGTGAACGCCTACGCCCCGCCGGGCACGTCGGTCGAGGCGATCGCGCCGGCTCGGCTGCTCGACACCCGCGGTGGGCCCAGGGACGTGACGATCGACGGCGAGTTCGAGGGTGCCCGCCGACTCGCCGGCGGCGAGGCGATCGAGCTCGACGTCGCCGGGCGGGGCGGTGTGCCCGTCGACGCCGGCGGCGTGTTCCTCAACGTCACCGTCATCGACCCCGCCACCCACGGGTACCTCACCGTCTACCCGTGCGGCCCCGAGCGCCCGTTGACGTCGAACGTCAACTTCAGCCCTGGCGAGACGACGCCGCGTCTGGTGTTCTCGATGCTCGGTGACCGCGGCTCGGTATGCCTGTTCTCGCAGTCTGACCTCGATCTGGTGGTCGATGTCGGGGCCCACGTTCCCGACGACCGCTCGGTGGCGGCGCTGGTTCCTGCCCGGCTGCTCGACACCCGGCAGGGCGCCGCCGACGAGACGATCGACGGCGAGTTCCAGGGGCACGGCCGACTCGCCGCCGGCGACACGATCGAGCTGGACGTGATCGGGCGCGCCGGCGTGCCCACCCATGCCCAGTCGGTGCTCCTCAACATCACGGCGGTCGAGGCGTCGGCCCCCGGCCACCTGATCGTGCATCCGTGTGGGACGCAGCGGCCATGGGCGTCGAACGGCAACTACGCCATCGGGAGCGTGTCGCCCAACGCCGTGCTGGCGATGCTCGGCGAGGACGGACGGGTGTGCCTGTACTCGCTGGAGGAGGTTGACCTCGTCGTCGACATCTCCGGTTACACGTTCGACCCCGTGGCGTTCGCGGCGAGTTCGTACACGCAGGTCGCCCGCTCGCTGCCGAACACGATGTCGCGGGGGTTCGTAGCCGTGTAAGCCTGGATCCGTAACACTTTGCGTTCAAGCGCCATGCAGGCTGGGCTCCACCGCTGGTGTACCAGGGCCAACGTTGCCGCAACCGCCGTGGGCTGGGGCAACGCTTGCGAGCAGCTGCAGCGATCGGTGGATCCAGGGTAAGGGGCTCAGCAGATAGGCGACCGCCGCCAAGGTGGTTGAGCCTGTCGAACCCACCGACGACCAGCACCGGGTCGGGGCGCGCAACGGCCCGGGGTGGATGCCCCGGGCCGTTGCGCAGATCGGTAGCGCAGGCTGGCTCAGCCGGCGGTGTTGACCTTCTTCATCAGGCGGCTCTTCTTGCGGGCCGCCGCGTTCTTGTGGATGACGCCCTTGCTGGCGGCCGAGTCGATCCGCTTGACGGCGGCCTTCAGCGCAGCCGCTTCGTCGTCGGTGCCGACCGCATTGGTGGCCGACTTGACGCGGCTCTTCAGTTCGCTGCGAACGGCCTTGTTGCGCTCTTGCGCCTTGGCGTTCGTGATGTTGCGCTTCTTCTGGCTCTTGATGTTGGCCACGTGCCTGGGGACCTCTCTTGCGATGGTGGATGGTCGCGAGAGCCGCGACAATCGACCGTGCAATGTTAGTTGCGGCGGCCCCAGGCCCCAACGTGACCATCCAGGTTCCCGAGCTGCCGGTTTTGCTTTCACGGCGCCCCGGGGCGGCGCCGGCTGGTCACCCATCGGGTCGCCCTGACGTCCCGGGTTCCCGGCCGGGGCCTGCCGGTAGCGTTGGCAGACGTCATGACCGCGTCGATTCCCCTGCCGATCCCTCTGTCCCGGATCCGGAATTTCTCGATCATCGCCCACATCGACCACGGCAAGTCGACGCTGAGCGACCGGATCCTCGAGATCACCGGCGCCGTCCAGGCTCGCGACATGAAGGCCCAGTACCTCGACTCGATGGACCTCGAGCGCGAGCGCGGCATCACCATCAAGGCCCAGAACGTGCGCGTCGAGTGGAAGGGCCACTGGTTCCACCTGATCGACACGCCGGGGCACGTCGACTTCGGGTACGAGGTCAGCCGCAGCCTGGCGGCGTGCGAGGGCGTGGTGCTGGTGGTCGACGCGGCCCAAGGCATCGAGGCCCAGACGCTGGCCAACTGCTACCTGGCGCTCGAGCACGACCTCGAGATCGTCGCCTGCCTGAACAAGATCGACCTGCCCGCGGCCGACCCCGACCGCTACGCGATGGAGATCGAGAACGTGCTCGGCATCCCGGCCGAAGACATTCTGAAGATCAGCGCCAAGACCGGCGACGGCGTGCCCGAACTGCTCGATGCGATCGTCGACAAGATCCCATCGCCGCAGGGGACCGCCGATGCGCCACTCCAGGCGCTGATCTTCGACTCGCAGTTCGACCAGTACCGCGGTGTCGTCTCATCGGTGCGGGTGATGAACGGGGTGATGGGAACCAAGGAGCGCCTGCGGTTCATGCAGGCTGGTGCCGACCACGACGTGATCGAGATCGGTGCCCGCCGGCCGGTACCCACGCCGGTCGCCGAGCTGGGGCCGGGCGAGGTGGGCTACCTGATCGCGGGCATCAAGGACGTCGGCGACGCGCGCTCGGGCGAGACCGTCACCACGGTGACCCGCGGCGCCCCCGACCCGTTGCCCGGTTACCAGGACCCCAAACCGATGGTGTTCTCGGGCCTGTTCCCGATCGACGGCGACGACTTCGAGAACCTGCGCGACTCGCTCGGCAAGCTCAAGCTCAACGACGCCTCGATCACCTACACGCCCGAGTCGTCGGGCGCGCTCGGGTTCGGGTTCCGGTGCGGCTTCCTCGGGTTGCTCCACATGGAGATCGTCAAGGAGCGGCTCGAGCGCGAGTTCAACCTGGCGCTGATCGCCACCGCCCCATCGGTGGAGTACCGCGTCACCACCACCGACGGGGCGACGGTGGTGGTATCGAACCCGGCCGAGTTGCCGGTGATCCAGAAGATCGACACGATCGAAGAGCCGGTCTTCAAGGTGTCGATCATCTCGCCCAAGGAGTACACGGGCGCGCTGATGGAGCTGTGCCAGCAGCGCCGCGGCGAGATGAAGAAGATGGAGTACCTGTCGCCCGAGCGGGTGGAGCTGGTGTACGACATTCCGCTCGCCGAGGTGGTGGTCGACTTCTTCGACCAGCTCAAGTCGCGCAGCCAGGGCTACGCCTCGCTCGACTACGAACCGCACGGCTACCAGGCCGCCAACCTGGTCAAGGTCGACATCTTGCTCAACGGCGAGCCCGCCGACGCGTTCTCCACCATCGTGCACCGCGAGAAGGCCGAGGCGTACGGCCGGCGGATGGGCGAGAAGCTCAAGGAGCTGATCCCACGGCAGATGTTCGACGTGCCGATCCAGGCCGCGATCGGTGGCAAGGTGATCGCCCGCGAAACCGTCAAGGCCAGGCGCAAGGACGTGCTCGCCAAGTGCTATGGCGGCGACATCACCCGCAAGCGCAAGCTGCTCGAGAAGCAGAAGGAAGGCAAGAAGAAGATGAAGGCGATCGGCCGGGTCGAGGTACCCGGCGACGTGTTCATCTCGGCCCTCAAGCTCGACGACTGACGCGCCACCGACCGCCACCACCCGTGGTTACGGCGGTCGAAACCACTCAGCGCGCGGCGCCCGCTCGGTAGAGTCGGTCGGTATGCCACGGGGTCGCGTCGTGATCGACGCGTTGCCGGTCGGGATCGACGGGGTCATCGAACAGCTGGTCGCCTGGCGGCGCGCCGCCGGCAGTCCCTCGTACGCCGAGATCGCCCGCCGCATCCAGGCCGAGCGGATCGCGCGCGGTGCCACACCCGCCAGCGCAGCCGTGGCGAAGACCACCGTGTACGACTGCTTCCGGGGCGACCGGCGGCGACTCGACGTCGAACTGGTGGTCGAGGTCGCCAGCGCCCTCGGCCTGCCCGACGACGAACTCGACACCTGGGCGAACGCGTGCTGGGCGGCCCAGCACCGAGCCGAAGCTTCGCGGGTGGTCAGCGTGCGCGCCACCTTGCCGGCCCCTGTCGAGCGCTTCGTCGGCCGGGTCGACGAGGCCGCCCGGCTGCTCACCGGCGAGCCGGCGATCTTCGCGATCGTAGGTATGGCCGGCACCGGCAAGACCCAGCTGGCCACCCGGGTCGCCCACAAGCTGATGGCTCGCGGCGACGTGGCGCGTGCCGTGTTCGTCGACCTGCGCGGGTTCGACGCCGAACGCCCACCGGCCGATCCGACCGCCGTGGTCGACGCGGTGGTGCGCGCGCTCGGTACCGATCCGCGGGCGCTCGGCAACGACCGTCCCGGCAGGCGCACGGCACTGGGCGAGCTGCTCGCCGACGAGCGGGCGCTGCTGGTGCTCGACGACGCGGCCGGGCCCGAGCAGGTGGCCGAGATCGTCCCCATAGTGTCGGCTGGACGCCCTGCCGTGCCGATGGTGGTCACCAGCCGGGTAGCCCTCGGTGACGTCCCCGGCGTGGTCCCGGTACCACTGGCCCCGTTCGACGACGCCGAGGCGCTCGCCCTCCTCGACCCAGACCTGGTGGGCGACGCGCCCGACGCCGCCCGCGAGGTGGTCGCCCTGGCAGGGCACCTCCCGTTGGCGGTGGGCATCGTGGCCTCGCGGATCGCCGCCCGACCGGGCTGGACGCTGGCCGATCACGCCCGAGTGCTGCGCCAACACCGCGAGCAGTTCCGCCTCGACGAACCGGTGCGGGCCGCGATCGACCTCTCGTACCAGGCGCTCAGCCAGCGCGCTCAGCGCACGTTGCGCCTGCTCGCCGTGCAACCGTGCAGCCTGCTCGACCGGTTGGCCGTGGCCGCCATGATCGGGGAATCGGACGACGCTGCCGAAGCGCTGCTCGACGAACTCCAGGCGGCTCACGTGGTGTCGGTCGCCGACGACGGGCGGATGGGCCTGCACGCCCTCGTACGGGCCCACGCGGCTGGGCTGGCGATCGACGAGGACCGTCCGAGCGACCGCGACGAGGCGATCGGACGGCTCGACGAGTACATGGTGGCGCAGGTGTGGGCCGCCACCGGGGCGCTGTCCGGCGAGCGGGTGCCGACGCCGCGCTACCCCGTGGCGGCGGTCGAGCCGCCCGCCACCCCCGAAACGGCCGGGCAGTGGCTCGACAGCGAGCACGAGAACCTGCTGACGCTCGCCGCGCCGGGGCGCGAACATCGCCGCCCTACCATCGCGATCGAGCTGTCGGAGGCGCTCGCCAAGCACCTCGAACGGCGCGGGTTGCACTACGACGCGGTGATGCTCCACGAGCGCGCACTCGCCACAGCGACCGACCTGGGCGACTCCGTTGGCGAACGCTTGGCGTTGTTGCACCTCGGCCAGATGCTGGTGCGCCTCGGCGACGCCGAGCGGGCGACGCGCCTGCTCGGCCGGGCAGCCGCGGCAGCCGACGCCGCCGGCGACCCCGACACGTCGATGCGGGCGATCAACACGTTGGGAATCGTCGACGCCCGGGCCGGGCGGCTCGACGCGGCCCTCGAACAGTTCGAACAAGCACTGGAGTTGGCCCGCCAGAGCGAGGCCGGCGACACCGTGGCGATCATGCTCGACAACATCGCCGTCGTGCAGCGCCGCCTCGGGCGGCTCGACGACGCAGCCCGGCTGCACCGCCAAGCCCACGAGCAGGCGGTTGCCGGGGGCATCGCCGAGTTGGCCGCCAACTCACTGATGAACCTCAGCGACGTGTTGCTCGCCCAGGGTGACGCACCGGGCGCGCTCGACGCCGCCCAACGCGCCCGCGATGCCTGCCGCGAGGGTGGGTTCGTGCCCACCGAGGCCTACGCCATCACCAACATCGGCCTCGCGCTGGTGGCCCTCGGACGCGCTACCGAGGGCATCGCCGAGCACGAGACCGCGCTCGACCTGGCGCGCCCGCTCGGCAACCGCTCGCTCGAGGTCGCCGTGCTCAACAACCTCGGCGAGGCGCTGATCGCCGCCGACCGCCGAGCCGACGCCGAGGTGACGTTCAAGGTGGCCCGCGAGCTGGCGATCACGATCGACGACGCGTTCGAGCGCGACCGCGCCGACGAAGTCCTCGTCGAACTTGCCCGCGGATAGGCGGACGCGGTGGTCGAGAACCGCCGTTCGGGGTCGTTCGGGGTTGCCCTCCGGCGGGTCGTCCGTTGTCACGATGGCCACGTGAAGACGAATCTGGGAAAGCTGTCGCTCGTCGCGCTGACGGGGCTGGCCGCGCTGGCGTGGCCACAGCCGGCCGGTGCCACGCTGGCACCCAGCGAGCGGGTGTGTTTCGAGGTGGTGGGTTCGCCGGGCGATGCAGCGGTGGTGAACGTGACGCCGGTGGGCGCCGGTGCGCCGGGGAACGGGTTGTTGGTGTCGTCCGACGTGGGGTCGGCGCCAGCGGCGTCGAGTGTGAACTTCGTGCCGGGGTCGGTCGACCCGAACGTGGCGGTGGCGCGGATCGGTGCGGATGGCCGGGTGTGCTTCGTGAACTCGCATCACAGTGCAGTGGACGTGGTGGCCGATCATCTGGGCACGATCTCCGGTTCGGCGTGGCGTCCGGCACAGGCCAACGGCGCACCCGATCGGAAGTTGGATACCCGTCAGACGGGTGGCCGGTTGGCGCCGCACGGACGGGCGTGCTTTGCGGTGGGTGGTGAGCCGGGGGATGCGGCGGTGGTGAATTTGACGCCGGTGTTGGCGGGTGGTGCGGGGCATGGGCAGTTGGTGTCGTCGGATGTGGTGGATGTGCCGGTGGCGTCGAATGTGAACTTTGGGGCGGGGTCGGTCGACCCGAACGTGGCGGTGGCGCGGATCGGTGCGGACGGTCGGGTGTGTTTCGTGAACTCGGGCTTGTCGGCGGTGGACGTGGTGGCGGACCACGTGGGCACGATCGCGGGCGACGTGTGGCTGCCGGCGAGGCCCTCCGGTGCTCCGGACCGGCGCCTCGACACGCGGGCCTCGGGCGGTCGGTTGGCGCCGCACGGACGGGCGTGTTTCGCGGTGGGTGGTGAGCCGGGGGATGCGGCGGTGGTGAATCTGACGCCGGCGTTGGCGGGTGGTGCGGGGCATGGGCAGTTGGTGTCGTCGGATGTGGTGGATGTGCCGGTGGCGTCGAATGTGAATTTCGGGGCGGGGTCTGTCGACCCGAATGTGGCGGTGGCGCGGATCGGTGCGGATGGTCGGGTGTGTTTCGTGAACTCGGGCCTGTCGGCGGTGGACGTGGTGGCGGACCATCTGGGCACGATCTCCGGTTCGGCGTGGCGCCCGGCCCAGACCAACGGTGCGCCCGATCGGCGGCTCGACACGCGTCCACCCGCCCCGGCCAACACGGTGCCGCTCGAGCGGGTGTCGTTGCTGCTCGACTACGAGGCCGGCTACGGCGGCTACATCTACCCGGTGTACAACCCGTACGCCTTCTTCACGAACGGCCAGGTGGTGAAGGAACCGAAGGTGCCACTCGACCAACTTCGGCTCGATGCGCTCGACAAGGACCAGGCCGGCCGGTGGGGTACGTACGTCGTCAACGGGAACAAGGTCACGATCACGTACACCAACGGTGACCGCACGGAGAAGGACTGGCCGGGGGCGCCGGCGATCCCGGCGCCGGGCGGCACCACGTTGCAGGGCGCGTTCTCGTCGATCACCGGTGGCGGGAACCTGGCCGTCGGCGGGTCAGTCGGCGTACTCGCCTACAGCCGGATGACGTTCACGTCCGACGGCTGGTTCACCAACGAGAACATCTCTGGCGGATCTTCGAGTGCCCACGTCGCCTACTCGCGCACCGACACCGCCGGCCGCTACACGATCGACGGGCACACCATCACGCTGCGCTTCAACAGCGGTGACGTCGGTCAGTTCTTCTTCGCCTTCTACGGCAACGACTTCGACGTGTTCCGGATCGCCGGCCGCACGTACACGTCAGCCAGTTAGCCCGGATCCGCCGATCTGACGGCTCGTTCCTCGCCGCCATCACGGTGAATCCAGGCTCCGCAACACTTTGCGTTCAAGCGCCACGCAGGCTGGGCTCACTGGCGGTGCATCAGGGCCAACGTGGACGCAACCGCCGCGGACTGGGCCAACGTCAACGAGCGACCGCGGCGATCGGTGGATTCAGGATTGGCCGGCGTCGCGCCGATGTCCATGAGAGGCCGCTAGCACTCGGTAGGCTCGATTGCCAACATGCTGGACGATCGCAAGACCGCCATCCTCAGCGCGGTCGTGAACGAGTACATCACCACGGCACAGCCGGTGGGCTCGCAGCACATCGCCACCGCGCCCGGAATCGGTGTGTCGTCGGCCACGGTCCGCAACGAGATGGCCGTCCTCGAACAGGAGGGTTACCTCACCCAGCCGCACACGTCGGCCGGGCGCATCCCCACCGACAAGGGGTACCGCTTCTTCGTCGACCATCTCGCCGCCCCGGGCCGTCTCGACACGGCCAGCCAGCAGCGCATCGGCGACTTCTTCGCCGCCGCCCACGGCCGTCTCGAAGAGATGCTGCACCACACGTCCGACCTGCTCGCCGGTCTCACCCGCTCGGCCGCGGTCGTGCTCGGCCCGCCGGCCGAATCGGCGTCCATCCGCGGGGTACAGCTGGTGCGGCTCTCGTCGCTCACCGCCACCGTCGTGGTCGTGTTTGCCAGCGGTTCGGTCGACAACGAGGTGATCGAGATCGACGACGTGTCCGACGCCACGCTGGCCGCCGCCGGCGCGCACCTCGCAGCCAGCTTGCAGGGTGGCACGCTGGCAGCGCTCGACCGGATGCCACGGTCGGGTGACGCGGCGGTCGACGCCATATGCGCGGCGGCTGCCCAGGCGCTCGGCCACACGGCCACCGACGATCACGTCTACGTGGGTGGGGCCTCGACGGTGGCGCAGGCGTTCGACGCGGTCGACGTGGTACGTCAGGTGCTGCTCACGCTCGAACAGCAGTTCGTCGTCGTGTCGCTGGTCCGCGACATCGTCGACCGTGGCATGTCGGTGGCGATCGGCGTCGAGCACGGTGTCGAACCGCTGTCGGCGTGCTCGGTGGTGGTCGCCCCGGTAGTGGTCGACGGCGAACACCTCGGCTCGGTCGGCGTGCTCGGCCCCACCCGCATGAACTACCCCCTCGCCCTCGCCACCGTCGACATCGTGTCGGACCGGCTGGGCAAGCGACTCGGAGAGGGCTGACCCATGTCTGCCGACTACTACGAACTGCTCGGCGTGCCGCGCACCGCCAGCGCCGACGAACTCAAGAAGGCCTACCGCAAGCGGGCCCGTGAGCTGCACCCCGACACCAACCCCGACCCGGCCGCAGCCGAGCAATTCAAGGCCGTGTCGACCGCGTACGCGGTGCTGGCCGACCCCGACCAGCGGGCGCGCTACGACCGCTTCGGCGAGGCTGGCGTGAACGGCGCCGGGGGAGGGCCGGGTGCCGGCGACTTCTTCGGCGGCGGCAACCTCGGCGACATCTTCGACGCCTTCTTCGGTGGCCAGGGCAGCCCGTTCGGGGGTGGCCGGCGTGGCCCGAGCGGCCCGCCGCGCGGGCAAGACATGGAGATCACCGTCGACGTCGCCTTCGAGCAGGCGGTGTTCGGCGACCAGGTCGAGGTCACGGTCAAGCTGCCCCAGACGTGCGACGACTGCGGAGGCACGGGCGCTGGGGCGGGTACGAAGCCGGTCGTCTGCGCCGACTGCAGCGGCAGCGGACAGGTGCGCCGCGTGCGCCAGAGCGTGCTCGGCCAGATGGTGTCGACCAGCCCGTGCCCGCGCTGCAGCGGGCTGGGCGAGGTGATCACCACGCCGTGCGACAAGTGCCGCGGCGACGGCCGTATCACGGTCGACAAGACCTATCACGTCGACGTGCCGGGCGGCGTCGCCGACGGGTCGACGCTGCGTCTCACGCGGCGTGGCGCGGCCGGGCCGCGCGGCGGTGCGCCGGGTGACCTGTACGTGCACCTGCGGGTCGCCGAGCACGCCGACTTCGTGCGCGACGGCGACCACCTCGTCACCGAGGTACCGATCTCGATCGCCCAGGCCGCGCTGGGCACACAGTTCACGCTGGTCACGCTCGACGGCGAGCACGAGCTGGCGATCCCCGCGGGCACCCAGCCCGGTCACCGGTTCGTGCTGCGCGGCAAGGGCGTCACGCGCCTCCAGAGCCGCGGGCGTGGCGACCTGATCGCGATCGTCCGCGTCGAAGTACCCACCAAGCTCACCGCCGACGAGGCCGAGCTGTTGCGCCAGTTCGCGGCCGGCCGCGGCGAGGTGGTCGGCGACGGCGCCGGGGGCTTGTTCTCGAAGATCAAGTCGGCGTTCTCCTGATGCCGCCGTTCGGCCGATGAGGGCGTAGTGGAGCTGCGGCGCCGGGCCGCGGCGCACGTGCTCGTCGACGATGTCGGCACCCCGGCGCTCGGTGACGGCACCGCCCATCACCTGTTCCGGGTGCTGCGGGTGGCCGACGGGGCGATCGTCACCGTCACCGACGGCGCCGGGCGGTGGCGGCCGTGCCGTGCCGCCGGCGCGGCGGTGGTACCCGATGGCGACGTCGTCCACGAGCCGGCCCTGGAGGTACCGCTCACGATCGCGGTGACGCTGCCCAAGGCCGACCGGCCCGAGTGGATCGTCCAGAAGCTCACCGAGCTCGGCGTCGACCGGATCGTGTTGCTCCACGCCGAGCGTTCGGTGGTGCGTTGGGACGCCGAGCGGGCGGCCAAGCACGTCGCCAAGCTGCGCCGGGTCGCAGTCGTTGCGCTCGAACAGTCGCGGCGGGTGTGGCTGCCCGATGTCACCGGGCCAGTCACCGCGGCGAGCATGCTGGCAGGCGCGGTCGCGGCCGAACCGGGTGGCCGGGCATTGTCGGCCGCCGACCGGACCGTGGCGATCGGGCCCGAGGGCGGCTGGTCGCCGGCCGAGCTGGCCGTAGCCGGCGACACGGTGTCGCTCGGGCCGACCGTGCTCCGCGTGGAAACTGCGGCCCTCAGCGCCGCGGTGCGCGCGACCATGCTCGCGGACGGTGCGAAATTGGGCAAGAATCGTACGTAAAGTGCCCATTTCGGGCATTTGTGCGCGCTACGTGACCGAACTGCGTTATGCTCATGGCCGGGTTGACGGATGGCGGTTCACCGCCGATCAGATGGAAATGGCGATGACCGATCACGACGACAACGATGCCGGCTACAGCGTTCAGGTGGGTGAGCGACTGCGTGCGATTCGCAAGCAGAAGCGGCTCTCCCTTCACGACGTCGAGGCCCAGTCCGAGCAGGAGTTCAAGGCCAGCGTGCTCGGTGCCTACGAGCGTGGCGAGCGGGCGCTGTCGCTACCCCGGCTCGACCGGCTGGCGCAGTTCTACCGGGTGCCGGTCGACCAGCTCCTGCCACGCAACGAACTCGACCCCATCACCGGGGCCGAGGGCGGGCCGCGGCCCAAGCTGGCGATCGACATCCTCAAGCTGTCGCAGCTGTCGGGTGCCCCGTTCGAGATGCTCACCCGCTTCATGCGGATGATCCAGGTGCAGCGCCAAGACTTCAACGGCCGGGTGCTCACCATCCGCGCCGACGACCAGCGGGCGATCGCGGCGATGCTCGACATTCCGGTCGACCAGGTCGCCTTGCGCCTCGAAGCGCTCGACCTGGTGTACCGCCCCGGCTAGCCGCCCAAGGTGGTTGAGCCTGTCGAAACCACCGCCACACTGGCCACGGTGACCGCGTTCGGCGTCTACGTCCACATTCCGTTCTGTCACACGAAGTGCGACTACTGCGCGTTCGCGACGTGGACCGACCGGCACCATCTCACCGGCCCGTATCTGGCCGCGCTGCGCGCCGAGATTGGCCGTGCGGTGGCGGGCGGCATGCCGCCGGCGACGAGCATCTTCGTCGGCGGCGGAACGCCGTCGATGGTGCCGGCGGCTGAGCTGGCGGGTGTGATCGCAGCGATTCCCGTCGTCACCGGGGCCGAGATCACGGTCGAGTGCAACCCCGACGACGTCACCGTCGATCTGTTGCGTACCTACGCCGATGCCGGGGTCGACCGGGTGTCGATCGGTGTCCAGTCGATGGTGACGCACGTGCTCGGCACGCTCGGCCGCCGGCATGCCCGCGGCAACGTCGAGCAGGCGGTCGCCGCAGTGCACGCGGCCGGCTTGCGGTCGTTCAACCTCGACGTGATCTACGGAGCGGCGGGCGAGACGCTGGCCGACTGGCAGGCCACGCTGGCCGACGTCGTCGCCCTCGACCCGCCGCACGTGTCGGCGTACGCGCTGACGATCGAGCCGGGCACGCCGCTGGCCGAGCAGCCCGACCGGCACCCCGACGACGACGACCAGGCCGACAAGTACGACGCGGCCCACACAGTGCTCGATGGAGTCGGGCTGGAGAACTACGAGATCTCGAACTGGGCCCGCCCCGGCCACGAATGCCGCCACAACGTCCTGTACTGGCGTCAGCAGGACTATCGCGGGTTCGGGTGTGCGGCGCACTCACACGAGTCGGGCCGCCGGTGGTGGAACGTGCGCACCCCCGACCGCTACATCGACCTCGTCACCGCCGGTCGGCCTACCGAGGCTGCCGGCGAGACGCTCGATGAGCCGACCCGCAGGTTCGAGCGGCTGGAACTGCAACTGCGCATGCGTGACGGCGTGCCCACGGATGCGTTTGCTGAGGTTGACGCGGCCGAACTCGCCACCGACGGCCTGATCGAGCCGGGCGGCCAAGGCTGGATCCTCACCCGGCCAGGCCGCCTGCTCGCCAACGCCGTCGCCCTCCGCCTCGCCACCTGACAGGCCCCGGTGGTCGAGCGGGCCGCGCAGTCATCCGGCCCCCGGTGGTCGAGTGCCGCCCTCTGGGCGGTGTATCGAGACCACCCCAGCCAAGCATCAACCTCGGTCAGCGACCGCGGCGAACAGGTCGGGGAACACCCGGGCCACCTTGGCCGACAGATAGTCGCCGTAGGTGCCCTCCCAGGCGTGCACGCTGGTTCCGTCCCAGCGACGGTCGGCGTCGTCGGCAGGTGGCGAGTCGTCGAGCGGTAGCGGCACCACCTCGGCGTCCCACGACGGGTCGAAGAAGTACGGGAACGACAGGCGGCTGCGCCCCGACGTGTTGCGGGCCCGGTGCGGGGTCGACCGGTAGCGCCCCTCGGTCAGCTTGTCGAGCATGTCGCCGAGGTTGCACACGAGCACGTCGGGTTCGGCGGGCACCTCGATCCACTCCCCGTCCGGGGTCCGCACCTCCAGCCCACCGGCGTCGTCCTGGGCGAGCAGCGTAAGCAGGCCGTAGTCGGTGTGGTGGCCGACGCCGTACTCGTCGGCGACGTCGTTGTCGGCGAAGGCGGGGTAGTGGAACACCCGGAACAGCACGGTCGGGTCGCCGGTGAGATGCTGCTCGAACCAGCGCGCCGGCAGGCCGAGCGCGAGGGCGATGCCCCGCAGCACGGCGTCGGCGACCGGCCGCAACGCGGCCATCCAGGCGTCGATCGCGGGGCCGAGCCCGCCGGACGGGTACAGGTTGGCGCCATGCAGGGGAGTGCCGGTCAGCACGCGCGAGTGATCGGGCGGGTGCTCGGTGCCGACGTAGAGACCCTCCTTGCGGTCGGGCCGCCCGGACGTCACCTCACCGCGCACCGGGAACCAGCCGCGCCAGGCCGGCCCGGCAAGCGGCATCGCCACGGTGGCCTTGACGTCGTCGGGCTGCCCGAAGAACGCTCGCGACTCGGCGTCAAGCGTGGCGAGCAGCGCCGGGTCGAGCCCGTGCCCGGTCACCCGGAAGAAGCCGAGCGTACGACAGGCCTCGTCGAGCGCATCCATGACACGGATGAGGTCGGAGCGGTCGGGTTCGTCGGCCAGCAGCGGGGCGATGTCGATCAGCGCGAGTGAACGTAGTGAGCCGTCGGAAACGGTGTCAGTCGCCGTCACGGTTGGTAGCGTACGTCCACGCTTCGGGCGTATGGCTCAGTTGGTTAGAGCGCATCCATGACACGGATGAGGTCGGGGGTTCGATTCCCTCTACGCCCACCCCATGCAACTCACTGCCGCGATTGTGCAGGAGGGCGAGTGGTTCGTCGCTCGTTGTCTCGAGGTCGATGTCGTGAGTCAGGGCGAGACGCTCGAGGTGGCCCGGGCCAATCTGATCGAGGCGCTCGAGTTCTACTTCGAGGATGAACCTGGCATCGCTGTGGGTGTGTCTCCGGTGATCGTCCCGCTCGACATAGCCGTGTGAGCCCACCGCTTCCTCAGGTATCCGCTCGAGAGATGGTCAGCCCAGCCTGGCGATCGTGCGACGTCACCGAGCTTCAGTGTCGAACAGGGTGATCCGGTTCACGAACTTGGCCGGCTCGATCAGGTGGGGGTAGTGGCCGAGGTCGGGCCACACCTCGAACGTGGCTGACGAAACCTTGCCGGTGAGCCATTCGCCGTACTCGGCGCCGGGGTCGATGCCGTGCAGCGACAGATACGGCACGGTGACCTGGCCGACAAGGCCGTCGACGAGCGCGTTGAGGTCGTCGGCCGACGACGACAACACGGCCTCCCACACGCCGAGCACGACGTCTTGCTCGCCGCGCCGGAGACCGTCGATGCGGTCTCGCTCGGCGCCGGCCAGCGGGCCGGCCATCTGGGCGAACACCATGCCGATCGCCTGCTGGAACTCGTCATCGGTGCCGCGCAGCAACGGTTCGAGTTGTTGCAGCGCCGACTGGAACCCCGCCAGCTGGAGCGGCTGGTCGACGTTGACGACGGCTCGGCACGGCCCACCGGCGGCGTAGGCCGACACCACCGCGCCGCCCAGCGAGTGCCCCACCAGCAGCGCGTCTGGCGCGGCGAGGTCGGCCAGAACGGCGCCGAGGTCGCCGGCCATCGTCGCCAGGTCGTACGGCGCGGTGCGGCTCGACGCGCCGTGACCGCGCAGGTCGAGTGACGTCACCCGGTAGCCGTGGTCGGCGAACGACTCGGGGAGCGAGCCCCACGACGAGCGGCTCTCGGTGATGCCGTGCACCAGTACGAGCGGCCGGCCCTCGCCGATCGTGTCGTACGAGATCGTCGCGCCGTCGGAGGTGGTGGTTGTGCCCATCCGCCGAACGTATCCGCTCCCGGTGGTTTCGACAGGCTCAACCACCTGGGTTGAACCTGTCCTTACGGAAGAGGCATGGCGTCGCCGAAGTTGATGCCCATGTCGCGGGCGGTCAGCATCGTGTCGCAGTCGAGTGGCACGTTCTTCTGGCGGCCCTTCACGGACGCCAGGGGTACGTAGTCGACCTGGGGCGGGTTGAGGGCGACCATGATCCCGTTGTGGCCCTCTTCGAGGGCGCGCACGGCGGCCGCGCCGAACCGCAAGCCGAGCAGGCGGTCCGCCGACGACGGCGACCCGCCTCGGATCAGGTGCCCGAGCACGACCACCCGCGCCTCCTTGCCGGTCATCTCGCCGAGCGCATCGGCGACCTTCTGGCCGATGCCGCCCAGCCGTTCGGCCTGACCGACGTTCTTCCCGACCACCGTGACCTCGCCACCCACTGGGCAGGCGCCTTCGGCGACGACCACGATCGAGAACCGAGCACCGCGCTCCTCGCGTTGGCGAATGGTGGCGGCCACCGGTTCGAGTTCGAACGGGATCTCGGGGATCAGGATCGCGTGGGCGCCACTGGCCGCCCCGGCGTGGAGCGCGATCCAGCCGGCGTAGCGGCCCATCACCTCGACGACGATCACCCGCCCATGCGACGTGGCCGTGCTGAACAGGCGGTCGATGCACTCGGTGGCGAAGCCGACGGCGGTGTCGAACCCGAACGTGGCGACGGTCTTCTCGAGGTCGTTGTCGATCGTCTTGGGCACGCCGATCACGCGCAGCCCGGCCTCGTACAGGTGATGGGCGATCGTGAGCGAACCGTCGCCGCCGATCGAGATCAGGGCGTCGATGCCGCGCTGCTCGAAGCGCTCGACCAGGTCGGCGCTGCGGTCGACCTCGGCCCACGTGCCGTCAGGCTGCTGCACCGGGTAGGCGGTCGGGTTGCCGCGGTTGGTGGTACCGAGGATGGTGCCGCCCTGGTAGATGATCCCGCGCACGCGCTCACGACTCAGCTCGACCAGGCCACCCTCGGGGTATTCGTCGGGGTTCATCAGCCCGTTGAAGCCGTCGCGGATGCCGACGACGTCCCACCCGCGGTTGCGGGCCGCCAGCGTGGCCGCCCGGATGACGGCGTTCAGGCCGGGGGCGTCGCCGCCGCCCGTGCTGAGTGCGATGCGTTGGATCGGCCGGGCCATGCCGGCGAGAGTAACCGGGTGTGGTTTCGACAGGCTCAACCACCAGGGGGCGCTCAACCACCGGCCTGGTCGGCGTCGGCAACGAGCTGGGACTCTTTGGCGGCGGCAGCGAAGATGCCCTTGCTCATCAGGCTCGGCTCGACGTCGCGGCGGGCGAGGTAGATCGCCGCCCGGCGGGTGTGCACGTCGCGGTCGTCGGGCGCGGCCCACCCGGCCAGGTCGGCGAGGTGCCCGGCGAGCCGGAAGTTGGCCGCCGCGGCAGCCGCTTCGGCGCGCTCGATCAGCACGCCTGCCCCGCCGGCCAACCCGGCCAGTTCGGTGGCCAGTTCGGCGTCGGGCGCCGGCTTGAGGCGACTCGCCGCGCCGTCCCACCAGCCACCGAACTGGCGCCACACGTTGCGGACGACGAACTCGGGCTCGTTGTAGTACGGGCGCAGGTAGGGGAGTGCGAGCGTGTCGGCCGGGACCTTGACGGTGTGGACGATGTCGTCGAGCGTGGCACCCGAGTTCATCATCGCCACCACCTCGTCGACCAGCGTGTCGAGCGTGTCGGCGACGGTGGTGAGCACGTGGGCGATCCGGTCGGTACCGGCGATCGGCAGGCCGTGGGCGGGCACGAACAGTTCCGGCTCCTGAGCGAGCATGCGTCGCAGCGCGGAGGCCCACTCGCCCGGGTAGCGCTGCACCTTCTGCGGGTTGCCGGCGTTGGGGAAGTTCCAGATCAGGAAGTCGCCGGCCATGATCGTCCGCCGCGCGGGAATCCACGCCCACAGATGGTCGTCGGTCTCGCCGCGGGCGTGGTGCAGTTCGATCGTGGTGTCGCCGACGGTGAACGTGTGCGTGTCGGCGAAGGCCACGTCGGTGGGCAGCACCGAATCGGGCAGGAACTTCTGCCAACGCTCGCCGTCGGAGCCGATACCGAGCTTGAGGTCTTTGGGGATGCCGCCGAACTGGCGGCTGTTGACGATGACGTTCCAGTCGCTGGTGCGTTCGTAGCGGGCCAACCGCGGGTTCACGTTGGCGTGGCCGAGCACGGTGGGCGCTCCCCAGCGTTCGGCGAACGCCCCACTCCCGCCGACGTGGTCACCGTGGCCGTGGGTGTACACGAGGTGGGTGACCGGGTTGGCCGACCAGCCGGCGATCGCCTCGGTCACGGCGCCGCCGGTGAACACGCCCGAGGCGTCGAACGCGACCAACCCGTCGCCGGTGTCGAGCACCACCGAATGGCTGAAGCTCTCGACCACCGCCAGCCCGTCGGCCACCTCCGACAGCTCGTTGGTGACGCGGTTGTTGGGAACGTCGAGGACGTTGTCGTCGATGATCCGCGACGACAGTGCGAGCAGGTCGGCCATGCGGCGACGGTAGCCAACGTCTCGACGGCCGATCGGGTCGTGGGGGCACCGCCGTAGCCTGCGGCGGGTGATCCTGCTCGACGCCACCGACCTGCGCGCCAGCCGCCCCGGCCGACCGCTGTTCGGCGGCGTCTCGCTGGCCGTCTCGTCGGGCGACCGGATCGCGATCGTCGGACTCAACGGGTCGGGCAAGACGACGTTGCTGCGCCAACTCACCGGCGTCACCTCAAGCGAGGGCGCCGGCGGTGGCGAGTCGGGCGGGGTGGTGCGGCGGGGCCGCGACGCCCGGTTCGTGGTGCTCGACCAAGACGCCGCGTTGCCCGGCAGCACCGTCGGCGAGGCGATCACGGCGGCGACGTCGAGCACTGAGCGAGGGGAGTGGGAGGGCGCTGCGATCCTCCAGCGGTTGGGCATGGGTGGCCGCCTCGACGACCGGCTCGACACGCTCTCGGGCGGCGAAGCCAAGCGGGTTGCGCTCGCCCGCGCGCTCGTCGAACTCGGGCCGCCCACGGCCCCCAGCGACGATGTCGTCCTGATCCTCGACGAGCCGACCAACCATCTTGACATCGACGCGATCGCCTGGCTCGAAGCGCGTCTGCTGCGCCACCGTGGCGCACTCCTGCTGGTGACCCACGACCGCCATCTGCTCGATCGGTTGACGAACAAGATCATCGAGATCGACCGCGGCACGGCGTACGTGCACGCCGGTGGCTACGCCGGGTACCTCGGCAACAAGGCCGAGCGCGAGGAGCAGGCCGTGCGCACCGAGCAGTCCCGCCGCAACCTGGCGCGCACCGAGTTGGCGTGGCTGCGCCGCGGTGCGCCCGCCCGAACGAGCAAGCCGAAGGCGCGCATCGAGGCGGCGACCGAGCTGGTCAACGCCCGGCCCCAGGCCGCCGCCCGGGCCGGCGAGCTCGACCTCGCCTTCGGTACTCCGCGCCTGGGTGACACGGTGGTCGAGCTGGCGGGCGTGGGGCATCGCTTCGGTGGCCCGGCCGCACCCGATGCCGTGTCGGCGGGACGCGACGGCTGGCTGTTCCGCGGCGTCGACCTCGTGCTCGACCGGCGCGAGCGGCTGGGCATCATCGGCCCGAACGGGGCCGGCAAGTCGACCCTGCTCGACGTGATCGGCGGCCGGCTGGCACCGCAGGAAGGCACCGTGGCCACCGGCACGACCGTGCGGCTCGGCATCTACGACCAGCGCGGCCGCGAACTCGACGGCGACCTCACGGTGGCCGAGACGGTCGCCGGCCCGCACCGCCAGCCCGACTGGGAAGACGCCCGGTTCCTCGAACGCTTCTGGTTCGACGCCGACGCCCAGCGCGCTCCGGTACGGCTGCTGTCGGGTGGTGAGCGCCGGCGCTTGCAACTCGTGCTGACGTTGCGCGCCAAACCGAACCTGCTACTCCTCGACGAGCCGACCAACGACCTCGACCTCGACACGCTGCGGGTGCTCGAAGACCTGCTCGACGAGTGGCCCGGGGCGCTGGTGGTGGTGAGCCACGACCGAGCGTTCCTGGAACGTACGGTGGCCGACGTACTCGTGATCGACGAGCACCTCCCGGGACGGCGCGTCCCCGGTGGCTTCGGGGCCTGGTCGGCGACACGCGCGGCGGCACCGCCGCGTCCCGCTCCGGCCGGCCCGGCCCCCGCGCCGCGGCCCGCCGATGCCGGCCGTCCCGAGCTGGCCCGTCGCCTCCGCGAGCTCGACAAGCAACTCGCCGTGCTGACCCGGCGCCGCACGGTGCTCGCCGACGAGTTGACCGCGGCCGGCACCGACGTCGACAAGCTCCGCGCCGCCGGCACTGCGGTGGCCGAAGCCGACACCGAGATCGCGGCGACCGAGGAGCTGTGGTTGGAGCTGTCGACACAACTCGACGAGCTGCGGTGATGGTGACTCCCGGTGGTTTCGACAGGCTCAACCACCTGGTCCGCGGTGGGGTTGTACCAGTGGTGAAGCCCAGCCTGCGTGGCGCTTGAACGCAAAGGGTTAACGGGGGAGGCCGAGGACTCGTTCGGACAGGATGTTGCGCATCACGTTGCTGGTGCCGCCCATGATCGTGTAACCGGGGGAGTACAGCAGGCCGTGCACGACGTCGCTCCACACGGTGGCCTCGGCGCCGAACGTGCGCCACACGAACTCGGCCACGCGGGCCTCGTGTTCGGTGCAGAAGCACTTCGTCGCTGCCGAGAAGCCGGCCGGGGCCTGCTTGAGCACCTCGCGGGTGACGAGGATGCGCCCGATGCGGTAGGCCGTCTCGAGCTCGGCGATCTGCTGGCGCACGTGCGAGTCGCTCGTGTCGGCACGCTCGGCCGCCATACGGAACAGCGCCAGGTTCGACACCAACCGGTCGATGCCGCCGCGCTCGTGTTCGAGCTGGCGCATCGTCTGCTTGAAGGCGTTGCCCTCGACGCCGACCAGGTTGGCGACGGGCACCCGGACGTCGGTGAAGAACACCTCGGCGAAGTGCCGGTTGGTGGTCATGTCGAGGATCGGGCGGACCTCGATGCCCGGTGTGTCCATCGGCACGATGATCTCGCTGATGCCCTGGTGCGGGGGGCCGTCGTTCGACGTGCGGCAGATCACGTAGCAGTAGTCGGCGACGGCGGCGAAGCTGGTCCAGATCTTCTGCCCGTTGATGACGAACTGCTCGGCGCCGCCGTCGACCACCCGTTCAGCCGAGGTCTTCAGGCTGGCGAGGTCGGAGCCGGCGTTGGGCTCGCTCATGCCGATGCACCAGGTGGTGTCGCCCGACAACATGCCCGGGAGGAACTCGGCCTGCTGGTCGGGTGAGCCGTAGGCGATCAACGACGGCCCCATCTGGCGGTCGGCGAACCACATCGCCGCGATCGGTGCTCCGGCGGCGATCAGTTCCTCGCCGATGATCAGCCGGTCGACCGCCGGGCGGCCCTGCCCGCCGAACTCGGTCGGCCAGGTGAGCCCGATCCAGCCCAGCTCGGCCATCTGCTTGGCGAACTCCTTGGAGTAGCCGTTGATCCACGAGTCGTTGTGGCGGCCGTATCGGGCGACGGCATCGGCGGCAATCTCACGGGCTTGTGCGCGGAGGGTGAGCTGTTCGGGGGACCAGGCAAAATCCATGCGCTACCGAGCGTAGAGCGTCGCACCCGCGCGGGCCTTGCCGACCGGTCCAGGTGGTCAATTGTGACATCACCACCACACAGTGTGGTATTTTGTGCCGAAGACAACCCCAACCTTGAACAAAAGCCTGAGAAAACAGGTGTGCGGGGGCTGACACGGAGCTGACACGTCTCTAACGTGGTGGCCATGCGGTCGGGATGGATGCGACGCCTCGGTCCGGTGGTGGCCATGCCACTTGCCGTGGCCGCGCTCGGCGTCGCTCCCGCGTTGGCCGACGAGCCGCCCGCCACCACCGTCGCCGACGAGCCGGTCGCCACCACGGTGGTCGACGGGGTCGCGCTCGGCGTCGCCGAGGCGCTGGTCGTTCCGGTCGGAGTGGCCGTCGGAGTACTCGACGGCGTCGAGGTCGCGGTCGCCGAAGCGCTCACGCCGCCACCCCCGGTAGCCACCGTGGCGGTGCCCGCCGAGCGGGTCGCCACCACGGTCGTCGACGGGGTCGAAGTCGGAGTGGGCGAGGCACCGGTGCCGCCAGCCGCGCCGGCCGTCAGCGCAGCCGCCCGGACGGCGGCTGCCGCACCCGAGCGAGTGGTGGTCGCCCAGGACGCGACCGTCGCGCTCGTGCTGAACGCCTGGGGCTAACGGCCCGGGCTGGCTCGGCGCCGCACCCGTTCGGTTCGGTCACCCCTGCCGGTGGTTTCGACAGGCTCAACCACCTTGGTCAAGGCTTTGCTTCAGGTGACTGAGCCGGTCGTTACCACTCAACTGAACCGCCTTGCGGCGGCGCGTCAGCGTTCGCTGAGCTTGACGTAGTCGCGCTCGGGGGTGCCGGCGTACCACTGGCGCGGGCGGCTGATCTTCTGCGCCGGGTCGTTGAGCAATTCGTCCCAGTGCGCCAGCCAGCCGGCGGTGCGCGGGATCGCGAACAACACGGTGAACATGTCGACCGGGAAGCCCATCGCCTGGTAGATCAGGCCCGAGTAGAAGTCGACGTTCGGGTACAGCTTGCGGTCGACGAAGTACGGGTCGGCGAGGGCGACCTCTTCGAGCGCCAGGGCGACGTCGAGCAGCGGGTTCTTGCCGGTGACCTCGAACACGTCGTAGGCGGTCTGCTTGATGATCTTGGCCCGCGGGTCGTAGTTCTTGTACACCCGGTGGCCGAAGCCCATCAGGCGACCCTCGCCGTTCTTCACCGACTGGATGAAGGCGGGCACGTTGTCGATCGAGCCGATCTGGTTGAGCATCCGCACGACCGCTTCGTTGGCGCCGCCGTGGAGCGGGCCGTACAGGGCGCTGGCGGCCGCGGCGGTCGAGCTGTACGGGTCGGCGTGGCTGGAACCGACCACCCGCATCGCGGTGGTGCCGCAGTTCTGCTCGTGGTCGGCGTGGAGGATGAACAACACGTCCATCGCCCGTTCGAGCACAGGGTCGACCTCGTAGGCATCGCCGATCTTCCACATCATCGACAAGAAGTTGGCCGCGTACGACATGTCGTTGCTGGGATAGTTGAACGGCTGACCGACCGAGAACCGGTAGCACATCGCCGCGATCGTGGGCACCTTGGCGATCAGGCGCAGGATCTGCTTGTGGCGCACCTCGTCGTCGTGGATGTCCTTCGAACCCTCGTAGAACGTGCCCAGCGCAGCAACGGCCGACACGAACATGCCCATCGGGTGGGCGTCGTAGTGGAACCCGTCGACGAACCGCTTGCGCATGTTCTCGTGGATGAACGTGTGGTGGGTGACGCCGTAGCTCCACGTGTCGAGCTGTTCGGCGGTGGGCAGCTCGCCTTCGAGCAGGAGGTAGGCGACCTCGAGGAACGTCGACTGCTCGGCGAGCTGCTCGATCGGGTAGCCGCGGTAGCGGAGGATGCCGGCGTCGCCGTCGAGGTAGGTGATCGCCGACTTGCACGCGGCCGTCGACAAGAACGCCGGGTCGTACATGAACAGCGACGGGTCGAGCTCGCGGATCGCACTCGACGGGAACACCCCGTCGGTGATCGGCACCGTCACCGTCTTGCCGGTGCGGTCGTCGGTGATCGTGATCGTGTCTGGCACGGTGCTTCCTTCGTGTCGACGGTTGTTGGGGGACGGGGCTGTTGTCCCCGCCGCGTTGAACAGTACCCGGCAGGACGCGTGCCTCCACAAGGGACGCGCGAAATCGGCGACACCAGCAGGGGGCCTGTGCCACGCTGGCCTCATGAACCGCCTGCACACGCTCGCCGCCGCCGCCGGGCTGCTGGCCGTGTTCGCTGGGTGCACCCGCGACGGGCAGGTCGCCACCGCACCGCCGGCGTCCACCGACGCGCCCGTCACTACGCCGGTCGCCACCACCGCGGTGCCTACGCTGCCGCCGCCCACCACGGTTCCCACGACCGTACCGACCACCACCGCGCCGCCCACCACGGTGCCAGCGACCACGGTGCCGACCACCACCGCGGCGCCCACCACGGTGCCGCCCACCACCGCCGCGCCGGTGCCGGTCGACCGGGTGGTCACCGTCCAGTACGGGTTCTCGCCGATCGGCGTGTGGGACGGTGACGCGTGGCGCTTCCCGGAGTGGGACGGTGCCGGTCTCCCTGTGTTCGTCTCCGACATCGCCAGTGTGGTCGTCACCGGGCTCGGGCTGGCCGAGCCCGTGACCGGGGCGAGCTACGGCCCACTCGAGTACCACTGCGTCGGTGACGAGCAGGGGCCTACGCTGGTGCTGCCGCCCGGCGTCGAGCTGCCCGACGCCGGCCCCGGGTCGATCTCGGTCACGGCCGACTGGGACGTGCAGCCCCGGCCTGTCACCCAGGTCGGCCTCGACCATCCCGAGTACCACGCGGTGGGGCAAGCGCTCGTCGACCCGGCCAGCGGCGCCGACCCGACCGCGGGCACGGTGACCCAGGTGGTGCGCGCCGACCTCGACGGCAACGGCATCGAGGAGGTGCTGTTCACGTTCGAGCACCAGAGCGACGACGGCGGGTTTGGCTCGGCCGGCGACTACACGCTGATCGTCGCCCGCTACCCGCACGCCGACGGCACCGTCGACGACGTCGTGCTGTGGTCGTACTACGAGGACGACCCGATCGACTTCCCGAACCCGGGCACCGGCGAGCTGCTCGCGATCGCCGACCTCAACGGCGACGGGGTGATGGAAGTGGTGACGGCCCACATGTATTGGGAAGCCGTCATCGCCGAGATCCACGCGCTCGTCGACGGCCGCCTCGCCCAAGCCACCGGAGGCGGCTGCGGCGTGTGAGGCCGTTCGTCAGAGGGGCGTGTTGCCGTGCTTGCGGCGGGGGATGCGCTCGCGCTTGTCGGCCAGCATCGCCAGCGCGGCGGCCACCTCGCGGCGCGTGTCGGCCGGGTCGATCACGGCGTCGACGTACCCACGCTCGGCGGCCACGTACGGGTTGAGCAGCCGCTCGGCGTAGTCGGCCTCGAACTCGGCCTTCTCCTCGGGCGACGCCCGGCGCTGGAGGATGGCCGCCGCCTGCCCGGCGCCCATCACCGCCAGTTCGGCCCACGGCCAGGCGAGGCACACGTCGTTCCCCATCCGCTTCGAGTCCATCACGATGTACGCCCCGCCGTAGCTCTTGCGCAAGATCACACACACCCGCGGCACGGTGGCGCGCCCGTAGGCGTACACGAGTTGGGCGCCGTGGCGGATCATGCCGCGCCACTCGAGGTCTTTGCCGGGGTAGAAGCCGGGCGTGTCGACCAGCGTGAGGATCGGCAGGTTGAACGCGTCGCACAGGGCGACGAAGCGGGCGGCCTTCTGGCTGGCCGGGATGTCGAGCGTGCCCGCCAGGTTGATCGGCTGGTTGGCGACGATGCCGATCGGGCGCCCGGCCACGGTGGCGAAGGCGGTGACGACGTTGCCGGCCCAGCGCCCGCGGACTTCGAGCAGCGAGTCGTCGTCGACGATCGCCGTGGCCACCTGGCGCACGTCGTAGCTGCCGGTGGACGACTCGGGGATCAGCTCGCCGGCCTCGGGGCAGGCGCGCTCGGCCGGGTCGTCGTGGTCCCAACGGGGTGGGTCGTCGTCGGCGTGGTCGGGTAGGTAGGCGAGCAGTTCGGTGACGACCGCCGCGGCCGCCTCGCGGTCGGGTGCCACCGCCGCCGCCAGCCCGGCGTGCCGTTCCAGCGAGGCCGCGCTGCCGAGTTCTTCCTTGGAAATGTCGATGCCGGTGAACTGGCGCACCATCACCGGGCCACTCACGAACGCGTAGCCGCGGTCGGTGACCACGACGAGGTCGAACAGGCCGAGCAGCAATGCCGGCCCGCCCACCGCCGGCCCATCGAGTACCCCGACCGTCGGCACGACACCCGAGCAGCGCTGGAGTGCCCGGGCGACCCGCCCCCACCCGTCGGTGGCGGCGATGCCCTCGCCGATGTCGGCCCCGGCCGAGCTGATCACCATCACCAGCGGGATGCGCTCTTCCAGTGCGGTGCGGGCGGCCAACTCCATCGTCAGCGTCTGCGGTTGGCTGAGCGGCGTCGGCCGGTCGCTCGGTGCGAACTCGCACCACACCACCCGCCGGCCGCCGGTGACCCGCACGCGTGCCGACACCGGCCCGGGGATGTGTGCGCCAACCGTGAGTTCGTCGAGCGCCGTCATTCCGGCGAGTGTGTCACCCGCGCGGGGTGGAAGGCCAGCTACCCCCGGGTAGCCCATGCTGGAAGCCGCGAGGTGCGAGTCGTCAGGTCGGCGGAAGCCGGCTGGGGAATGCGGTGGGGCCGATGTGCACGCCAGGTTGTTCGTGGGCGTGGGCGGCGATCACTTCGTCGAGCAGCTCGGCCACTGCGGAGGTCGCCGCGCTGGCGGCGGGCCGGCGGCGCCGGATCAGGGCGACCACGCGGCGGGGGAGTTCAGCCACGTTGACGCGCAGAAAGCCACCGCCGAGATCGCGCGGGATTGCGGTGGCGGGCGCGATCGCGGCGCCGAAACCGTCGATCGCCAGCGACGACAGAAGGTTGACGCCGTCGATTTCGGCTTGGGCTCGCAGGGTGACACCTGACGCCGCGGCGGCGCGGTCGAGCACGCGCCGCAGCGCGGTGCCCTTCGGCGGGAGCAGGAGCGGGACCTCGTGCAATTCGGGTAGCCCCATCGTGTCGCGTCCGTCGAGGCGCTGGATGAGCGGGTGTCGGGAGGGGACCAGGAGGAACAGGTCCTCGGCGAACAGCGGCTCGACGAGCAGTTCGGGGTCGTCGATCGGGAGGTGGACGATCGCGACGTTGAGTTGGCCCGACAGCACGCCCGGCACGATCGACGTGGTGTTGCCCTCGGCGATGATCGGGTGCACCCGGGGGTGGCGAGCTTCGACCGCGGCGAGCAACTGGGGCATCAGCCAGCGGCCGGTGGTGCCGATCACGCCGATCCGGGCGTCGCCCGACACGTCGTGATCGAGCGAGGCGATGTCGGCCGCGATGTCGTCCATCTCCTGGAGCACGCGGCGTGCCCGCTCGACCACGCGGTCGCCCTCGTCGGTGAGCCCGCCGCCGGTGCGGTCGATCAGCTGTACCCCGAGTTCGCGTTCGAGTTTGGCGACGTGACCCGACACGTTCGATTGCACCGTATACAGGGCCCGGGCGGCTGCCGAGAAGGTGCCGTGGTCGGCGACCGCGACGAGCGCCGCGAGCTGACGGACATCCACGACGGTGAGGCTATCGACGTCACGCCAACTATCTCGAATTCAGATTCCAGGTATCACGTTGTTCTACTTGCAAGATGGATCGGCGTATGTGCATACTTTCACAAGACACCGAGCGGTTCCCCCCAACCGAACGGTGCGACATACGACGCGAGAACACCCCCCATGTTCCGCTCGGAGGAAACCTCCACCATCGGTTCCCCCAACCGAGGAGGTCTCCAGGTTGAGACGCCCCGGTCCCCCACCGGGGCGTTTCCCGTTTGTGCGTTAGGGTTTCCGGCCGTGACGGGCGCCGCGTTCTTCGACCTCGATCGGACACTCCTGCGCGGCGCCAGCGGGCCGGTGCTGTCGGACGCGCTGCGGGCCGCCGGGCTGGTGTCGCGGACGATTCCCGGCGAGCGCCTGCTGTACGAGGTGTTCAACCGCTACGGCGAGTTGTTGCCGTCGATGGCGCTCGCCCGTCAGGCGGCCCGACTCGCCGCGGGGCACTCGCGTGGGGCAGTGGTCGCGGCTGCCGAATCGGTCGCCCCACGGCTGGTCGAGCTGGTGCAGCCGTTCGCCGAGTCGGTGTTCGAACAGCACCGCGACCAGGGCCGCCCGATCGTGCTCGCCACCACCACGCCGTACGACCTGGTCAAGCCGTTCGCCGACCTGCTCGGCCTCGACGATGTGGTCGCCACCCGCTACGAAGTTGGCGACGACGGCGACACCTACACGGGCGGGCTGACCGGCCCGTTCACCTGGGCCACCGGCAAACTCGCCGCGGTGCGCGCGTGGGCTACCGAGCACGGTGTCGACCTCGCCGACAGCTTTGCCTACTCCGACAGCGTCTACGACGCCCCACTGCTGAACGCGGTCGGGCACCCCGTGGCCGTCAACCCCGACCCGCGTCTGCGCCTGCTGGCGGTGGCCACCCGATGGCCGACGCTGCACCTCGACGTGCCGCCCGGCGTCGTCAAGGTGCCTCTCTTGGGCGTCGAGCTTCAGCGGCTGGCGCTTCCGTTCGCCGGTTCGGCGGTGGCCCCGTTCGCCCACGTCGACGTACGCGGGGCCGATCACATCCCGGCCACCGGCCCGGTGATCCTGGTCGGTAACCACCGCTCGTACTTCGACACCATGGTGATGGCGATGGTGGTCGCCCGCTCGGGGCGGATGGCCCGCTTCCTCGGCAAGCGCGAAGTGTTCGACGCGCCGGTGATCGGGCAGATGGCGGCGGCCTTCGGTGGCATCCCGGTCGCCCGCGGCACCGGCTCGGACGCGCCGCTGCGGGCCGCGATCAACGCGCTCGAAGCCGGCGAGCTGGTGGCCCTGATGCCCCAGGGCACCATCCCGCGTGGCCCCGCGTTCTTCGACCCCGAGTTGAAGGGGCGCTGGGGCGCGGCCCGGCTGGCAGCCGCCACCGGCGCGCCGGTGATACCCGTGGGGCTGTGGGGTACCGAACTCGTCTGGCCGCGCTCGGCGCGGGTTCCGAACCTGTTCAACCCGCGCTTGATGATGGCCGACCCGCCCGACGTCAGCGCCACCGTCGGCCCGCCGGTCGCCCTCAAACACAAGAGCCCCGAGGCCGACACGCGCCGGATCATGAAGGCGATCGGCAACCTGCTGCCCGCCGAGGCGCGCACCGTGCGTACGCCCACCGCCGAAGAACTCGCCCGTACCTACCCGCCCGGCTACCGCGGCGACCCAGAGGCCGAAGCCGTACGCCGCCCCGGCCGCGACACGTAGGGGACGCCCCGGTGGTCGAGTGCCGGCGCAGCCGGTGTATCGAGACCATTGGCGCGCGCACCACGTCTCGATACAACGGAGTGGCGGCTGCGCCGCGGGTGCGCCACTCGACGACCGTCACCACCTATCCGCTGAGTTCCTATGTACCAGGGGTCTCGTTGAGGAGCAGCCAGTACAGGCCGAGTTGGCGGACGGCCTCGACGAACTCGGCGAACGTCACCGGCTTGCGCACGTAGCTGTTGGCGCCCAGGCTGTAGCTGGCGACCAGGTCCTGTTCCTCGCGCGACGAGGTCAGCACCACCACCGGGAGGAACCGGGTGCGCGCGTCCTCGCGGATGCGCTGGAGCACCTCGAGCCCGTCGATCTTGGGCAGCTTGAGGTCGAGCAGGATGAATGTGGGTTCGATCGTGTCGCGTCCGGGGCCGTGCAGCAGGTCGAGCGCTTCGGCGCCGTCGCGGGCGACGGTGATGGTGTTGGCGATGTTGTTCTGCTGGAACGCGAGCAGGGTCAGTTCTTCGTCGTCGGGGTTGTCCTCGACGAGCAGGATCGACTTGGTGGTCATCGAGGGCTCTCCGGTGCGGTGCCGAGTGTGAACGTGAACGTCGCCCCCTGGCCGGAGCGGCCGTCGGCCACGATCCGCCCGCCGTGGCGGGTGACGATGCGTTGCACGGTGGCCAGCCCGATGCCGGTGCCCGGAAACTCGGTGGCGTCGTGGAGGCGCTGGAACGGGCTGAAGATCCGCGCTGCGTCCGCGGCGTCGAACCCGGCGCCGTTGTCGCGCACACTGAACGCCGGGCTGGTGACCCCACCCGCGGAACGGAACTCGATCCGCGGGTCGGGTGCGTTGGCGGTGTACTTCCACGCGTTGCCGAGCAGGTTCTCGAGCACGATCCGCAACAGGCGCGGGTCGCCATCGGCCACCAACTGATCGTCGATCACCACCTCGACGCACCGGTGCGGTGACGACTCGCGAAGGCGCGCGATCACCGCGTGGGCCAGCAAGCTCAGGTCGACCGGTTCGCGGCGCATCTCGTCGCGGGTCGCCCGCGACAGGTCGAGCAGGTCGTCGATCAACTCGTTCATCCGCCGGGTCGACTCCAGCAAGCGGTCGAGGTGGCGATGGCCGCTCTCGCTGAGCACCGTGTCGTGGTCGAGCAACAACAGCTCGGCCGACCCGAGCACGCCGGTCAGCGGAGTGCGCAGGTCGTGCGATACGGCGTAGGCGAAGCTTTCGAGTTCGCGGTTGGCGCGCTGGAGCTCCTCGGTGCGTTCGGCGACGCGTTGTTCCAGTTCGGCGTTGAACGCGACGAGGCGTGCCTGGGTCTGCTCGCGTTCGGCTTCCAGCGCGGCGCGTTGGCGGCGGCTGCTCGCCAACTCCAACGCCCGTCCCACGGCTGCCACCAGGCGCGTGAGGCTGGCCTTGAGGAGGTAGTCGTCGGCGCCGAGCTTGAGCGTCTCGACGGCGACGTCTTCGCCTACGGTGCCCGACACGACGATGAGGGGGGTCTCGGGCGTGAGCTCGGTGAGCACTTCGAGCGTGCGCAGGGCGTCGAAGCCGGGCAGGCTGTAGTCGGCGAGCACGATGTCCCACGGCGACGCGGCGAGTGCCCGGCGCAACGCCGGCTCGGTGTCGACGCGTTCGACGGCGAGCGTCCAGGGGCCCGAGCCGAGCGCGTGCACGATCAACTCGTAGTCGTCGTCGGAGTCCTCGACGAGCAGGACGCGCAAGTTGGTGGCGGTCATCGTCGGCCCCGTTCGAGAGCGACGACGAAGGTCGCACCCTCTCCCGGACTGGCGGTTACGGTAATCGACCCGCCGTGGCGGTTCACGATCCGCTGCACGGTCGCCAGCCCGATACCGGTGCCGGGGAACTCGTCGGCGCGATGCAGGCGTTGGAACGGAGCGAACAGTTTGTTCGCGTACCGCATGTCGAACCCGGCCCCGTTGTCGCTGACGGTGAACGCCGGAGTGCCGTCATCGGTGAGTGTGCGGCCGACCTCGATGCACGCGGGGTCGGTGCCGACGGTGAACTTCCAGGCGTTGTCGAGCAGGTTCTCGAACGCGATGCGGATCAGCCGGGGGTCGCCGGTGACGGTGAGACCGTCCTCCACGCTGGTGTCGACGACGCGGGCCGGCTCGGTGTGCCGGAGCCCACCGAGGATCTCGCGGGCGAGCGCGGTCAGGTCGACGGGCACGTGGTGCATCTCCTCGCGCGACACACGCGACAGTTGCAGCAGGTCGTCGATCAGCTCGCCCATCCGGCGGGTGGCGGCGAGCACGCGCCCGAGGTAGCCCTGGCCGCGCCCGTCGAGTGCATCCCGGTAGTCGTTGGCGAGGATCTCGGTGAACCCGGCGATGCCGCGCAGCGGCGAGCGCAGGTCGTGCGACACCGAGTAGCAAAAGCTCTCGAGCTCGTCGTTCACCGCGCGCAGTTCGGCGGTGCGGTCGGCGACGCGTTGCTCGAGCTCGGTGGTGAACTCGCGCAGGCGCTGTTCCGCCCGGTTGATGTCGGTGATGTCGCGCATCGTGCCGATCATCCGCACCCCGACGCCGCGGTCGTCGCGCAACACGATGCCGCGGTCGAGCACGTCGGCGTAGCTGCCGTCGCGCCGGCGGAACCGGTAGTAGGAGTGCCACGTCTCGGCGGTGCCGTCGATTTCCCCTTGGAGCCGTTCGATCACCTCGTCGGCGATCGTCGGGTCGAGCCGTGACGTCCACGAGTCGATGGTGGGCTCGACCTCGTCGGGCGGCCACCCGAACATCCTCTCGAAGTTGCCGTTGTACCAGATCAGGTCGGTGGTGAGATCCCAGTCCCACACCACCTCGCCGGTGGCGCGGGCAGTGGCGTCGAAACGCGCCTGGCTGGCTTGGAGGGCGGCTTCGGCAGCCTTGGCCGCGGTCAGGTCGCGGCACACTGCTTGCGCGATCAGCACCCCGTCGACCTCGTACGACAGGGCCCTGATCTCGACCGGGACGACCTCGCCGTCGAACGTCAACAGTTGGCCGTTGCCGTCGGGAAGCGAGATGGGCCCGGCTTCGAGTACCGCCATGCCGGCCTCGACGACGTGCCGGAAGTCGGGGTGGAACAGCTCCGCCGGTGGGCGTCCGAGCACCTGCTCGGCGCGCTCGGCCCGCAACAGCCGCAATCCGGCCTCGTTGACGAAGGTGGTGACGCCGCCCTGGGTGACCACGATCGCGTCGGGCGACATCTCCACGAGCTGGTGGTAGACGTCCTGGTGGTAGACGTCGGGCGCCGACCGCATCGCGTGAGTATCGCATGACTACGCAACGATGGCGAGCGAAACCCTTCGTTATCGGGGTGTTCAACGACTAGGGTGGATGGGCCACGAGGAGGTGGACGCGCATGGACACGATCGGCACGGCGGAGCAGGGCGAAGCCCTCGGCACGCCTGCGCGGTCCCGCGTGCGTTCGTGGTGGGGCGGCCGGTACGGCGCGCGGCTGCTCGTCGAGATCGGTATCTGCGGCGGGTTGCTGATGATCTACCGGGCAATCCGCATGCTGAACAAGACCGACCTGCGCGAGGCATTCCGCAACGCGCACGAGATCGTCCGGCTCGAACAGTCGCTCGGCATGCCGTTCGAAGACGACATCCAGCGTTGGCTGATCGAACACGAACTGATCATCAAGGGCCTCAACTGGTACTACATCTTGTTCCACTTCCCCGTGGCGATCGCCCTGTTGCTGTGGCTGTACCTGTGGCACGGCGACCGGTACCGCGGGTTCCGCAACCTAATGGCGTTCGTGACGTTCGCGGCGTTGGTGATCCACCTGGTGTATCCGCTGGCCCCGCCGCGGATGATGGCCAACTTCGTCGACACGATGGAAGCGGTCGGCCCGAACATCTACCCACCGAACGCGCTCAAGGGCGCCGCCAACCAACTCGCGGCGATGCCCTCGCTGCACTTCGGGTGGGCGATGATCGAGGCGATCGCCGTGATCTCGGTGGCTCGTTCGCGATGGCGCTGGCTGATCCTGTTGCACCCGGCGTTGATGACGCTGGCGATCATCGGCACCGCCAACCACTGGTGGATGGATGCCGCCGCGGCCGCCGTGTTGATCCTCGGAGCGATCGCCGTGTGGCGGGTCGTGGCCGCATGGATCGGGGACCGGCGCTGGTCGTGGGCCAAGTTCCGGTTCGAGACCGGCGCCGGCATCGCTCAACTCGAAGCGTTCGCCAACGAGCCCACCACCCAACCCTGCAACGACTAGCCGCGCCCCATGCCAGCGGGGTGACGGTCGTCGAGTAGGGCGCGCAGCGCCCGTATCGAGACGTGGTGCGCGCACCAGCGTCTCGATACAACGAAGTGGCGGCTGCGCCGCGGGTGCGCCACTCGACGACCGGGGCCGGGCCTACTTGCTGGCGACTTTTTGGCGGACGATGTTGAGGGCCGAGCCGGCCTTGAACCACTCGACCTGCTCGTCGCTGAACGTGTGCGTGCACTCGAAGTCGACGATGGTGCCGTCGGGCTTCACGATCTGGCAGCGCACGTTCTGGCCAGGCACCGGGGGCAGGCCGAGCACGTTGATGCGGTCGTCTTCGTCGATCAGCTCGTAGGTGGCCGGGTCGGCGAACGTCAGCGGCACCATGCCCTGCTTCTTGAGGTTGGTCTCGTGGATGCGGGCGAAGCTGCGGGCGATCGCCACCAGGCCACCGCGGAAGCGGGGCTCCATCGCCGCATGCTCGCGTGACGAGCCTTCGCCCATGTTCTGGTCGCCGATGACCACCCACGGCTGGCCGGCCTCGTGGTACTGCTTGGCGAGCTCGGGGAAGCTGAGCATCTCGCCGGTCAGCGCCGACTTGCCTTGGCCCACGAGGCCGTCGCGGTAGGCCGACACGGCGCCGAGGTACAGGTTGCCCGAGATGTTCTCGAGGTGGCCGCGGTACTTGAGCCACGGCCCGGCCATCGAGATGTGGTCGGTGGTGAACTTGCCCTGGGCCTTCACCAGCACCGGCAGGTTGTAATAGTCCTCGCCGTTCCACGCCGGGAACGCGTCGAGCAACTGGAGCCGGTCGCTGGTGGGGCTGACCGCCACCACCACGCTGGAACCGTCTTCGGGTGGGGCGGTGAACGTGTTCTCGCCCGGGTCGTAGCCCGCTGCCGGGAGCACTTCACCGACCGGCGGGTCGAGGCGCACCTCGCTGCCGTCGGCGGCGGTGAGGGTGTCGACGGTGGGGTCGAAGTCGAGCTTGCCCGACAGCGCGATCGCGATCACCGTGTCGGGTGAGGTGACGAAGCTGAGCGTGTTGGCCGAGCCGTCGTTGCGCTTGGGGAAGTTGCGGTTGTACGAGTTGACGATCGTGTTCGGTACGCCGGTGACCGACTCGGGGCGGCTCCATTGGCCGATGCACGGCCCGCACGCGTTGGCCAGCACGGTGGCGCCGATCGCCTCGAAGTCGGCGAGCAGCCCGTCGCGCTCGATCGTGGCGCGGATCTGCTCGGAACCGGGCGTGATCAGCAATTCGGTCTTGGCTCTGATGCCCGCGGCCGCGGCCTGGCGGGCGATCGACGCCGCCCGGGTGATGTCCTCGTACGACGAGTTGGTGCACGAGCCGATCAGTGCGGCCGACACGTCGAGCGGCCAGTCGTGCTCGGCCGCCTGGGCGCCGACGCCGTCCTTGCCGACGCGGTGGGCGCGGTCGGGGGAGTGGGGGCCGTTGATCAGCGGCTTGAGTTGGTCGAGGTCGATCGTGATGACCTGGTCGTACAGCGCGCCCTCGTCGGGGCGCAGGTGCTCGGCCACCGCGTCGGCGGCGTCGGCGATCGCCGCCCGCCCGGTGGCGGTGAGGTAGGCGGCCATGTTGGCGTCGTACGGGAACAGCGATGTGGTCGCACCGATCTCGGCGCCCATGTTGCAGATCGTGCCCTTGCCGGTGGCGCTGATGGAGTCGGCGCCGGGGCCGTGGTACTCGACGATCGCGCCGGTGCCTCCCTCGACGGTGAGCTGGCGGGCGACTTCCAAGATGACGTCCTTCGGGCTGGACCAGCCCGACAGGGTGCCGGTGAGGTACACGCCGATCACCTTCGGCCAGCGCACGTTCCACGGGAACCCGGTCATCACGTCGACCGCGTCGGCCCCGCCGACACCGACCGCGACCATGCCGAGCCCGCCGGCGTTGGGGGTGTGGCTGTCGGTGCCGATCATCATCCCGCCGGGGAATGCGTAGTTCTCGAGCACGACCTGGTGGATGATGCCCGAGCCCGGGCCCCAGAAGCCGAGCTTGTACTTGGCCGACACGGTCTTCAGGAAGTCGTAGACCTCCTTGTTGGTGTCGATCGCCACGCCGAGGTCGATCGTCGCCCCGACCTTGGCCTGGATCAGGTGGTCGCAGTGGACCGTGCTGGGCACGGCTGCCTCGGGCAGGCCGGCGGTCATGAACTGGAGCAGTGCCATCTGCGCGGTGGCGTCCTGCATGGCCACCCGGTCGGGGAAGAAGTCGTTGTAAGTGACGCCGCGGTCGAGTTCCTGGTCGGGTGAGCTGAGGTGGTTGATCAGGATCTTTTCGGCCAGGGTGAGCGGGCGTCCGAGCTTGGCGCGTCCGGCGGCGACGTTGCCGGGAAGCTTGGCGTAGACGGCCTGCACGAGTTCGATCGGGGTGGTGGCGGTCACGGTCGACATGTAGACAACTATAATACAAGTCCATGGGATCCCCAAACCTGCGCCACGACCCGACTGAGTACTGATGCGCAAGATCCGCTACCAGGAGATCGCCGACGACCTACGTGCCCGGGTGCGGTCCGCTGCACCGGGCTCGCTGCTGCCGTCCGAGGCCGACCTGTCGGCCGAGTACGCGGCCAGCCGGGTGACGGTGCGGCGGGCCCTCGAGCTGGTGCGCGACGACGGGTTGATCTCGGCCCGCCAGGGGTTCGGCTGGTTCGTCGCCACCGAGCCGGTGCGCCAGCGCCTGGAACGCCTGGGCACGATCGAGGGTTCGCTGGTGGGTTCGGGCCGCGCAACCGCCCGCCAGATCGTCGAGTTCGCCTTCGTGCCGGCCCCGCCGCACGTGCGCGAGGTACTCGGTCTCTCCGACCCGCTGGCCGAGGTGTTGCGGGTCAAGCGCGTGAACTTGGCCGATGGCGAGCCGTTCGCAGTGGTGACCGTGTGGTGCCCGGCCGCGCTCGGCCGCACGCTGTCGCGTGCCGACGTCGAGCGGCGCCCGTTCTACGAACTGCTCGACGCCCACTTGCGTGGCGCCACGCAGACGATTGGCGCAGTGGCTGCCGACGCCGCCGACGCCGAACTGCTCGCCGTGCCCGCCGGTGCCCCGCTGCTCACCTGCGAGCGGGTCACCACCGACGTCGACGGCACGCCGGTGCTGATGAGCCAGCACCGCTTCCCGGCCCACCGCACCGAGTTCGTGGTCGAACTCCCCAACGACGAACCGAGCATCACCCCCAGCGGCCTCCGCCTCGTGGAGTAACCGTTACCAGGTGTTCCAGCGGGAGACGTCTTCGGCGGGGAGGCGGCTGGCGGGCTTGAAGTCGGTGCCTTGGGTGTAGGCGATGGGGAACAGGCCGGCCTGGCGGTACTTCTCGTAGGGGATGCCGAGCAGTTCGGCGGCCTGCTGCTCGCCGCCGCCGATCAGGTGCAGCGTGGTCCAGGCCGACCCGAGGCCGCGCTCGCGCAAGGCGAGCATGAAGCTCCACACTGCCGGTAGCAGCGACCCCCACGTCCCCGCGCCCAGCTCGCCGGCAACCTGCTCGACCCGGCCCTCGATGCACGGCACCAGCAGGTACGGCGCGAGGTGCATGTGCTCGGCCAGGTAGGCCGCCGAGTCGGACACGGCGTCCATCCGCTCGCCGCGCACGTCGCCCTCGGCGTAGTTGGGGCGCGGCATCTGGGCGTAGCCGGCCCACCGCTCGCGGTAGATGTCGCGCAACTGGAGCTTGGTGTCGGGGTCGTCGACGAACACCCACTGCCACCCTTGCCGGTTCGACCCGGTCGGTGCCTGAAGTGCCAGTTCGAGGCACTCGAGCAGTACCTCGCGTTCGACCGGTCGCTCGAAGTCGAGCCGCTTGCGCACCGAGCGGGTGGTGGCCAGCACTTCGTCGGCAGACAGGTTGAGACGCATCCGGCGAGTCTCGCGTGACACTCCCGCGAAGTGGGAGCCGAGCGACGACGGTTCAGTCGTCGGATGAGCGGGTACGCGCTGATCGCTGGAATGACCGACCAGCCGTGGAGGTGAATCGTGGACCCGTACGACGACTTGGACGCACCGCCTGCGGGTGGGAGCCGTGGCTGGGGGTGGCTGGTGGCGGCGGCCCTTGTGGTCGCGCTTGCGGTCGGAGGAGCGATGGCGATCTGGAGCCGCAACGACGGAGGTGCCGCCGTCGACACTCCCGACACGCAACCCGTGACCCAGCCGGCATCCGAACCCACCGAGCCCGAGCCGCCGGTGACCGTGCCGGCGACGACGCCAAAGCCGGAACCCACCGAGCCGATCGTGACCGTGCCAGCCACGAACGCGCCGTCCACGACGTCGCCCACAACGTCGCCCGCGACGTCAGCCGCGACGCCGCCGGAGCCGGCCGATCCGGCACGGTGGAGCGACTTCCCGCAGGAGCGCTCGACGTTCGCGCTCGACTGCCGCGACGATGCGTGGCGCTGCACCGCCGTGCTGGACCCGACGGGGCAGCCGGTGACGTACGACGCCCAGCAGACCCTCACCCGCCATGGTCGTCCCGAGGTGAGTGCCACCCTGGCCGAGAGCAACACCGGCGGGTACGTCCTGGCCGCCGGCCCCGACGACGTCGCCTACGTCGTGGTCGCCACGCCCGGTGCCGACGACCCCATCGTCGACGCGGTGGCGATCAGCCTCGCTGACGGTGATGCCGGCCGCGAGATCGCCCGCTGGCCGGAAGCCGCCGCGGGCGACTCCATGTTGGTTGTCACCCCGGCCGGCCTCGTCGTCGTCGGTTGCTGCGGCGACGAGCCGGTCCGTCCCGACCCTGAAGCTCCCGTGGTGGTCCCCTGGATCGACCGCGACGGGCAGCCGGCCGCGGCTGACCGCCTACACGTCGCCGTCCACCTGGGTCAGGATCAGGTGCAGGGGGTGCAGGTCGAGCGCGACGGCAGTCTCTGGTCGGTGACGTCGGACGAGGGCTTGATGCTGCACGGCATGCCGCGGGTGACCCCCACCTTCGATGGCGGCATCGTCGCCCAGTTCGAGCAGCTCGACGGCCACCAGTTGATCGTACGCGGCCACCCGGACGGCACGACCGATGAGATCGTCATCGACGGTGGCGAGACGCGTCCCCTCCTCGTCGACGCGAGCGGAGTCGTGGTCGTGCCCAACGGCGACGGTTATGTGCGAGTGCAGGTCTTCGAGCCGCGCCCGTCGGGGTGGGATGGTTCGCTCGACGTCGACCTCGAGACCTGGACCGCGTCCGCCCCCGGCCTCGATGAGTTCCTCGACGCCAACGACCCGACCTGGGAGTCGGACCCGGTGGCGTTCGCCGATGCGATCGCCGGCCCGCCGGGTGTCGCGGAGTCGCGCACCGTCGAACTTGTTTCCGAAGAGCCGTTGGTGGTCGAGCTCACTACGACCGGCTACCTCGATGACTCGGTACACGGCGACCGTTACCGCCTGACGCTCGCGCAGGTCGACGACACGCTGCGGCTGGTGGAAGCCGACTACCTCACGACCTGCCAGCCCGACCGAGGCCACCAGGACTTCCAGCAGGACTACTGTCGCTAATCCTGGACGAGATCAGCGCAGGTCTCGCTGCTGGCCGCCTCGCCCGCATCTGCCCGAGTCTCGCTTCTCCGTTGGTCGGTGCGAGACTTGCGCGATGTCCGACCGTGTGCTCGTGTCCATCTCCGACGGGGTTGCCGACGTGCGTTTCAACCGTGCCGACAAGCGCAACGCGCTCGACCAGGAGCAGTTCTCCGCGATTGCCGAGGCGGGGGAGCGGCTCAAGTCCGAGCCGGGCGTGCGGGTGGTGGTGCTGTCGGGCGACGGCGCGTCGTTCTGCGCTGGGCTCGACTTCTCGATCTTCGGCCAGTTCGCCGACACGTCAGCCGGCTCCGGCGGCCCTCGAATCGGGACGCTCACCGAGTCGGGCATCACCCACCTCGCCCAGCAGGTGTGCTGGGTGTGGCAGGAGCTGCCGGTACCGGTGATCGCCGCCGTGCACGGTCACGCGATCGGGGGTGGGGCTCAGATCGCGCTCGGTGCCGACATCCGCATCAGCACGCCCGGTGCCAAGTGGTCGATCCGCGAGGTGCACTGGGGGCTGATCCCCGACATGACCGGCACGTTCGTGCTGTCGCAGCTGGTGCGGCCCGACGTTGCCAAAGAGCTGACGTTCACGGCGCGCATGTTCGACGGGGCCGAGGCTCACGCGCTCGGCGTGGTGACCCGGCTGGCCGACGACCCATACACCGCGGCCCACGAACTGGCTGCCGAGATCGCCGGCCGTAGCCCGCACGCCGTGCGTGGTGTGAAGGCGCTCTACAACCGGGTGTTCACCCAGCAAGCCGCCGAGCAGTTCGCGATGGAACGGCAGGTGATCGGCGGCCTGATCGGCACCCCGAACCAGGTCGAGGCGATCACCGCCAACCTCGGGAACCGCCCCCCAGTCTTCACCGACCCAGCCTGACGCGTACTCGGTAGTCGAGCCTGTCGAAACCACCGCTCAGGTGGTTGAGCCTGTCGAAACCACCCGCGCGAGCGGCGGAGGCATGGTCGGTTGTCAAGGTGCAGATCTCCCGGATGCTCGGTGGCAGAGCCGGGTCAGGAGGCGATCGGTTCTCGGTTCGCCCCGGAGGGCTTGGTTCGCCGCTGGTCGCCGCGCCCGCGATGGGGCATGTCGGGGGTGGTGACCATCACCACTTGACCGTGTTGGTCGGTGATCGTGAGCGTTCGATCGGCACTCAAGTGGAGGTGCCATCGGAGCGTGTGGATGAGGTGATGGTGGTGAGCGCAGACCGGCAACAGATTGCCGAGGTCGGTCAACCCGCCGTGCTCCCACCAGTCGATGTGGTGCATCTCGCAGCGGTCGAACGGGGTGTCGCAGCCCTCGACGGCGCACGTGCGGTACATCGCCCGCAGCGCCCGGCGCTGGGCTCGGTTGGCGGTGCGGGTGGTGCGTCCGAGGTCGAGCACGGTGCCGTTGCGGTCGACGTACACGGGGGTGATGCGGCCGAGGCACAGCAGCGCCCGGACTGAATCGATCGGCAGCGGTGCCCCGTCGCCGGACTCGCACACGCTGTGGTCGTGGAGCTCGCCCGTCTCGAGCGTCGCCTCGTCGACGAGCACGGTGATGTCGGCCACGGTCGGGCGGATCTCGCCATGGCCGGCGGCGATCAGTTCGCCGAGCGCATCGGCAGCGAGCCGTCGGCGGTTGACGGTGCGGTTGACGAACTCGGGGATCTGGTCGGCCTCGCCACGCTTGATCATCGCCGCCACGTGGAGGTCGAGCGCGCGCTTGACCTTGGCGCCGAGTTCGGGGTGCAGGCTGCCGGCGAGGTCGTACATGCCGGTGCCGGTGTTGAGAGTGATGCTCAGATGGGTCGCTGCCCGCTGCTGTTGATCGCGGCTGATGCCGGCGTCGCGTTCGAGCCGGCGGGCGAGGTCGCGCACGTGGCGCCCGAACCGGCCGGGGTCGTTCGACGTGGCGTGTTCGAGTAGCTCGTCGGTCTTGTCGAACAGCGCCGCCCTCACCTCGTCGTCGAGATGGCCGGCCACCGCAGCGAGCTTGTCGACGTGCTCGGCGGTGACGTCTCCTTCGGCGAGTGCATCACCGAACCCCTTGGCTGCCTCGATCGTGTCCGCGCGGCCTTTGTGCTTGCTGGCCTCGCGGGCCGACATGCCCGAGCAGCGCGAGTTGCTGGTTTCGGACCCGAACGACTGCCCTTGGCGTGCGAGCTGGTCGAGCCGAGCGGTGACCTCGGCAGTCTTGGCGTCGACCCACCCGCGGACCTTCTTGAGGTCGCGCAGCAGGTCGTTGCACACCAGCGCATCAGCCCCGCGCGTGTCGGCGCCGCCGAGCCCTGCAAGGAGTGCAACGGGTGCCGAGACCATGTGACCATCGTACCAACGGGGTGTCATATTGTTCCAGGTCAGAAGGATCAAGTTGGGTCAAATGTTCGTAAAACAGCCGATGACCTGCCCGGATATCTCCAGACGCCTACTGCGTCCCCGTAGCGCTGCGTTGAGCGGCCGGATGTGGCACGACCGAGGTGATCGAGGTGCACGCGTCCCTCCGACCGCGGCCCGCTGTCTGTGGAAGAAGCCACTCTCCGTGTCGACGTCGGCCTTCGATGAGTTCGCCGCGTTCGCTCGGTCCGCTGGCTTGGTGGTGCTCGGGGGCGAGTAACCCCGACGCACCCGTGGTGCGGCGACCTCGGCTCGCAGGTGGGGGAGCGGTGCTGAGTAGCGTCGCGGCATGCATCCTGCCTATTCCGCCGACGCCGAGGAATACCGCGCCAAGGTCCAGGCGTTTCTGGCAGAGAAGCTGCCGGCCACCTGGTGTGGGATCGGCACGCTCGAAGGCGAGGCGCTGACCCGGTTCGTCACCGAGTGGCGCGGCGTGCTGTACGAAGCGAACTACCTCGCCCCGGGCTGGCCGCAGGAGTACGGCGGGGCCGGGCTGTCGGCCCTCGAACAGGTGATCCTCGCCGAGGAATTCACACGCGCGGGGGTGCCGATGGGCGGCCCGAACGACCCGTTCGGCATCCAGATGCTCGGCAACACGCTGCTGTTGTTCGGCACCGAAGAGCAGAAGCAGCACTACCTGCCCCGCATCCTGTCGGGCGAGGACACGTGGTGCCAGGGCTACAGCGAACCCAACGCCGGCTCCGACCTCGGCAACGTCGGCCTGCGGGGCGTGCTCGACGGCGACCAGTGGGTGCTCAACGGGCAGAAGATCTGGACCTCGGCCGGGCACCTCGCCGACCACATCTTCACGCTCGCCCGCACCGACCCCGACGCACCCAAGCACAAGGGCATCTCGTTCCTGCTGGTCGACATGCGCCAGCCCGGCATCGAGGTACGCCCGATCAAGATGATCTCGGGCGAGAGCGAGTTCAACGAGGTCTTCTACACCGACGCCACCACCCCGAAGGACCACGTCGTCGGCGGGGTCAACGGCGGCTGGCGGGTGGCGATGGGGTTGCTCGGGTTCGAGCGCGGCGAGGCCGCGGCGACCATGCCGATCCGGTTCCAGGCCGAAGTCGACCGGCTGCTGCTGCTCGCCCGCGAGCGCGGCGTGGCCGATCAGCCGGTGGTCCGCCAGAAGCTGGCGTGGGCGTACTCGCAGGTGCAGCTGATGCGGTACAGCGGTATGCGCGTGTTGACCGGGTTCCTCGCCGGCAAGCATCCGGGGCCAGACGCGGCGATCTCGAAGCTGTTCTGGAGCGAGTACCACCGGGTGGTCACCGAACTGGCCGTGCACATCTACGGAGCCGAGGCGATGACGATCGAGGGACGCCCGCCGTCGTCGGCGTTCCAGACCGACGACGCAGGCACCGCCAACTCGACCGCCTCGTGGGTGAACACGTTCCTCAACGCCCGGGCCGGCACGATCTACGCAGGCACCTCGCAGATCCAACGCAACATCATCGGCGAAATGGTCCTGGGCCTCCCGAAAGAACCTGTGGCGAAATAGCAGTCGCCGGACTCCCGGTGGTTTCGACAGGCTCAACCACCTGGGCGGGGGTGGTGGTCGTGGTGGTTTCGACAGGCTCGACCACCGGTGGCGGTGGGTACCGTGGGGGTGTGGTCAAGGTTGTTGTTGCTGTGGTTGGGCGGCCGGGGTTGTGGGGCACGGCGCTGCGGCAGGCTTGGCGCACGGCGCCGGTGGGGTGGTGGCGGCAGCGACCGTTTCTTCCGGTCCCTTCAGGTGACTACTTGCGGTTCCGGCTGCTGACCCAGTACGGCGACGCCACCGCCCGGCCAGTGCCGGCCGACGTGATCGCGTACCTCGAGTGGTGCAAGCAGTACGGCTGACCGGCACGGTCGCCGAGCTGCACGCCCGCGACCCGTTCGCCGACGGCGCGGTGGAGGAACCGGCCGTCTGGTGGTGCGACTTCACCGACGCGGCGATCGTGCTCGGCTCGTCGCAACGTGACGACGTGCTCGATCGGGCCGCCGTCGACGCCGCCGGCCTCAGCGTCGTGCGCCGCCGGTCGGGTGGGGGCGCGGTGCTGCTGGTGCCCGGCTCGGTGGTGTGGGTCGACCTGGTAGTGCCCGCAGGCACCTGGCCGGACGACGTGCGCGGTTCGATGGTCGCCGCCGGCGAGGCCTGGCGCGACGCGCTCGGCGCGGCCGGGGTGGCCGACCCGGCGACGCTCGCCGTGCACGACGGGGGCATGGTGACGAGCGCGTGGTCGACCACCGTGTGCTTCGCCGGGGTGGGGCCCGGCGAGGTGCTCGACGCCTCGGCCACCCCGCCGCGCAAGCTGGTGGGGCTGAGCCAGCGGCGGGGCCGCCACGGGGCGCGGATCCAGGGCCAGCTCCACACAGCGGCCCTCGTCGCCGGCACCGCACAGCTGATCGCCGTCGGCCGGCGCCCCCCCGGGGCACCGGCCGAGGCCGCCGTGTCGGCCGGGGCCGACCCGGGCGCCCTCGCGGCGGCACTCGCAGCGCGAATCACAACGATGTAATTCGCGCGCTCCGCGCGCAGAATCGGGATGGCTTGAGAACACCTGTTCGTAGCCTCTGACCTGGTGTGATGTAATTTGTAGGCGCGGATAGGGGTGAATAGTCGCGGTATGGTTGACATCGGTGAGCGCGCACGGCACGATACGACCCAATGTTCGTGGGCGAGTTCGCGCATCAGGTCGACGCCAATGGGCGGGTGACGCTGCCGGCGACCTTCCGCGGCCTGCTCGACGGCGAGTGCTACCTGCGCCGCGACCCCGACGGGTACCTGCTGTTTCTGCCGCCCGACGCGTACCAGAACCGGATCGCCGACATCGAGGACAAGATCCGCTCGGGCGAGGCGCCCAGTTCGGCGATGCGGGCCTACACGTCGAAGACCCGCAAGATCACGATCGACAAGAACGGTCGCTTCACGCTCGACGAGGAAGCCCGCCAGCACGCCGGCTTGCGTGCGGGCGCCCCGGCGACGTTCGTCGGTGAAGGCCCGGCGTTCTCGGTGTGGCGCCCGTCGCGCTGGACCGTGCTCGACGCCGAAGACAGTGAGGCCACGCCGGTACGCGTGTGGGAGGGCGAAGATGACTGACCCTGCCGCCGCGTTCGAGCACGACCCCGTGATGCGTGACGAAGTGGTCGCCACGTTCGCCGAGGTGCCTGCCGGTGTGGTGCTCGACGCCACGCTCGGGGGGTCCGGGCACAGTTTGGCGATCCTCGACTCGCGGCCCGACCTGTCGATCCTGGGCATCGACCGCGACCCCGACGCCCTGGCCGCAGCCGAGGCCCGCCTGGCCCCGTACGGCGATCGGGCGATGACCTACCGTGCCCGCTTCGACCAGCTCGGCGAGGCGATGGAGGCCCACGACGTCACCGAACTGAGCGGGGCCTTGTTCGATCTCGGCGTGTCGTCGCACCAACTCGACGTGGCCGAGCGCGGCTTCTCGTACCGGAACGACGGCCCGCTCGACATGCGCATGGACAGCGACGCGACCTGGTCGGCCGACGACATCGTCAACGGCTACGACCAGGCCCATCTCGCCAGCGTGATCCAGCGCTACGGCGACGAGCGCTTTGCCCGCCGGATCGCCGCGGCGATCGTCGCCGCCCGCCCGATCGAGACCACGACGCAGCTCGCGGCGGTGGTCACAGCGGCCATCCCGGCCCCCGCCCGGCGTACCGGCGGGCACCCCGCCAAGCGCACGTTCCAGGCGATCCGCATCGAGGTCAACGGCGAACTCGACGCGCTGCCCGAAGCGCTCGACGCGGCGATCGACGCGCTCGCCCCTGGTGGCCGGCTGGCCGTGCTGGCCTACCACTCGGGCGAGGACCGGATCGTGAAGGACCGCATCCGCCAGGCCGAGACCGGTGGCTGCGAATGCCCACCCGACCTGCCCTGCGTGTGCGGCGCAGTCAAGACCGTGCGCATCGTGCGCGCCCCCAAGCGGCCCGCCGCGGCCGAGCAGGAACGCAACCGCCGTGCCGCGTCGGCGCGCTACCGGGTTGCCGAAAAGACAGGACAGGTCGCCTGATGGCCGTAGCCCTGCGTCACGATGCAGCCCGCGCCGAGCGCCGCCAAGCGGTCCTCGAACGCGCCGGCCGGGCGCCGTTCGTCGTCGTCACACCGCGCCGGCGCGTCGCCTGGTTCGCGATCACGCTGAGCGTGCTGGTGTCGACGGCGATGCTCGGCGCGGTGCTGCTGCACACCCGTATCGCCGAGCGCCAGCGCCACATCGACACGCTCGAACAGGGGGTGCGCGACGCCTACGCCCAGTTCGACGTGCTGCGCGCCTCGCGCGCCGAGTTGCGCGCGCCCACCCGGGTGGCCACCGGAGCCGCTGCGCTGGGCATGGTGCCGGGCTCGGAGTCGCGGTTCGTCGACGTCGACCCGATGACCCTGGCGATCGCGATCGCCACTAGTGGGCGGGTTCCCGCCGGCGACGCGATCGTGGTCGGCTCGACCGATCGCCTGGAGCCGCTTCAGCAGTTCCAGCTGGTCAAGCAAGTAGCCGCGGAGGCACCGTAGCCATGGGCGGACGCCTCTACTGGCTCGACGCGCCGGAGCAGGAACGCCCCCGCGAGCGCTACTCGCAGACCCGCCAGAGCACCACTCGCCAGAACACCACCCGCCAGAACACGAAGGGTCAGACGTCACGGGGCCAGACTTCGCGGGGCCCGGCCACCAAGCGGGGCCAGACCTCGCGGGGACCGGCCTCGAAGCCGCCAGTTCCCCGTCGGCGCGGCGCCACGCCGCCGCGTGGCAAGGCCCGCCCGCGTCCCCAGGCCGCGCGCCAGCACCCGGCCCGTAAGAACGTCAAGCAACGCGTGCTCGCGGCCAAGCCGCGGCGTAGCCCCCGCCCGAGCCGGTTCGGCATCGGCCAGGCCCGTACCCGCCTGATCGTGCTGCTGGTCGCACTGCTCGCGGTGCTCGGGGCCGTGCTGTTCAAGGTCGCCAAGCTCCAGACCACCGGCGGCGAGCAACTGCGCGTGCAGGGCGCGGCGATGTGGAGCCGCACCACCAAGCTGCCCGCCGACCGCGGGTCGATCTTCGACCGCAACGGCGAGGAACTCGCGGTGTCGGTGCCGGCCGCCTCGATCAGCGTCAACCCGAAGCTGATCGACGACCCCGACGAAGTGGTCGCGGTGCTCCAACAATTGCTCGAGTTCGACGACACCCGGGCGACCGAGCTGCGCGCCAAGATCGCCCTGCGCGACACCGGCTTCCTCTACATCGAGCGCCAGGTCAACCCCGTGATCGGCGCCGAGTTGGCCGGCCTCAACATGGCCGGCATCAACGTCGACGACGAAGACCGCCGGGTGCTGCCCGGTGGCGACACCGGGCGCAGCGTGGTCGGCCGCACCGACATCGACGGCGTGGGCATTGCCGGGCTCGAACTCCAGTACGGCGGGGGCGAGGCAGCCACCGAGCTCGGCTACACCGACATCCTCGCCGGTACCCCCGGCGAGGTCACCCGCGAGGTCGGCCAGGACGGCAGTTCGATCGCCGGTACCGAGCAGGTCACCCAGGCGCCCATCCCCGGCGACGACCTGGTGCTCACGCTCGACCGCTCGATCCAGTTCGCCGCCGAGCAGGCCCTGATCGACCAGGTCAGTGCGATCGGAGCCAAGGCCGGGCAGGTGATCGTGCTCGACACCGACACCGGCGACGTACTGGCGATGGCGTCGGTGCTGCGCAACGGCGACACCGACACGGTCGGCGTGACGTCGCGCAACTCGGCCGTGGTCGACGCCTACGAGCCCGGTTCGGTCGCCAAGGTGATCACGATGGCGGCCGCACTCAACGAGGGCGGCGTCACGCCGTCGTCGACGTTCGTGGTGCCGTGGCGCAAGCAGTACGCCGACGACTTGCTGAGCGACTCGCACCAGCACCCCGACGAGGAGATGACGATCCAGCAGATCCTCGTCGAGTCGTCGAACATCGGCACGATCATGACGAAGGAAGGCATCGTCGACGGCGGCCGCACCGAGGCCGGACGCGTCGAGTCGCGCCGCGTGCACTGGGAGTACATGCGCCGGTTCGGCCTGGGCGAGCCGACCGCGCTGAACATGCCCGGCGAGTCGACCGGCATCATGAAGCACTACAGCGACCTGTGGGGTTCCGAACGCGCCACCGTCTCGTACGGGCAGGGCGTGTCGAGCACCGCGATCCAGTTGGCGACGGCGATCAACACGATCGCCAACGACGGCATGTACGTGGCCCCCCGGCTCGTGCAGGCCACCGTCGGCCCCGACGGCACCGTCACCGAGGCCGACCCGTCGGCCACCCACGAGGTGCTGCGGCCCGAGATCGCCGCCCAGGTGCAGCACATGATGCGCGCTGTGGTGTGCGACCCAGACGGCACCGGCGAGGCCGCCCAGGAGGGCATCGAGCACTTCAGCGTGGCCGGCAAGACCGGCACCGGCTACAAGCCCCAGGCCAACGGCACGTACTTCAACGAGGCCGGCGAGCGCGTGTATTACTCGAGCTTCGTCGGGTTCTTCCCCTACGAAGACCCGCAGGTGACCGTGTTGGTGTCGATCGACGAGCCGCCGCCCGACTCGATGGCCCGCTTCGGCTCGACTGCCGCGGCCCCCGTGTTCGCCGCGCTGGCCCCCGTGATCATGCACGAGCGGGGTATGGTGCCGCCCGCCGACACCTCGTCGTGCGAGGCGTTCAACCTCGAACCGCCCGGCGGCTACTGAACGTGAGTGTCGAGCAGTGCTGACGATGAACGCTGCCGCTCCCTACATCGTCGAGACGCTCCCTGCGGACGTCGTCGACCTCACCCACGATTCGCGCCAGGTCGCGCCCGGCTGGGCGTTCGCGTGCGTCGTCGGCGCGCATGCCGACGGGCACGACTATGCGGCAGCCGCGGTCGCCGCCGGGGCCACCGCGCTGGTGGCTGAGCGGCCCCTGCCCACCGACCTCGTCGGCGGTGTCGCCCAGTTGATCGTGCCCGACACGCGGGCGGCAATGGGCAGCCTGGCCGCGGCCGTGCACGGCCGGCCGGCCACCAAGCTGACGATGGTCGGCATCACCGGCACGAACGGCAAGACCACCACCAGTCACCTGCTGGCCGCGATCTTGCGCCACGCCGGAACCGACACGCGCCTGATCGGCACGTTGTCGGGCACGCGTACCACCCCCGAGGCCCCCGACCTTCAGCGCCTGCTCGCCGGCTACGTCAGCGAGGGGGTCGGCGCGGTGGTGATGGAGGTGTCGTCGCACGCGCTCGCCCTGCACCGCGTGCGGGGAGCCCACTTCGACGTCGCCGTGTTCACGAACCTGAGCCGCGACCACCTCGACCTGCACGCGTCGATGGAGGAGTACTTCCGTGCCAAGGCCCAGCTGTTCACACCCGGGCTGAGTTCGGTCGCGGTGGTCAACACCGACGACCCCCACGGCCGCCTGTTGTTCGACGCTGCCCCGATCCCCACCACCGCGTTCGCCGGCGCCGACGCCACCGACGTCGAGGTGCGCGCCGACCGGGTGGCGTTCACCTGGCGTGGCCTGCCCGTGACGCTGCCGATCGGTGGACGGTTCAACGTGGCCAACGCACTCGCCGCGCTCACCGCGGCCGAGCAGCTCGGTGTTGCCCCGTCCGACGCCGCAGCGGGCCTGGCGACGTGTCCGCCGGTGCCCGGCCGGTTCGAGACCGTGTCGGCGCCCGGCGCGCCATTCGCCGTCGTGGTCGACTACGCGCATACGCCCGACGGGCTGGTCGAGGTGTTGGCATCGGCCCGCGAAGTGGTTTCGACCAGCGCGGGCCGGGCGGGGAACGGCCGGGTGATTGTCGTGTTCGGGTGCGGTGGCGATCGCGACCCCGACAAGCGTCCGTTGATGGGGGCCGCCGCGGGCGCGCACGCCGACGTGGTCGTCGTCACGTCCGACAACCCGCGTACCGAAGACCCGCTGGCGATCATCGATGCCGCCGCGGCCGGTGTCCGCGCGGCCGGCGCCGACCCGCTGATCGAGCCCGACCGCCGGGCCGCGATCGCGCTGGCGCTTGCAACGGCCCGCGCCGGCGACGTCGTGGTCGTCGCCGGCAAGGGTCACGAGCCGTACCAGACGATCGGCTCTACCAACCATCCGTTCGACGACCGGGCCGTCGCCCGGGAACTCCTGAAGGACCTCCACTCGTGATCGCGGTCATCATCGCCGGCGCCGTGTCGACGCTCGTCTCGCTGTTCTTCACGCGCTTCCTGATCAGCTTCTTCCGCACCCGCGGGCAAGGGCAGCCGATCCTCGGCAAGGAAGACCTCGGCCCCGACTGGCACGCGGCCACGAAGCAGGGCACCCCGACCATGGGCGGCCTGGCGATCATCGTCGCCGCGCTCGTCGGGTGGGTCGTCGCCCACGTGCGCAACATCGCCTTCTCCGACCAGGCCATGATCGTGTGGATCGGCATCCTGGCGATGGCCGCGATGGGGTTCGCCGACGACTGGATCAAGGTCCGCAAGCGCCACAACCGAGGCATCTTCTGGAAGCAGAAGAACTACGTCACCATGCTGATGGCGGTCGGCTTGTGCGGTGCGCTGACGGTGTTCACCGGCATCGACAAGTCGATCTCGCTCGTGCGCGCGGGCGACCTCGGCTTCCAGCTTCCGGGGTTCGTGTGGATGTTCTGGGCCGGCGCGATCGTGTGGGCCACCACCAACGCGGTCAACGTCACCGACGGGCTCGACGGGTTGGCCGGCGGGTCGGCGCTGATGGGGTTCGCGGCGTTCACCGTGATCGGCTACTGGGCGTTCCGTAACCCCGACGTGTACCGCGTCGTCAACCCACTCGACATGGGGGTGATGGCGGCTGCGTTCGCCGGCGGGTGCCTCGGTTTCCTGTGGTGGAATGCCGCCCCGGCACGGATCTTCATGGGCGACGTGGGCGCGCTCGGCATCGGCTCGGCGCTGGCGTTCCTCGCGCTGACGATGAACACACACCTGCTGCTGATCTTGATCTGCGGCATCAACGTGATCGAAGCCGGGTCGGTGGCCGTGCAGATGACCGTGTTCAAGGCGTCGGGGCGCAAGCGGCGGCTGTTCAAGATGTCGCCGATCCACCACCACTTCGATCTGTCGGGCTGGCCCGAGACCACCGTGATCATCCGCTTCTGGCTGGTGTCGGCGATCTGCGTGGCGAGCGCGTTGGCGATCTTCATCGCCGACTTCACGCATCAGCAAGGAGCGCTCTAGTGACTCGCCAGAACGGGGCGTTGTAGTGCCGCGCGCGCTGGTGTACGGCCTGGCGGTGACCGGAGCGGCCACGGTCGCCGCGCTCGCCCGCCACGGGTACGAGGTGGTCGCCGTCGACGATGTGGTCGACGAGGCCAAGCTGGCCGAGGCCGAACGGTTGGGTGTGCACCTGCTGATCGGCGGCACGTTCGACCCTGCCGACGTGGCCGGGTTCGACCTGCTCGCGCCGGCGCCGGGCATCCCCGAGACCCACCCGGTGGTGCTCGCCGCGTTCGCTGCCGGTGTGCCGGTGCGCACCGAACTCGAACTGGCCTACCGGTGGGAACAGGAGCGGGCCCGGCCGCGACCGATCCTCGCGATCACCGGCACCGACGGCAAGACCACCACCACCGAGCTGACCGTGGCGATCCTGCGCGCAGCCGGGTTGCACGCCGCCGACGTCGGTAACACCGACACGCCGATGGTCGCCGCGATCGACTGGGACGGCACGCACGCCGACGAACCCGAACTCGACGCGTTCGTCGTCGAGTGCACCAGCTTCCGCCTGGCGTGGACCGAGCAGTTCCGCGCCGACGCGGCGGTGTGGCTGAACCTCGCGCCCGACCATCTCAACTGGCACACCGACCTGGATTCGTACGTGGCCGCCAAGGCACGGATCTTCTCGCTCCAGCGGCCCGACGACGTGGCGATCGGGTTCGCCGACGACCCAGTGGTGATGACCCACCTGGCCGCCGCGCCCGCCCGACATCGCACGTTCGCCACGCAGCACGCCGACTACCGCGTCGAGGTGCGCGACGGCGACACGTGGCTGTGGGGCCCGAACGGACCGATCGCAGCGGCCTCGACGATGACCCGGGCACTGCCGCACGACCTCACGAACGCGCTCGCCGCGTCGGCGCTGGTGCTCGAAACCGGCCTGGCCACCGAGGCCCACATCGCCGCTGCGCTGGCCACGTTCAGCGCCCCGCCGCACCGCCTGGAGCCGGTGGGCGAGGCCGACGGGGTGCGCTGGTACAACGACTCGAAGGCCACCACGCCGCACGCCGCAGCCACCGCGATCCGGGCGTTCGACAGCCTGGTGCTGATCGCCGGCGGCAGCCGCAAGGGTGTCGACCTGTCACCGTTGGGTGCCTACCCCGAGCGGATGCGGGCGGTCGTCGCGGTCGGTGAGGCCGGCCCCGACGTCGCCGGCGTGTTCGCCGATCGCACGCCCCCGGTGCGTGTCGTCACCGCCGACGACATGGCGGCTGCGATCGCCACGGCAGGCGAGCTGGCCCAGCCCGGCGATGCCGTCGTGCTGTCGCCCGGGTGCGCGAGCTTCGACTGGTACGCCAACTACGTCGCCCGCGGCGACGACTTCCGCCAGAAGGTCCAGAATTACCTGCACATCGACCGAAGGGAGCAGCAGTGAACGACGCGACCACGTCCACCCGGCCGAGCGTCAAGCAGCGCCGCGCCGCAGCACTCGACCGGCTCAACGCCAACACCAACACGAGCACCGCGGGACGTGGCCGCTCGGGGTCGTCGCGCGGCCACGTCCGCCGGGCGCGCCCCACCCGCCGGGCGGTGCCGAGGGTGAACCCACCGGCCGTCGAGTTGGGGCCACCCCCGCGGATCTTCTACGCGATCCTCGTGACGGTCGCCATGTTCGTGCTGCTGGGCCTGGTGATGGTGCTGTCGGCCACCTCGGCGCGCAGCATCGACGGTTCGCCGTACGCGGTGTTCACGCGGCAGGCGATGTGGGCCGGGCTGGGGGTGCTGGTCGCGCTGGTCGTCGTCAAGGTGCCGTACCAGCGCTGGCGCGCACTGGCGATCCCGATCGCCGTGCTGGCCAGCGGGGCGATGCTGTTGCCGTTCGCCCCCGGTATCGGGGCCACCGTCAACGACGCCACGTCGTGGGTACGCGTCGGCGGGTTCAGCTTCCAGCCGTCAGAGTTCCTCAAGCTGGCCGCGATCGGCTTTCTCGCCGACTACTTCGCACGCCACGAGCACGAGGTCCACGATCGCCGCCACGGGATGATCCCGCTGGCGCTCACCGCCGCCGTGTGCGCCGGCGTGGCCGCCGTGCAGGGCGACCTCGGTTCGGCGATCGTGCTCGCCGCGGTCGTGCTCGCGGTCGGCGTTGTGGCCGGTGTGCCGCTCGTGCACGTCGGCATGGTGGGTATCGCCGGCACGCTCGGCGCGGCGTTGATGATCGTGTCCGACCAGCGTCGGTTGCACCGCTTCACCGCGTTCCGCGACATTCAGGGCAACCGCGAAGACCTCGCCTACCAGTCGTGGCAGGGCCTGGTCAGCATCGCCAACGGGGGCGTGACCGGGTCGGGCATCGGCGGCAGCAACTCGAAGCTCGGCTACCTGCCGCTGGCGCACAGCGACTTCATCTTCGCGGTCGTCGCCGACGAGCTGGGCTTCGTCGGCTCGGTCGCCGTGATCGGCGGGTTCATGGCGCTGGTGTGGTTCGGTGTCCAGGCCGCACTGGCGGCGCCCGACCGGTTCGGCATGCTGCTGGCGGGCGGTATCGCCGCCTGGTTCGGCGTGCAGGCGATCGTCAACCTCGGGGGAGTGTCGGGCCTGATGCCGGTCACCGGCCTCACGTTGCCGTTCTTCTCGGCTGGAGGCACGTCGCTGTTCGTGTCGATCGTCGCCGCCGGCCTGCTGCTCAACGTGTCACGCCGAGCGGTCACCGTCACCCGCGCCGACCGCACCACGTCCGTCCGCCGCGCCCGCAAACTCCGCTCCGCCCTCGCCTGACATGCGGTTCGCCCCGGTGGTCGAGTGCCGGCGCAGCCGGTGTATCGAGACCATTGGCGCGCGCACCACGTCTCGATACAACGGAGTGGCGGCTGCGCCGCGGGCGCGCCACTCGACGACCGTGACCACCTATCCGCTGAGCCCCTTAGCTGCCCGGGCCGGGTCATCACCGGTGGCTGGGCCGTGAGCGAGGTGTTTGCGGTGGTGAGCGGCGGGGGGACGTCGGGTCACGTGCTGCCCGCGCTCGCGGTGGCCGACGCGCTGGTGGTCGCTGGGCACCGGGCCGAGGCAATCCACTACATCGGTGCCCGCCGCGGGATCGAGACCGAACTGTTGCCACCGACGCCCTACCCGCACACCTTCTTCGACGTGGTCGGCTTGCAGCGTGAGCTGAACCTGCGCAACGTCAGGCTCAACGCGGGCTTCGCGCCGAAGCTGTGGCGGGCACGACGTGCCGCGGTCGCGCTGCTGCGTGAACTGCAACCCCGGGTGGTCGTCAGCGTCGGTGGGTACGCGTCGCTGCCGGCGGTGTTGGCCGCCCGCAAGCTCGGCATCCCGGTGGTGGTCGTCAGCTACGACCTCCGCCCTGGCCGCGCCAGCCAGGTCGCCGCCCGCAAGGCCGCCGCGTGCGCGGTGGCGTTTCCCGACTCGCCGCTGCCGCGCGCCGAGTTCACCGGAGCGCCGGTACGCCAGGCGATCCTCACCGTCGACCGGGAGGCCGGCCGGGCCGCGGCCCGGGCGGCGCTCGGCTTGCCGGACGACCGCTTCGTCGTGGCGGTGATGGGCGGTTCACTCGGTTCGGGTCCGCTGAACACGGCAGTCACCGAGTTGCTCGACGCCAACGCGGGCGACGTGGGCCTGGCGATCCGCCATGCGGTAGGACGACGCTTCATCGACGGTGCCCGCCCGGCGGGCGACGGACCCGACGGTGTGCTGTACCAGCCCGTCGCCTACGAGCCGGACATGCCGCTGGTGTACGCCGCGGCCGACCTGTTCGTGGGGCGGGGCGGGGCGAGCACCGTGCACGAGGTGGCCGTCACGGGCGTGCCGGCGGTGCTGGTGCCGTGGGCCGGCGCGGCCGAGGACCACCAGACGCTCAACGTGCGCTGGCTGTCGGACCGCAACGCAGCCGTGTTCCTGGCCGAAGCCGACCTGGCAACGCTTCCCGGCATCGTTGCCGCGCTGCGCGCCGACCCGGAACGCCTGGCCGCCCTGTCCACCCACGCGTACGCTCTCGGTGCAGCACACCGCCAGGGCAAGCTGGCCGAACTGATCGAGCGCGTCGCCAGCGACTAACCCAGTCGTTCAGTGAGGTGGTTTCGACAAGCTCAACCACCTGATCGGGTGTGGGCCAAGGTGGTTGAGCCTGTCGAAACCACTCTGAACCGCTCAGCGCCAGGCGACGAACAGCGCCATCGCCATCAACAGCACACCCTGGCTGGCCACGAGCAGCGTGACGATGCGGTGCTGGAATTCGGCGAACTTCACATCCAGGTCGCGCTTGGTGACCAGTTCGGTGTAGTCGACGGTGGGCAGGGCGTTCATCAGGATCTCGGCGCTGTGATCGCCCAGCGCGAGCTTGGCGGATTCGAACAGTTGCAGGCGCTGGGCTTCGCTGACGGACATGCTCGCATACCTCCGGCGGTAAGAAAAGGGAGGGTGCGCCCGAGCACCGATCACGAGGGCTGTGACCGAATCGTACGGAGGGGGTGTCACATGGTGGAGCGAGCCGGACCGTAGGCTCGGTGGGCCGTGAGCACGCTCTTGACCTCCCGCCCGCAGCCGGTTGCGCCGATCGACCTGGGCACCCCGCGCCGGCTCCACGTGGTGGGTGCCGGTGGGCCCGGGATGAGCGCGATCGCGCTGGCCCTGGCGCAGATGGGGCACGACGTGTCCGGCGTCGACCTCCGCGACAAGCAGGTCCTCGAACGCCTACGGGCGGCCGGGGTGAGCGTGCAGATCGGCCACGCGCGCGAGCACGTCGACGGCTGTGACGCGGTCACCTACTCGTCGGCGGTGCCGGCCGACTTGAACGAGCTCGACGAGGCCCGGCGGCAGGGCATCCCCGTGCTGCGGCGCGCGGGCATGCTCGCCGCGATCTGCGCTCAGGCGAAGTCGCTCGGCGTCGCCGGGGCACACGGCAAGACCACCACGTCGTCGATGCTGATGCTGATGCTGGCCGAGGCCGGGCAACGGCCGAGCTTCGTGATCGGTGGCGACGTCAACGACGTGGGCACCGGCGCCCAGTGGACCGGAGGCGACCAGCGCGGAAACAACTGGTTCGTGGTCGAGGCCGACGAGTCGGACGGCACCCACGTCGAGTTGCCGCTGCACGGCACGATCCTCACCAACGTCGACCGCGACCACGTCGATACGGAGTTCGGGGAAGGCACGCTGGAGGGCGCGGTCGCCAGCTTCGACCGCTACCTCGCGCAGACCCCCGGCCCCAAGGTGGTGTGCGCCGACGACGAGCACGCGGCCGCGTTGGCGGCCCGTCACGACCCGGCAACCACGGTCACCTACGGCCTCGCCGAGGGGGCCCGCTACCGAGCGGTCGACGTCGTCGCCGAGCAGGGCACGTTCTCGTTCGCGGTCGCGCGTGGCGGCACGGTGATCGCCCGGGTCGACCTGCCGCTGCGTGGCGTGCACAACGTCGTCAACGCCACCGGCGCCCTGGCGATGGCCGTCGAGCTGGGTGTCGACCCGGCCGTGGCGGCGGCCGCACTCGCCAAGTTCGGTGGGGTGGCGCGCCGGTTCGACATCCGCGGCGCCGACGCCGGGGCGACGTTCGTCGACGACTACGCCCACCTTCCGGCCGAGATCGACGCCGTGTTGCAGGCCGCCCGCCAGTCGGGCGACGGCTGGCAGCGCGTGGTGGCCGTGTTCCAACCCAACCGCTACAACCGCATGGCGCAGATGTGGCGCGAGTACGCCGACGCGTTCACCGCTGCCGACGTGGTGGTGCTCACCGACATCTACCCGTCGGGTACCCAGCCGATCCCCGGCGTCACCGGGCGGCTGGTGGTGCAGGCGGTCGCCGCCGCGCACCCGTCGGCACACGTCGTCTGGCTGCCCCGCCGCGACGAGCTGGTGAGCTACCTGGCGCGCACGGTACGGCCCGGCGACGTGTGCGTGTCGATGGGCTGTGGCGACATCGCCTCGCTGCCCGACGAAGTACTCGCCGCGCGCCGCGGCCCGGCCACGGTCGTGCCCGCCTGAGATCGTCGTATGACTGGACGCGAACAGATCGAGCGGGCGGGCGAGTTGCTGGCATCACGGCTTGGCCGACGGCTCCAGCGCGACGTGGCGCTGGCCCCGATGACCACCTATCGGGTCGGCGGGCCGGCCGCCCTGTTCGTCGATGCCGCCGAGCTTGCCGATCTGGCCGCGATCGCCGAGGCGCGCGCCGCCACCGGCGTCCCCGTGCTGGTGGTCGGCCGCGGCTCGAACATGCTCGTGGCCGACACGGGCTTCGCCGGCGTGGCCGTGTCGGTCGCCCAGCTCGCGGGTGACATCACGATCGATCCGGCATCGCCGGTCGTCGTCGCCGGCGGCGGTGTGGCCCTGCCGGTGGCAGCCCGGCGCACCGCGGCGGCCGGCCTGACCGGGTTCGAGTGGGCGGTCGGCGTGCCCGGCTCGATCGGCGGGGCGGTACGGATGAATGCCGGCGGGCACGGTTCCGACATGGCCGCCTGCCTGGTCGACGTCGACGTGTTCGACCTTGCCGCCGGAAGCGCCGAGTTGACGACGTTGCCGGTCGCCGCGCTGGGCCTGCGGTTCCGCGCGTCGTCACTGGCGCCCGCCCACGTCGTGATCCGGGCACGCCTGGCGCTCGCCACCGGCGACCGCGGGCGCAGCGAGGCCGAGATCGCCGACATCGTCCGCTGGCGCCGCGAGCACCAGCCGGGCGGCCAGAACTGCGGCTCGGTGTTCGTCAACCCCGTGCCGGGCGCGGTGACGGCGGGCGCGTTGATCGACTCACTCGGCTTGCGCGGCACCCGGTTCGGCACGGCGTGGGTGTCGGAGAAGCACGCCAACTTCATCCAGGCCGGCGAGGGTGGCACGGCCGCCGACGTGCGCCGGACGATCGAGGCCGTGCGCGCCCAGGTGGCCGACGCGACCGGCTACCACCTCCGCAGCGAAGTACGTCTGGTCGGCTTCGACGACACCGACCCGCTGTCGTTCGAGGAGCACGCGGCATGAGTGGGCGCGACGAGCACGAACCTGACCCGGCCGCGCTCGACGAGTTGTCGCGGGCGTTCGGCACCGAGACCGAGGGCGTGCGGATCGTGCCTCGCACGCCGACCCCACCTCGGCCGGAGACCCCCGACGCGTCCGACTCGCTCGACGATGACGGCCTCGAGCCGACCGCACCGACGCCGATTCAGGGGCGGCCGTCGCAACCCGACACCGAACCGGCCACCCAACCGTCTGCCCCGGCCGTGATCGCGATCGGTGGCGACGACGACTTCCCCGACCCCGTCTATGTCGAGGGCAGCCTCGACGCGGGCAGCCGCCGCGGGCCGGTCGTGGTGATCGAGGACGACGAGTCGGGCGACGCACTGCGTACCGAGACAGCCCGCGACCTGCGCCGCGGGGTCGAGCCGCGCATGCGCGAGCGCCGGGCCGCCGTGCACCGGGCGAAGATCCGCAAGCGGCTCGTGTGGATCGGGCTCGTAGTCGGCGTCGCGCTCGTGCTCGTCGCCGCCCTGGCCGTGCTCGGCTCGGGCCTGTTCGCTGTGCAGGAGGACCAGGTCCGCATCACCGGCAACGTGTACACCGACCCCGAGGCGCTGCAAGTCGTCGTCGACGACCTCGTCGGCACGCCGACCCTGCTCGCCGACACCGACGAGGCCGAACGCCGGCTCGAACAGATCCCGTGGGTCGAGGCAGCCCGGGTGCGCGTGAGCTTCCCCCGCTCGGCGTCGATCGAGATCCGTGAACGCAAGGCGCTGACCACCTACCAGGGGCCTGACCAGCGGTTCCGGGTGCTCGACCGGCAAGGGCGCGTGCTCGACGTGCTCGACCAGTACCCCATCGCCTACCTGCTCATCCGGGGCCCCGACCCGGTCGACCTCGAACCCGGGCAGTTCGCACCGTTCGGGTACGTCGCCGCCTCCGAGCTGGCGATGAGTCTCACTCCGTCGTTGCGTGGGCAGGTCACCTCGGTGGGCGTTACTGCCGACGGGGCGGCGATGGCGTTGCTGCTCGACAACGGCATCGAGGTCCACTTCGGCGAGGCGCGCAACCTGCTCGACAAGCTCGTGCGGGTCGAAACGGTGCTGGCCGACATCGCAGCTGTTGCGGCCGAGGCGGCAGCAGCCGGGCGACCGGAAGCCGAACTGCCTGCCGTGATCGACGTCTCCACCCGCGAGACAACCCGCTAGTGCAGGTAGGATTCCGCATCCGGTGGGGTGAGACGTGCCAGGATGGCACCACGAATTCACTCGGAATACCGCGAACCCCGATGCCAACCAGCACTCAACCGACACGCGTTCTCGCCCGTCCCGCCCGATGGAGGCCTCACTGATGCCCGGCGTCCCCCAGAACTATCTCGCCGTCATCAAGGTGATCGGCGTGGGCGGCGGTGGTGTCAACGCCGTCAACCGGATGATCGATGCCGGTTTGAAAGGCGTCGAGTTCATCGCCGTCAACACCGACGCCCAGGCGCTGCTGATGAGCGACGCCGACGTCAAGCTCGACATCGGCCGCGACCTCACCCGCGGGCTCGGCGCCGGCAGCGACCCCGAAGTCGGGCGCTCGGCCGCCGAGGCCCACGACGATGAGATCGAAGAGATGGTGAAGGGCGCCGACATGGTGTTCATCACCGCCGGCGAGGGCGGTGGCACCGGCACCGGTGCTGCCCCCGTCATCGCCGAGGTCGCTCGCCGAGCCGGCGCGCTCACGATCGGTGTGGTCACCCGCCCGTTCCGCTTCGAGGGCCGCCGCCGGGCGGTGCAGGCCGACACCGGCGTGCAGAAGCTCAAGGAGAAGGTCGACACGCTGATCGTCATCCCGAACGATCGCCTGCTCACCGTCGCCAACGAGAAGACGAGCGTGCTCAACGCGTTCAAGATGGCCGACGAGGTACTGCTCCAGGGCGTGTCGGGCATCACCAACCTGATCACCACACCCGGGCTGATCAACACCGACTTCGCCGACGTGCGGATGATCCTGTCCGACGCCGGTTCGGCGCTGATGGGCATCGGCCAGGCGTCGGGCGACGAGCGCGCCGAGTCGGCTGCCCGCCAGGCGATCGCCAGCCCGCTGCTCGAGTCGGCGATCGACGGCGCCCGCGGCATCCTGCTCAACATCACCGGCCCGTCGAACATGGGCCTGTTCGAGATGAACAAGGCCGCCGAGATCATCCACGGTGTCGCCCATGCCGACGCCAACATCATCTTCGGCACCGTGATCGACGACGAAATCGGCGACGAGGTCCGGGTCACCGTGATCGCTGCCGGGTTCGACCGGGTCGACGACGCGGGGGCGGGGCGGATCACGCTGGTGGGCGAGGACCGGCCGTCGCGGATCACCGAACTGTTCGCCGACGACAAGCCCGACGAGCCCGATGACGACGACGACTTCGACGTCCCGTCGTTCCTCAAGTAGCCCACCCGGCGGTTGAGTCAGTCGTTGCCCACCCCCGAATCCGTCGCGGCTGCGCTCGCCGACGTCCGCGCCCGGATTGCGGCCGTCGGCGGTGACGGCGTCGACATCCTGGCCGTCACGAAGGGGTTCGGGCCAGATGCGATCGCGACCGCCGCGGCGGCTGGCGTCACTGCGATCGGCGAGAACTACGTGCAGGAACTCGTTGCCAAACTCGACGCGCTGGCGGGCACGCCCGGCCTCCCCGCCGTGCATCTGATCGGCCAGCTCCAGACCAACAAGGTCCGCCACACGGTGGGCCGCGTGGCGGTGTACGAGACCGTCGACCGGTCGTCACTCGCCACCGAACTGGCCAAGCGGGTGCCCGGTGCCACCGTGTTGATCCAGGTCAGCACCGACGACGAGCCCGGCAAGGGTGGCTGCCCGCTCGACCAGCTCGACCCGCTCGTCGATACCGTTCGCGAGCTGGGGCTGGTACTCGACGGGTTGATGACCGTCGGCCCCACCGCGGGCGGCCCCGAGGCGGCCCGGCCGGGTTTCCGTGCCACACGGGCCGCGGTCGACCGGCTGGGTCTGCGGACGTGCTCGATGGGCATGTCGGCCGACCTCGAGGTTGCGGTCGAGGAAGGTTCCACCCGCGTCCGCGTGGGTACCGCGCTCTTCGGAGCGCGTTGACCACGATGCCCATGCCTGTATGGGCGGGCGCGATAGCGTTGTGTGAAGGAGGACGTACGTATGTCGTTTTGGAAAGGAACCATGGAATGGCTGGGCCTCGGCCCAGACGACGCGTACGACGACTACGAGTACGACGAGGAATACGCCGAGCCCGAGCCGGCGCCGCGTCGTCAGCGTCGTCAGGCCGAGCCCGAGCAGCGTCGCAGCAGCCGCGAGGAACACAACGAAGGGGTCGTCCGTACGATGCCGAACCGACCCACGTTCCCGTCGCGCGACTTCGACCCCTCGCAGGCTCGGCGTGACCGCGACGACTCTTCGGTCACCCCGCGCCCGCAGCGCCAGGCGACGCCCCCGCGTAACACGCCGTCGGGCGAGCCGGCGGCGATCGCCCCGCGCCGGTTCGACCAGGCCCAAGAGTTGGCCGACAAGTACAAAGAGGGCCAGCCGGTCATCATGAACCTCGAGTCGGCCGAGCGCGAGGTCGCCCGGCGCCTGATCGACTTCGCCAGCGGCCTGTGCTATGCGCTCGACGGCTCGATGGAGAAGGTCGCCAACGGCGTCTACCTCCTCAAGCCGGCTGCCCGCCGCACCGACGACTAACCGCGCGGCCGGGCTCGTCGGCGTACCACCGATGGGTTAGTGTCGCGCCGACAGTTGGCATCCCAACGTGGGTGTGCCGGCGCGCCGACAGGAGGATGCGGTGGGCGAGTCAGGCCGGTACGGCGGCGTTGAGGCGCACACCACGCGACTTGAGCGTTCCACGCCCAAGTCCTCGGGCACCGACGGCCTGGCTGTCGCCAGGCAACGCGTCCGCCGAGCCTTTGCCACGTCGAGCGCGCCGACCCTGCTGGTCGGCGGCGCCCACGACGCGGCCGAGACAGAAGCCGATCGCGTGGCCGAGCAGGTGCTCCGCCTGACCGGCCAGGGCAGTGGCCAACCGCCGACCGCTCTGCCTGGACGAATGCAGCGCAGCTTCGGTACCGGCACGAACGCGCTCGACGGGGCTGTGCCGACGGCGGGAGGGTCGGCGAACCGAATTCGGCGGCTGATGAGCGCCAAGGAGTTCAAGGAACAGAGCCACGAAGGTGCGCTGCGAGTGCGCGGCACCACCGTCAAGACGATCGACGCGCTGCTCGCCGAGTACGACGCCCTGAAGGTGCGGTCGCGGCACCTCGACCCGGGCGGCGGCCTCGATCAGGCGATCAACATCTTGATCCACATCCGTCAGGACGTCGAGATCTGGCGCGGCGCGCACCTGAACGACACGTCCCGCAAGGACCAACGCAGGGCGCTCGAAGAGCTCGACCGGCAGGCACTCGTCGAGCAGACCTCGCTGGAGGGCATCCGCGATGCCGGTCGGCAGCAGGCCGTCGTCGCCGGCGACCTGGTCGTCAAGGAGAACAAGTACAAGGCCAAGCTCGACGGGCCGGCGACGTCGATTCTCTCGCGGCTGTCGCCGATCATCCGGACCGCGATCCCTGCCGCGGGTGACTCGGCCGAGATCGAGTTGGAGGTGAAGATCCCTGTCGATCCCGACGGGGTCGGCTACGCCGGCTTCCGGATCAAGGTCAGCGCCGAGCGCGGCGACGGCGCCACCACCAAGATCGGTCTCGAAGCGGCGGTGATCGGCGGCGTCCGGATCCTCGACGCGGTCGATCTCGGTTTCGAGCTGGGTGGCCTGATCGAAGCCCAGGGCAAGAGCCCCGAGGCTGCCTTCGAGCTGATGAGCTGGGGCTGGTACCGCACGTTCCGTGAGTCGGCGCTGCCGCGCGAGGTCGCCAACCTGATGTGGGGTGGCTCGACCGGCGCAGTCGGCTGGAACCGCTCGGAGGCGTGGGCCGCCAAGGTCGAGGAGCAGAATTTCACGTTCGCCCGGTCGGGCAACGACGAGAACCTCACCAGCGGGGTCGGCAGCGACTCGACCACGAACGCCTACGTGCGCACCGGGCTGTTCGCGGCGGCTAACGCCAGCGGCTCACTGGGCGGCGTGGTCGACGCCGAAGCTGGGGCCCGGATCACCGGCGGCCGGCACTACGACCGCGAGACGGTCCAGCACGGCAAGGCCAAGCGCGGTGGCAAGGTCGGCCAGCCCGAGGCGATGCCCGAGCGCGGCAAGAGTTCGTCGCGCCTCGGCGCCACGTTCTTGTCGATCGAGGCCTCGGTCGGGGCGTCGGTTGGGCCGTTCTCGGGCGAGCTGTCGGGGTCGCTCGAGTTCCTCCAGGGCGAGAAGGCCAACAAGGACGGCTCACCCGGCTGGGGCATGCGGTTCGAGTACGTGTCGGCCGAGCTGTCGGCAGCGGCGGCGATCCCCCTCAACGAAACGTTCGTCCACAACCTCGTCAACGGGGTGATCGCGCTCGGACCGAACATGATCAAGCTGTTCCAGAAGCTCAGTGGCAAGGCCACCAGCTCGGGCAAGAGCGGCGCGATCGAAGGCGCCAGCGAGCTGGCGACGACTGGCGAGTCGGTCGCCCAGGCGTTGAACGCGTTCCCACCCGACCCGGTCGATGCAACAGACCTTGCGCTCGAGGGGGCCGAGCAGACTGTTTCGCTCGACGCCTCGACCGCCAACTTCTCGATCGCCATCGCGGTCGGGTGCAACCTCTGGCAACCCAAGGACCGCTTCGCCCTCGACGTCACCATCAGCGCCGACCGATCGCTCGCGCTCGACGCGGGAATGGTGGCGCTGAGCGCGAGCCGGAGCAGGCGCCTGGCGCGCCTCAAGTGGTCGAACGGCTGGAAGCCGGAAATCGACTGATGCGGTGCCCGAGATGACCGACCGTGTACCCGTGACCTTCGGCGATGGAGCCGGTGCCGTCGCTGCCCACGTCGGGCGGGTGAAGGTGACGGACGGCGAGGTACGCGTCGAACTGCACCTCGCCGTCGACACGTACGCCGCGGTGGAGCGTCGCGCCCTGTTCCACCTCTCACCGTTGGCCCGCGGGCCCGGGGCAGACCGGTTCAGGCCGGCCGACGAGGTACGCGTCGAGGCCCAGCTGAGCCCAAAGTTGGCGCCGGGCGTGCTCTCGCTCGTGCCGGACGCAGCGTCGATCCGGCACCTGCTCACCACGGTCGACCCGGCATCGCCGCTGCTGGCTACCGAAGCGTGGTACGCCCGGGTGGTCAGCCAGCGAGTCGAGAGCAGTACAGCCGACGGCGACGACGACGCGGTGTTACGTGAGGGCTACCGCACGGCGTGGGGGAGCGGCCCGCGCGATCAGGCGCCGCTCCCGCTGCTGGCGATCCTCGCCGAGTACCTCGATCGGCGCGGTTGGGACGTGTCGCCGCTCGACGAGCAGCCCGGCTTCCGGTGGAACATGAGCAGTGCCGGTCGCAGTTGGCGCTGCGTCGCTGTGGTCGACGACGAGGCCGGCTGGTGCGCGATGCTGTCGGTGCTCGACGGCGAGGTCGCCGACGAGCGGAGGCTCGTGGTGGCCGGCCAGCTGGGTGAGCTCAACGCCGGGTTGCTGTTCGGTTCGTGGGAGCTCGACGAGACGGGCTCGGTCCGGCTCCGCTCCACGATCGAGCTCCCCGACCGAGCCGGAGCGGCAACGCTGATCGAGCACCTGATAGAACGCAACATCGACACCACCGCCGCGCACCTGGCGCAAGGTGGTTGAGCTTGTCGAAATCACGCAGCTAGCCTGGATGCAACGGCGTTGACGAGGCGATCACCTCTGAGCTTTCGGAAGAACGGTCCGGGCAACCGGGCTCACTAGAACCGAACGGGTCCGGCCCGTCAACGCCGGCGCAGACGAGTGGCCGTCCCCGCGGGGCACGGCAAGCAGGGTGGTACCGCGGGCACGTCCCGTCCCTGGCAGAACCCACAACCGTTCGCCAGGAGCCCCCAGTGCCGTATCCCACCGTCCCCTCCCAGCCCGACCTGCCGGAGTTGGAGCGCGCGATCTTGCAGCAGTGGGCCGACGACGACACGTTCCGCCGCTCGGTCGAGCAACGTGACGCCGGCCCGAACGGCGCCAACGAGTTCGTGTTCTACGACGGCCCCCCATTCGCCAACGGGCTTCCGCACTACGGCCACCTGCTGACCGGCTACGTGAAGGACGCCGTGCCGCGCTACCAGACGATGCGCGGCAAGCGGGTCGAGCGTCGGTTCGGGTGGGACACCCACGGCCTGCCCGCCGAGGTGCAGACCGAGAAGGAGCTCGGCATCTCGGGGCACCCCGAGATCACCGCCTACGGCATCGACAAGTTCAACGATGCGTGCCGGGCGAGCGTGCTCCAGTACACCGAGCAGTGGCGCGAGTACGTCACCCGCCAGGCCCGCTGGGTCGACTTCGACAACGACTACAAGACGCTCGACCTGCCCTACATGGAGTCGGTGATGTGGGCGTTCAAGTCGTTGTGGGACAAGGGCCTGGTCACCGAGGGCTTCCGGGTGCTGGCCTACTGCTGGCGCTGCGAGACGCCGCTCAGCAACACCGAGACGCGCATGGACGACGTGTACCAGGACCGCCAGGACCCGGCGCTCACGGTCGCGTTCCAACTCGACAGCGGCGAGAAGATGCTCGCCTGGACCACCACCCCGTGGACGCTGCCAGCGAACCTGGCACTCGCTGTCGGCCCCGACATCGACTACGCGGTCGTCGAAGGGGGCGATGGGCAGCGGTACGTGTTGGCCGAGGCGCGGCTCGGCGCGTACGAGCGTGAGCTGGGGGTGGTTTCGACAGGCTCAACCACCGGGGAGGGCTCGACCTTCCGGGTGGTCGCGACGTTGAAGGGGTCGGAGCTGGCGGGGCGGCGCTACACGCCGTTGTTCGGCTACTTCGCCGACACGCCGAACGCGTTCCAGGTGCTGGCCGCCGACTACGTCTCCACCGACGACGGCACCGGCGTGGTCCACATGGCCCCTGGTTTCGGCGAGGAGGACCAGAACGCCTGCAACGCAGCCGGCATCCCCACGGTCGTCCCGATGGACGCTCACGGCCAGTACACCGCCGACGTGCTCGACTGGGCCGGCCAGCACGTGTTCGACGCCAACCCGGCGATCATCCGGCACCTGAAGGATCGCGGCGTCGTGTTGCGTCACGACTCGTACAACCACTCGTACCCGCACTGCTGGCGCTGCGCCGAACCGCTGGTGTACCGGGCGATCGGGTCGTGGTTCGTGTCGGTCACCAAGTTCAAGGACCGGATGGTCGAACTGAACCAGCAGATCACGTGGGCTCCCGAGCACGTCAAAGAGGGCAGCTTCGGTAAATGGTTGGCCAACGCCCGCGACTGGGGCATCAGTCGTAACCGCTTCTGGGGGAGCCCCATCCCGGTGTGGAAGTCGGACGACCCCGAGTACCCGCGCATCGACGTGTACGGCTCGCTGGCCGAGCTGGAGCGCGACTTCGGCGTGACCGTCACCGACCTGCACCGCCCGTTCGTCGACGAGCTGACGCGCCCCAACCCCGACGACCCCACCGGCCGCTCGACGATGCGCCGCGTCCCGGAAGTGCTCGACTGCTGGTTCGAGTCGGGCTCGATGCCGTTCGCCCAGGTGCACTACCCGTTCGAGAACGCCGAGTGGTTCGAGCACCACTATCCCGGCGACTTCATCGTCGAGTACATCGGCCAGACCCGCGGCTGGTTCTACACGATGCACGTGCTCGCCACGGCGCTGTTTGACCGGCCCGCGTTCCGCTCGTGCGTCAGCCACGGGATCGTGCTCGGCGACGACGGCCGCAAGATGTCGAAGTCGCTCAGCAACTACCCCGACCCGCTGAAGGTGTTCGACGTGTACGGCGCCGACGCGATGCGGTGGTACCTGCTGTCGTCGCCGATCTTGCGCGGGGCCGACTTCTCGGTCACCGAGGGCGGCATCCGCGACACGGTGCGCCACGTGATCCTGCCGTTCTGGAACGCGTGGTACTTCCTCACGCTGTACGCCAACGCGGCCGGTCGCACCGGGTCGCTGCGCACCGACCAGACCGACCTGCTCGACCGCTACGTACTCGGCGAGACTCGCACGCTGATCGAACAGGTCGCCGAGCAGATGGACGCGTACGACCTGTTCGGCGCGTGCGAGTCGGTGGCCGGGTACCTCGACACGCTCACCAACTGGTACATCCGGCGCAGCCGCGACCGCTTCTGGGCCGGCGACCAGGACGCGATCGACACGCTCCACACCGCGCTGGTCACGCTGTGCCAGGTGGCTGCCCCACTGCTGCCGCTGGTCACCGAGCAGGTCTACACCGGCCTGGTGTCGACCGGCGCAACCGCCGGGGCCGCGAGCGTCCACCTGACCGACTGGCCCGACGCTGCGGCGTTCCCGGCCGACAGCGACCTTCAGGCAGGCATGGGCATCGTCCGCGAGGCGTGCTCGGCGCTGCTGTCGCTGCGCAAGGCCGAGCACCTGAGGGTGCGCCTGCCGCTGGCCTCGGCGACCGTCGCCGTGCCCGATCCGGCCCTGGTCGAGCCGTACGCGGCACTGATCGCCGACGAGCTCAACGTCAAGACGGTCGAGCTGACGAGTGCCGTCGACCGGTTCGGCAGCAAGCAACTGGTGCTCAACCCGCGCGCGCTCGGGCCGCGGCTCGGGGGCCAGGTGCAGGCGGTCATCAAGGCCCACAAGGCCGATGACTGGACGGTCGAGCAGGGAGTCGACGGCGAACGTGTCGTGGTCGGTGGCATTGAACTGCTGCCTGGCGAGTACGAGTTCAAGACGGTCGCGGGGGAGCGTGCTGGGGCGGTCGCCGCGCTGCGCGCCCGCGGCACCGGCGGGGTTGTCGAGGGCATGGTCGCGCTCGACACCGACGTCACGCCCGAACTTGAAGCCGAAGGGCGCGCCCGCGACCTGATCCGCTCCATCCAGCAGGCCCGCCGCGACGCCGGCCTCGACGTCAGTGACCGGATCGAACTCACGGTCGTTGCCGACGCCGACGTGGTCGCCGCCTTCGAGGCCCACCGCGAACTGGTCACCGGCGAGACGCTGGCGGTTGCGGCGACCGCCACGGTGGGCGCACCTGAACACGTCACGGTGGTGCGGGCCGGCTGATGGCTCGGTTCCACGTTCGTGTCCAGCCCGGCGCACGCACCACCAAGTGGGCCGGCTGGTTCGGCGAACTCCCCAAGCTGGCGGTCAAGGCACCGCCGGTCGACGGGGCCGCCAACACGGCCGTGGTAGCCGAGGTCGCCGAGCTGTTCGGGGTACCCGCCCGCAGCGTCCGGTTGGTGGGCGGGGCCGCCGCGCGCACCAAACGCTTGGAGGTCGATGGTGTGACCGACGCCGACGCCGCGGCCATCGTCGAGTCCCGTCTCGGTGGCCCCGCGAACCGGTAGAGTCCGGCGTTTCACAATTCCGGAGGGGGACATCTCGACATGGCCACTGCGAAGAAGACCACTGCCAAGGCATCCACCCAAGCCGCAGCATCCGCCAAGGCTGCTGACGACTCCACCGAGCTGCCCAAGCCCAAGTTCAACAAGGACGGCATCGGCTACACGAAGGACTTCGACCTGGCGTTCGTGAAGGAGCAGTACGACGCGCTTCAGTCCGAGCGCGTGCGCCTCGCCGGCCAGGCCCTGCGGCTCGAAGCCGAGGCCCACCAGCTCGTCGAAGAAGCCGAGATGGGCGACGTGAAGTTCGACGACGAGGGCGGTGAGGGCGACACGATGAGCGTCGAGCGCGAGCGCGACCTGGCGCTGTCGGCGCAAGCCCGCGAGGCCGTCGAAGAGATCGACGCCGCGCTGCTGCGAATCGCCGCCGGTACCTACGGGTACTCGGTGGCGTCGGGCCGCCCGATCCCGCGCGAGCGCCTCGAGGCGTTGCCGTGGTCGTCGGTGCTGGTCGAAGAGAAGGTCGGCGGCATCGGCCGCCGCTGACGTGTGACGGCCTTTCGGTGAACCCGCTGGCCAGCGCGCCACGCGAGTGGGGCGCTCGCTCTCCGCGCCGGTGGGTCGCTCGCGCTCCATGGGCCCCGCTGGCGTTGGCGATCGTCGTCGTCGACCAGCTCACCAAGGCGTGGGCCGTCGACGCGCTCGGTGATGGGCGCCGGATCGACCTGTTCTGGACGCTGCGCTTCAACCTCACCTACAACACCGGTATGTCGTTCGGCGCCGGCCAGGGCTGGGGGCCGATCATCGGCGTGGTGGCGATGATCGTGGTCGTCGTGCTGCTGCTCAGCCTCCAACGTGGTGGCGCGGGTGGGCGCGCCACCACGCTGGCCGTGGGAGCGATCGTCGGTGGGGCGGTCGGCAACCTGATCGACCGGATTTTCCGCGAGCCGCAGTGGCTGCGCGGCGGCGTGGTCGACTTCATCGACTTCCAGTGGTTCCCGATCTTCAACGTCGCCGACATGGGCATCACCGTCGGCGGCGCCGTGCTGCTGCTCGTCTCGTGGCGCGCCGGCCGCCACCCAGCCGCCGAGACCACCCAAGTTGCCGATGACTGAGGTTTGCCGAGCGCTCGCCCCGGTGGTCGAGTGCCGGCGCAGCCGGTGTATCGAGACCATTGGCGCGCGCCAACGTCGAGACGGTTGTCGAGTGGCCGCTCTGCGGCCGTATCGAGACATACAACGGAGTGGCGGCTGCGCCGCGGGTGCGCCACTCGACGACCGTCACCACCTATCCGCTGAGCCCCTCAGGAGCATTGGTGATTGAAGAGGCCGTTCCGGCGGCGTTGGCCGGTGAGCGGCTCGACCGGGTGGTGGCGATCGTGCTCGACGTGAGCCGCTCGGTCGCGGCCGCGATCGTCGATGCCGGAGGTGTCAGCGTCGACGGCGTGCCTGCCGAGTCGGGCAAGCTGCGCCTCACCGAAGGCCAGGTGGTGGCCGTCGACCAGGGCGTGCTTGCAGCCGACGCCGGGGTGTTGCCCGACCCGTCGGTCGAATTCGCGGTGGTGCACGCCGACGACGACGTGATCGTCGTCGACAAACCGCCGGGCCTGGTCGTGCACCCGGGGGCGGGGAACCCCGACGGCACGCTCGTCAACGGCCTGCTGGCGCGCTTCCCCGAACTGGTCGACGTCGGCGACGACCCGGTGCGGCCCGGCATCGTGCACCGGCTCGACGCCGGCAGCTCGGGCCTGCTCGTGGTCGCCCGCACCGACGCCGCCCGGGTCGCGCTGATCGAACAGTTCGCCGACCACCATGCCGAGCGCACGTACATCGCGCTCGTGTGGGGACACCCGGCCGCCCCGCACGGTGTGATCGATGCACCGGTCGGCCGGTCGAAGCGCGACCCGCTGCGGATGGCGGTCGTGGCCGACGGGCGCTGGGCGCGCACCGAGTACCAGGTTCGGCGACGGTTCGACCGTCCCGCCGAACTGGCGTTGTTGGAGTGCCGGTTGGAAACCGGGCGCACCCATCAGATCCGCGTGCACCTCAGCTCGATCGGGCACCCACTGGTGGGCGACCCGGTATACGGCCAACGCAAGCCGAAGCTGCAACTCGAGCGCCCGTTCCTGCACGCCGCTCGGCTCGCCTTCGAGCACCCCGGTGCCGGCGAACGGGTCGAGTTCGAGAGCCCGCTGCCGGCCGACCTGGCGGCCCGCCTGGCGACCGTGCACGACGTCGCCGAGTAGCCACCGGCGTCGCGCGACCGCCAGCCGGTACCGTCACAGGGATGCAGCGCCGTACCAAGATCGTCGCCACCATCGGGCCCGCGTCGAGCAGCCCCGACGTCCTCACCGACATGATCCGGGCGGGCATGGACGTGGCTCGGGTCTCCCTGGCACACACCCCCCGGGCCGAAGCGCTCGAGCTGCACGCCCGGGTCCGCGAAGTCGCCGACCGGCTCGGGGCCAACGTCGCCACCATGATCGACCTGCCGGGCCCGCTGATCCGTATCGGCCGGCCGGCCGCGTCCGGTGTCGAACTCGTCCCCAACGAGACGATCACGCTGCTGCCGGGCACCGCTGCCACCACGGCCGGCACGGTGTACGTGGGGTACGAGTGGCTGCTCGACGAGGTGCGAGTCGGCGACCGGCTCAACATTGGCGAGGCACCGCTGGTCGAGGTCACCGAGGTTGCTGCCGATCGCCTGATCGCCCGAGTGTTGGTGGGGGGACGCTTGACCGGGCGCGCGGCGATGCGCCTCCCGCGCCAGCATCAGGCGCTGCCGATCATGACCGCGATCGAACGCGACGAGCTGGCCGAGTTCGTCGCTGCCGGTGTCGACATCGTGGCCCTCAGCGCGCGTACCGGGGCCGACCTCGACGGGCTCGGGCTGACGCCGATCCCCACGGGGCCGATGGTGTTCGCCAAGGTCGAGTCGATGGAGGCGGTCGGCAACCTGGCGAGCCTGGTCGAGCACGCCGACGGCATCATCATCGGCCGCGGTGGGCTCGGGCTGGAATGCCCGCTGGAAGACCTGCCACACCTGCAGAAGCGGCTCACCGAGGACTGCATCGCCAGCGGGCTTCCTGTGGTCACGTCGTCACAGGTGCTCGACTCGATGATCGACGCGTCGATCCCGACGCGTGCCGAGACGACCGACATCTCCAACGCCGTGTTCGACGGCACGTCGGGGTTGATGCTGTCGTCGGAGACGGCGGTGGGCGCCCACCCGGCATTGGTGGTAGCGACGATGGCCCGCATCGCGGGCCGCGCCGACGAGCAGTTCGACCATCGCAACTGGTCGGGGCGGGTGGCCGCGATGCGGATGGTCGGCCTCGACGACAGCGACACCGCGGTGACCGATGCGATCACGATCGGCGCTGCCCGGGCGGTCGACGAGCTGGGCCTGCGCACGCTGCTGGGCATCTCGGCAACCGGATTCACCGTTCGCTCGATGGCTCGCTTCCGGCCGCGGGCCCAGATCCTCGGCGTCAGCAAGAACCCGTCGACGGTGCGCCAACTCGCGGCCAGTTGGGGGGTCACGCCGCTCCTGTACGACACCGCGTCGATGGACTACGAGGGCAAGGTCACCGACGCGATCGAGCGGGCGCGTGAGGCCGGCCTGGTCGAGCCGGGCGAGTTGGTGGGTGTGGTGGCCGGCATCGCCACCGCCGACCACGCCACCGACACGTTCCGCTTCGTCCGCGTCCCCTGACCGCGGGTAGGGGGCCGGCCACCGACGACGCCGCTCCACGACGCCGCGCGATGCCGCGTCGTGTGCCTGGCACCTACCGTCGCCGGGGGCTTCGACCGCGCGGTGGGCGCAGGGGGCCGAGATGATCGGCTTTGACGGCCTGACGCCGACCGATCGGTTGGGCCGGGCCGACGGTGGTGTCGACCCCGGTTTGGTGTTCGGCCTCGGCGTTCAGCTCGGCGCCTACCAGCACGATCACAGCGGTGAACCACAGCCACAGCATCAGCACCACAACCGCCGAGAGCGACCCGTAGGTCTCGTTGTACGAAGCAAAGTTGGTCACGTAGACCCGGAACCCGGCGGTGAGCGCGATCCAAGCCAGCACCGCCGCCACCGAGCCGACCGATACCCACCGCCAGCGTGGTGCCCGGCGGTCGGGGGCGATCCGGTAGAGGACGCTCAGGCTGACCCCGAACCCGACGGCGAGCGCTGGCCAGATCGCCCGCCGCAGCCAGCGCCGCACGTCGACGTCGAGCGCGGTCCGCGAGATCAGTTCGGGGAGCGCGATCACCGAGAACACGGCTGCCGCGACGAACAACACTGCGCCGACCGTAACCGCGATCGCGATTGCCCGCTTGAGGTACCAGGGGCGCGTGTCGTGCTCGTCGTAGGCGACGTTGATGGCCGTCAGCAGGTGCCCTACCGCGGTCGACGCCGACCAGAACGACAACAGCACACCGATCGCCAGCCCGAGCGACAGCGACTGCGACGACGAGGCCGAGATCGCCGCGAGCTGATCGGACAGAAGCTCACGGACCGACTCCGGGAGCGGCCCGAACAGGTCGGCGATGACCTCGTCGGTCGCCCGGCTGCGGCTGACGAGGCCGAGTACCGACACGAGCGCGGCGAGCGCCGGCACGAACGCGATGAACCCGAAGAACGCCACCCCGGCAGCGCTCAGGGCGACGTGGTCGGGCCCCCACTCGTGTCGCACGCGGTTGGCCACGTCGAGCCACCCGCGCGGTGGGATGCGTAACGGATGCGTCGCCTGGCGCCCGTGATCCAGACCAGCGTCGAGTTCCGCGGGCTGGTTCGGTAGGGGAGCGGTCACCCCTTCACCACTATCGACAACCCACTCCTCAGAGCAAGCCGCGGAGTCGCGGGCTTGTCAGCAGGAGGCGTCGATCGTGCCGGTCAGTGCGTCGCCGAGATGGTTCGAGACGGTGAACGTGCCCGCCGCGCGGCGTCCGGACGCGGGCGCGTCGATCTGTTCGTCGGTGAACCCGATCCCGTCATATTCGGGCAGCACGATCATCAGTTCGGCCGGGTCGCCGGTGGCCGCGTAGGCGCCTCCCGGTTCGAGCAGGATGAATTCGAGTTCGCCGCCCTCGACGCGGGCGCCGGTGTCGTCGACGAGTTGCATCCCGCCCTGGAGCGACCCGGCGATCACCGTGCAGAACGAGTAGAAGTCGTCGTCAGGGCCGGGAATGAGGGGCCGGAACTCGTAGGTGGTGCCGTCGACCACGACCGTCGCCCGGGCGTCGTCGGGGGTGTCGGCGACGGCCCGGTCGATGATGTCGCGGGCGGCGTCGGCCGCGTCGGCGAGCCCCGTGGGGGTGGTAACGACTGGCTCGACTACCGGGGGGTCCGGCCGGTTGCCGGTGTCGTCGTCTCCACCGCAGGCCACGGCGAGCAGCCCCAGCGTGAGCACGGCGGGCGCGAGCCGACGCATCAGCCGGCCAGCCAGGTCTGGACGTAGCCGGGGTTGCGCTGGCCGGCGCCGCTGTCGGTCGGGAAGCCGAGGTGCCCGTCGAAGTTCCAGCCGGCGCACATCGCGAACCCGTCGTCGAGCAACCAGCAGGCGGTCGAGTCGCTGGTGGTGTCGAGTCCGGCGGCGGGGCCGGGGAGCGGAACGGTCCACCACTGGGGGGCGTCGGCCGCGACGATCTCGGGCCCCCAGGTGCGGGTCCAGCCCCAGCAGGTCGCGGCTCCGGCAGCGGTGACGGCGCAGTTGTTCCTCTGGCCACCGCTGATCGCGACCGCGTTGGCGACCTGTTGGACCTGGACGGCGTGCGTGCGGTTCTCGGTGGTGCCGTCGCCGAGGCGTCCATACTGGTTGCTGCCCCAGCACCACACGGTGGCGTCGTCGAGCAGGGCGCAGTAGCCCCGGTCGGAGGCGTCGATCTCGACCACCCCGGTCAGCGGGGTGGTCGCGGCCGCGTCGGTCATCACCACGCCGCCGTTGTCGCCGTCGCCGTCGCCGAGGTAGCTGTAGATGCCGTCGCCGGCGAAGCCCCAACACTGCACCGTGGTGTCGTCGAGCAGGGCGCACGTCGAGTCCGGCCCTGGGGCGACGTCGACCGCGGTGCGTCCGGCTGGGACGGTGGTGACCTGGGCCGGGATGCTGTTGCGGCCGGTGGTCACCCCGGTGCCGAGCCGGGCGCCGCCGCGGCCCCAACAGTAGACCGCCCCGGCGGTGTCGATCGCGCAAACGTGCTGGCGGCCGAGGGTGATCTGGGTCAGGTTGGCGAGCTTGCCGGTACCCGAAGTCGACACGACCGGGATGGGAGTGGTGTTGCCGCGGTAGGTGTCGTCGTTGGTGACGACCGGCACGCCGTCGCCGAGGTGGCCCTCGGCGGCTTGCCCCCAGCACACCGCGGTGGCGTCGTCGAGCAGCGCACAACCAGTTTGCCCGTACAGGCTGATGTCGACCACGCCCGACAGGTTCGGCACCCTGTACGGCACCGAGCCGCCCAGCTCTTCGCCGGGCCGGTTCGGTCGCGGCTCGTCGAAGTTGGGAAGCGACTCGTACAGGTTGCGGCCCCAGCAGACCAGTGTGCCAGCCTGCTCGATCCCGCACCCGAACGTGCCGCCGTGGGCGATCGTGGTGAAGCCGGGTGAGGGCGGTGGCACGTACCCGCTGACGTCGACGATCAGGTGCGTCTCGGCCAGCGTGTAGATGCAGATCTGGCCGTTGCCATCGAGGCTGATCTTCGACAGTACCGCGTTCGGGCGGACCTGGCCGGGGAGATAGTTGACGTTGCTGGTGGCCGGGCGCGGCTGGTCGCACGGCCACACGGTCAGGTAGCCCGCCGCCGACGGGTGCACGGCGGTGACGTTGACGTACACGGCCGAGGCCGAGTCGGGCACGTGGCAGCGCCCGGCGATCGTGACCTGGTAGGTCGCGCGCGCCGGCTGGCGCCCAGCGCCGAGGAACTGACCGTCGAACGTGTTGCCGCCCTCAGCAGCCGGGCGGGTGTCGGCACAGCGGGCCGGGTCGATCGCCTGGCGGTTGCCGCCGGCTGGCAGGTACCCGTTGACGTCGGCGATGACGTCGGCCGCGGCGAGTGTGTAGATGCACACGTGGCCGTCGGCCGACACGGTGGCGAGCACCGAGTTGGGGATCGTCTGGCCCGGCTCGTAGTTCAGGTTCGAGACCTTCGGCACCGTCGTGCTACAGGGGTACACGGTGAGATAACCCGGGCCGTCCGGGGTGATCGCGGTGACGTTCAAGAACACCGCCTCGGCATCTGCCGGGACCTGCTCGCCGGGCTGGCCGCGGTCCCACACCTTGAACTTGACGGTGGTCCGGGCGGCGACCCGCCCCAAGTGTTCGTACTGGTGGTCGACGGTGACCTGGTTGGGGTCCTGGCGGGTTTCGACCAGGCGGGCCGGCTCGACCGGTACCGGGGCGCCCCCGGTGGGCACATAACCCGACACGTCGACGACGACATCGGTGGCGGCATGCGTACGGATGCACACCTGGCCCTGCGGTGACAGCTTGGCGAGCACCGCGTTCGGGAACGCGCCTCCGGGCACGTAGTTCACGTTCGACGTGTGCGGCACCGAGTCTGTGCATGGGTACACGGTGAGGTGTCCGGGTGCGTCGGGGAATACAGCGGTGACGTTGAGCATCACTGCCGCCGCATCGGCGTCGACGCCGCCGCGGCCGACGACGTCGAACGTCACCGACCGGCCCGCGCCCAGGCGCCCGTGGGCGTTGAACCGGCCGTCGACGGTGGGTTGGGCTTGGCCGCTACGGGTTTCCAACAGGCGCGCCGGCTGGAGCGGCACGATGTTCAGGTCGGCCGCCGCGGTTGCCGTGCCGGTGGAGCTGACGAACGTGGCCGTACCGAGCACGAGCGCGGCCGTGAGCAACTGGAGGGTGAGTCGACGCATCACCATTGGTGTCTACTGACGGCGGACCATGGCGGTCCAGCCATTTGGGTGACCGGCGATCAGAATGAGTAGCGCGGCCGCACCCACTGAGTAATGCGTGGTTCGACCGGCTCATCCACCTGGAGGGTGGGGCGGTACCGGAACGACGACTGCGGCGAGTTCGTCGCGGCCGCCGACGGCGAGCTTGCGATAGGCCTGAGCGAGGTGGTTGTCGACGGTGCGTACCGACAGGAACAGGTCCTCGGCGATCGCTTTGCTCGGCTCGCGTCGGAGCGCGCGTTCGACCACGTCGAGTTCGCGATCGGTGAGCGACGTGGCCGTGGGCCGCGCGAGGGCATTGGAGGCTGGTGTGACCCGCCGCCACAGCGCTGCCGCGGTTGCCGCGCGGCCAGCCACTACCTCGTCGTCGACGGCCCTGGCCGCGTCGTCGAGCGACTCCGCCACGAGCGTACGTGCTCCAAATCCGGCGAATACGCCGGCTGCACCGACCAGCGCCGCGGCATCGCCGCCGCATTGGGCGACGGCATGCGCCGCCATCGCCGCGATCAGGGGTGCCGCGGTGGGCCCCCCGAACCGAGCCATCTCGTCGGCGACCAGGTCGGCGCGTCCGTAGCGCACAGCGTCGTACAGCGAGTACAGCCCGAACGACACGTACGTACCAGCGATGCATTCAAGGCCGGCACTGGCGGCGACTCCGGCGGCCTCGTCGTACCGACGTTCCAACGCCAGCACCGCGGCGCGAGCGCGACCGATGAAGCCGTCGAGGCGCAGATCGCCGGTGTGCGAGACGTCGATGTCGGCGAGGGCCGCGTGAGCGCGCTCGCGGTCACCCGTGTGCGCCAGCGCAATCGTGTGGCCGGCGTGGGCTATCGGCCCGGCGAGGTAGGCATCGGCCTGGGCAAGATCGTTGCACCCGGCGGTCGCCATCGCCAGCGCATGCGATGAGCCGCGGTACAGCAACGGGAAGGCGAGGATCGCCGCGGTGACGCCATGAAGTTGCTCGGCCGCGATACAGCGTTGCACGTGCGGGACGAACTCGGCCTCGCAACGCGCGAGTTCACCGCGCAGCAGGTGCACCGAGCCGACCAGTGCCCGGTACAGATCGATCCCCTCGGGTCGGCTCGGGGCGATCGTGTCGAGCAGGGTCGCCATGGCGTCGACCGGCACGTCTATCTCGGCGACGTCAGCCAGCATGACCTGGCCGAACAGCAGATTCATCAACGCCGTCCAGTGGGTCGGGGTGTCGATGCCGGCAGTGGCGAGTATCCGCCGGTTCGTCTCGACGGCGACGTCGAAGCGCCCGAGCACGCCCGCCAGGAATGCCGCTTCGGAGTGCAGTTCGAGTGCGCGCCGTGGCGCGCTCACCCGGTCGGCGGCGGCGTTGAGGAGTGCCAAGGCACCTGCTGGGTCGTCGGCGTGGTTGGCCCGCAGCGTGCTTCGCCACATCGCCACACGCACGATCGTTTCGTCGTCGTCGGCCAGGTCGGCCGCGATTGCGAGAGCCGCTTCGGCCTTGGCCGCCCGTGCCTGGAGTCGCAACGCCTCGCCCAGCAGCAAGTGCCCGTCGCGGGGCATCTCGCCGAGCGTCACCTGGGCCAGTTCACAGGCTCGGTCGAGCGCCAGCGAGGCGAGTGCTTCGCGCCCCGCCGCGAGCGCCACCGCGGGTGACGTTGGGTCGCCACACTCCTCGTACCAGGCGGCGACGCGCAGCGCATCACCGGGTGCCGGGCACCCGGCCGCGACCACCCGGGCGGCGGCGTCGCGGAGCAACTCGATTCGCCGCCGGGTAGGGATGGTGGCCACGAGTGCTTCGGTGATCAGCGGGTGATCGACACGCGCGATCCACTGCCCGGCGAGCTGTTCGACGTGCGCCATGCCGCGTTGTTCCAGTCCGTCGAGTCGAGCCCCCTCGTCGAGGTCGAGCAGGTCGACCGCCAGCGGTTCGGCGACAGCCAGCAACTCCAGCAGAGCCCGGGCGGAAGAGCTCAGCGATGCGGTGCGTGCACCGACGAGCTCCTGGAGCCGTGCACCCGTACGAAGTTCACCAACCAAACGCCAGGTGGCGTGGTCGGCGGCGAGCACGCGTTCGGTGGTGGCGTCGAGCAGCAGCTCGCGGAGGAACAGTGGCACGCCCCGAGTGCGGTCCCACAACTGTGCGGCAAGCTCGGGGCTGAGGGCCCCACCCAGGAAGCGTTGGGCGAACTCGATGGTGTCGGCCTGGTCGAGCGGCTCGACGCCGATTCGCTCGATCGCGTCGCCCGCCCACAACGCGGTCAGGTCGGGGGGCGCCGGTTCGGTGCTGCGGGCGGTGCCGACGATGACGACGTCACTGTGGTGAACCAGGTCGCCCAGCGACGCCAGGCTCGCGTCGTCGAGCAGATGGGCGTCGTCGACGGCCAGCGCCGTGCGGCGCCCCCGGGCGCGCTCGGCGAGCGTGCGCCGGATGCCCGCGACCTGTTGTGTGCGGTCGCTGCCACCCGGTGGCAGCAGCGAGATCAGTGGGCCGAACGGCACGCTGCGCGCGGCGTCCGAGGCGACGAACCGCTCGGTGTACCAATCGTCGGCTGCCAGCGCGTCGAGTGTCTCGGCCAGCAGCCGGGTCTTGCCCACCCCCGGCTCGCCGACGTACAGCAATCCCGTACCCTGCGCGGTCAGCGAGCGGGCACGGTCGAGCAGCGCTGCGCGCCCGATCAGCCTGATCCGCATCTCGTCGACGGTACCGGGCCGAGCCGTTCAGGAAGTGTCGGAGGTGGCGGGGACGCTGGGCCAGGGCGCTGCGCCGTGCGCCATCTCGGCGATCGACGCCAAGGTGAAGCCCTCGAGGTGACGCCGCATGACGTCGGCCGACTGCTTCCAGATCGCCAGCAACACGCACTGACCTTCGTGGTCGCAAGCGCCGTCTTGGTGCGGCTCGCCGAAGTCGCCGAGTGTGATCGGCCCGTCGACTGCGGAGAGGATCTCGGACAGGCGGATGTCGGCCGGCGAGCGGGCGAGCACGTATCCACCACCGACACCGCGCTTGGAACGCACCAGCCCGGCACCCTTCAAGGCCAGCAGGATCTGTTCGAGATACGGCTGGGGCAAGCCGGTGCGCTCGGCGATGTCGCGAACCGACGTCGGGCCGCCCTCGTCGCGCAACGCCAGCGACAACAAAGCCCGGCAGGCGTAGTCCCCGCGCGTCGACACTCGCATTCACCCAGCGTACGGCCTGGGGCCCGGTTCCCGGGCCATGCAGGGTTCACCGCGACGAGGCCGGGCCCTTCGGTGTCCGCGTTCGCGGGATGGTCGCGCCCCATTGGGATACACGCGCGCGAAGCTGGTGGACTGGTGGACCCATGGTGAACGCTGCATCAGGTACGGCCACGTACCCCGAGCCGATCGTGCCCGAGTATTCCGGCGCGTGCGTGCGCGGCATCGTGCCCGCGCTGCTCGGCCCGGGCGATTGGTCGGCGTTGCCGGCGTGGATGCCGCCCGGCCTTGCCGGCTGCCGGCAGGTGGTGCTGCTGGTGCTCGACGGGCTCGGCTGGGACCAACTCGGCCAGCACGGCGCCCACGCCCCGACGCTGTCGGCGTTGGCCGGGGGGCCCATCACCACCGTCGCGCCCACCACCACGGCCACCGCGTTGGCGTCGATCGCGACCGGTCTGACGCCCGGCGAGCACGGGTTGATGGGCTATCGCATCGTGCTCGGCGGCGAGGTCGTCAACGTGTTGCGCTGGACCGCCGGCGACGCCGACCGGCGACGCAGCCAGCCGCCCGCCGACGTGCAGCGCTTCCCGGCGTTCCTCGGCCAAGCGGTGCCGGTGGTCAGCCCGATCGAACTGACCGGTACACCGTTCAGCGCAGCCCATCTCGGCGGCGGACAGCCGGTACCGATCCGCGCCGCCTCGTCGTTGGCGGTCGAGGTCGGCGAACAGCTGCGCCGCGGCGAGCGGTTCGTCTACGCCTACTACGGCCTGGTCGACAAGATCGCCCACGAGCGCGGGTTCGGCCCGTTCTACGACGCCGAACTGCGCACCGCCGACCGGCTGGTCGCCGACGTGCTCGAACAGCTCCCGCCCGGTGCGGCGCTGCTGGTCACCGCCGATCACGGCCAGGTGTCGGTGGGCCCGAACATCCTCCAGCCGTCGGCCGCGCTGTTGAGCCTGGTCGCGCTGCAGTCGGGGGAGGGCCGTTTCCGATGGTTCCACGCCCGCCGGGGGGCGGCCGACGAGTTGCTCGCGGCGGCACGCTCAGAGTTCGGCGACGTCGCCTGGGTGCATACCCGCGACGAGTTGATCGCGGCCGGATGGTTCGGCCCGCACGTTCCCCCGAATGTGGCCGGCCGGCTCGGCGACGTGGCGGTGGTGCCGCACGCGCCCGTGAGCCTCCACGACCCCGACGACTCGGGCCCGTTCGAACTGATCTGCCGGCACGGCTCGCTGACGTCGGCCGAAGTCCGGGTACCGCTGCTGTTCGGTACCAACTCGTAGAGAAAGAGTGATCCCACGATGAGTGACCCGCAGGTGAACGACGCCCCCGAACCCGCCGAGCTGATCCTGCCCGACGGCCAGGACGGCCCGGACGCGTCCGAAACCGCCGAGCAAGCGGCGGTGACCGAGCCCGCCAAGGTGATGCGGATCGGGTCGATGGTGAAGCAACTGCTCGACGAGGTGCGCGCAGCACCACTCGACGAGGCCAGCCGCGAGCGCCTCGCCGAGATCTACGAGCGCTCGGTCACCGAGCTCGGCGGCGCCCTGTCGCCCGACCTCCAGAACGAGCTACACAGCCTGGCGTTGCCGTTCGACGGGGGCGTGCCGTCCGACGCCGAGCTGCGTGTCGCCCAGGCTCAGCTGGTCGGTTGGCTCGAAGGCCTGTTCCACGGCATCCAGGCCACCCTGTTCGCCCAGCAGCTGGCCGCCCGCCAGCAGCTCGAACAGATGCGCCAGCTCCCGCCCGGCGCGCCTGGCCCCCACGGCCCGCGCCCCCAAGGCGACCCTGGCGGCACCTACCTGTAGGTCGGCCGACGGCGCCGTTCCAGTTCGCGGTGGCGTCTGGTACGGTCGAACGACAGCTGTGTAAGTTGCTTGACCCGCATGTCCGATTCGTTCACCCACCTGCACGTCCACACCGAGTTCTCGATGCTCGACGGGGCCGCGCGGCTCGACGAGCTGGTGGCCAAGGCGGTCGCCGACGGGCAGCCGGCGATCGGCATGACCGACCACGGCAACATGTACGGCACGCTCGAGTTCTACAAGGAGTGCCGGCGCCAGGAGATCAAGCCGATCATCGGCACCGAGGCCTACATGGCCCACGAAACCCGGTTCGAGCGGCCCTCGCGGCGGGGCCGGGTCGACGACTCGGGCGGCGAGACCGACGGCGGTAAGAAGCTCTACTACCACCTCACCCTGCTGGCCGAGAACAACACCGGCTACCGCAACCTGATCCAGCTCGCCAGCCTGGCGTTCCTCGAGGGCTACTACTACAAGCCCAAGATCGACTGGGAGTTGCTCGAGAAGTACTCCGAGGGGCTGATCGCCACCACTGGCTGCCTCGGCGGGCACGTGCTCCAGTCGCTGCTCCAGGGCGACGTCGAGGGCGCCACTACCAAGGCCGCCCGCCTCCAAGACATCTTCGGCCGCGACAACCTGTTCGTCGAACTGCAAGACCACGGGCTCGCGGCCCAACACCAGACGAACCCCCAGCTGGTCGAGATCGCCAAGACGATCGGCGCGCCCATCCTCGCCACCAACGACTCGCACTACACCCACCGCGAAGACCACGCCAGCCATGACGCGCTGCTGTGTGTGCAGACCGGTGCGCTGATGAGCGACACCAAACGCTTCAAGTTCGAAGGCGACGAGCACTACCTGAAGTCGGCCGCCGAGATGCGGTACCTGTTCCGCGAGCTACCCCAGGCGTGCGACAACTCGCTGTGGATCGCCGAGCGGTCGAACGTCGAGATCGAGTTCGGCAACGCGCTGCTGCCGAACTTCCCGCTCCCCGAGGGCTACACCACCGACAAGGACTACCTCGAACACCTGGCCTGGGAGGGCGCCAAGCAGCGTTGGGGCGACACGCTGCCGCAAGCGGCCGTCGAGCGCGTGTCGTACGAGCTCCAGGTCATCAACCAGATGGGCTTTGCCTCGTACTTCCTGATCGTCTGGGACCTGATCAAGTACGCCAAGGACACCGGCATCCGGGTCGGGCCGGGGCGCGGGAGCGCGGCGGGCTGTGCGGTCGCGTACTGCCTGCGCATCACCGACCTCGACCCGATCAAGTACGGCCTCCTGTTCGAACGGTTCCTCAACCCGAGCCGGATCTCGATGCCCGACATCGACATGGACTTCGACTCGCGCTACCGCGACCAGATGATCCGCTATGCGTCCGACAAGTACGGGCGCGACCACGTCGCCCAGATCATCACGTTCGGCACCATCAAGGCCCGCAACGCCGTACGCGACGCGGCCCGCGTGCTCGGCTACCCGTACGGAACCGGCGACCGGATCGCCAAGGCGATGCCGCCGCTGGTGATGGGCCGCGACACGCCGCTGAAGTACTGCTTCGAACAGAGCGACAAGTACGCCGACGGGTACAAGGCCGCGGCCGACCTGCGGGCCATGTACGACAGCGACCCCGACACGAAGAAGGTCGTCGACGTCGCCAAGGGCCTCGAAGGCCTCAAGCGGTCCGACGGCATCCACGCCGCGGCGGTGGTGATCACCAAGGAGCCGGTCACCTCGTACCTGCCGATCCAGCGCAAGCCCGAGTCGGGTCAAGACCCCGACGAGGCGCCCGTCGTCACCCAGTTCGAAATGCACGGGGTAGAAGAGCTCGGCCTGTTGAAGATGGACTTCCTGGGGCTGCGCAACCTCGACGTCATCACCGACGCACAGGAGATGATCCAGCGCACCCGCGCCCCCCAGTTCGACATCGACACGATCCCGCTCGACGACCAGCGGGTGTTCGAGTTGCTCGGGCGGGGTGACACCATCGGCGTGTTCCAGCTCGAATCGCCGCCGATGCGCGAGCTGCTGCGGCGCCTCAAGCCCACCAGCTTCGAGGACGTGTCCGCTGTGCTGGCGCTGTATCGCCCGGGCCCGATGTCGGTGAACATGCACCTCGATTACGCCGACCGCAAGAACGGGCGACAGGCGGTCGACTACTTCCATCCCGAGGCGGCCGACGTGCTCAATGACACGTTCGGGCTGATGATCTACCAGGAATCGGTGATGGAGGTGGCCCGCAAGTTCGCCGGGTACTCGCTCGCCGAGGCCGACAACCTCCGCAAGGCCTGCCTGCCCGCCGGCACGCGAGTGTTGACACGCAGCCGCGGATACGTGCCGATCGAGCAGGTGATGCGGCTGAGCGATCGACGGCTACAGACGATCGACACGATGTCGTGCACCACACGCCACGAACCGGTCGCCGACGTGTGGTCGGTCGGCGTCAAGCCCGTGTACCGGCTCACGACGTCGAGCGGGTACACGGTCGAAGCGACCGACAACCATCCGTTGCTTGTCGAGGACCGCTGGACCGAGCTCGGCGCGATCTCGCCGGGCGACCTGGTCGCAGTCGCCGCGCACACGCACACCCATGGCGGTGCCCGGGTAGCCGCCGCCGAGGTCGACCTGGCCGCGTTGCTGATCTCCGAGGGCTATACACCCGACCCTGACGGCCCGAACGGTCGCAGCGGGCACTTCTGTAACACCGACCCCGAGCTGCTGGAACTGTTCCGGCGGGCGTATGAGGAGTACTTCGGCCGTGCCCACACGCGCACCACGGTCGCCAATGGCGTCACGCGTCTCCACCTGAGCCGCGACGAACTGCGCCGTCTGCGCCCGCTGATCGGAGCGTACGGGCGGGCCGCCGACAAGCTGATCCCCGAGCGCTTCGTGAATGCTCCGGCGGCGGCGGTAGAGCGGTTCCTGGGGCTCTACTTCTGTGCCGACGGGTGGGCGGAACGCAGCGGTGCGTGCTTCGGGTCGAAGAGCTTGAGCGTCGTGCGCGCGCTCAAGCGGATGCTGCTGAGGTTCGGCGTGACATCCAACATCTTGCATCGCGATCTCGGTCGCCACGGTCGCCATTACACGTTGGCGGTGTGCGACAAAGGCCTGGCCAAGCGGTTCGCCTCGATCGTCGAGCCGCACCTCACGCACGAGCAGTTCATCAAGGTCAGCGAGTGGCTCCACGAGTGGGATGCACACAGCGCGGGGAGCGCCACCAACATCGGCATCCCCAGCAGGTTCATGTTGGCCGAGTTGGAGCGGCGCCAGACCGTCACCGGGCGCTCGAAGCGTGACCTGGGCGTCGACACCGGGTCGTGGGCACACACCCGGGTGATGCACCGCAACACCCTCGGCGGGCTCCTGTACTCGGAGCGGCTGGAAGACCTGCGCACCGGCGACCTGGTGTGGGACACAGTCGTGTCGGTCGAGTACGCGGGCGAGAAGGAGTGCTTCGACTTCCAGATGGCCAACGGCGACCGGCCCTACGCCGTCGTTGAGGACTTCCTCGTGCACAACTGCGGCAAGAAGGTCCGCGAACTGATGGCGAAGGAGCGCTCGAAGTTCGAGGACGGCGTCGAGAACACGGGGTACGGGCGCGAGCTCGGCCGGCAGTTGTTCGACATCATCGAGAAGTTCGCCGACTACGCGTTCAACAAGAGCCACACGTTCGGGTACGGCCTGGTCACCTACCAGACCGCGTACCTGAAGGCGCACTACCCGGTCGAGTACTTCGCATGCCTGCTCACGAGCGTCAAGTCGAACCTCGACAAGGCGGCCGTGTACCTGTCCGACTGCCGGGCGGCCGGCATCAAGGTGCTGACCCCCGACGTCAACCGCTCGGTGCTCGACTTCGACGCGATCCCGGCCGACCGCCTGCCCGACGACGTCACCGTGCCGGCCGGCAGCCCGGGGGCGATCACGTTCGGGCTGTCGGCGGTGCGCAACGTGGGGGAGGCGCTGGTCGAGCAGTTGCTCGGCGAGCGCTCCGAGAACGGCGAGTACGAGTCGTTCCACGACTTTGCCGAGCGGGTGCCCGAAGGTGTGCTCAACAAGCGCACCGTCGAGTCGCTCATCAAGGGCGGCGCGTTCGACCGGCTGGGGCACTCGCGGCGTGGCCTGCTGAGCTGTTTCGAACTGATCATCGATACCACGGTCGAGCGTCGCCGCGAACGCGACAAGGGCGTGATGAGCCTGTTCGGCGACTGGGCCGACGAGGCCGGGGGAACCGACGCGGGGGCCGGGTTCTCGGAGCGGATCGCGATCCCCGACCACGAGTTCGACAAGGCCGACAAGCTCAAGTACGAGAAGGAGATGCTCGGGCTCTACGTATCGGACCACCCGCTGTTCGGCGTCGAGGCCGCGCTCCGGCGCAAGGCCGAGCACTCGATCGGTGACCTGGCCGAGCTGCCCGACCGGGCCAACGTGGTGGTCGGTGGCGTCATCACCAACCTCGCCCGCAAGTTCACCAAGAAGGGCGAGCAGATGGCCGTGTTCGTGCTCGAAGACCTCGAGGCCTCGGTCGAGGCGACGGTGTTCCCGAGGACGCTGCGCGAGCAGGGCAACAAGCTGGCCGACGACACGATCGTGGCGGTGCGCGGCCTGCTCGACAAGCGTGACGAGTCGCGGGTGGGGCTGATCGTCAACGACATCGACGTGTTGTCGGGATTGTCCGACGGCCCGGCCCCACCGGTGCGGCTGGTGTTGCCGAGCCACAAGGTGTCCGAGATCCTCATCCAGCGCCTGAAACGGATTCTGCGCGACCACCCCGGCGATTCGGTGGTGACCGTCGATCTGGGGGGCGGCAAAGTGCTGCGGCTCGCCGACGATTACCGGGTCGATCTCGACCGCGCCGTCGGCGAGCTGCGGATGGCGTTCGGCCACGACGCGGTGCTCCTGTAGGCCGGTTCGCGCACTCGATTGGCAGGTGACCGCGCTCGGGCCGTCACCGAACGGCCGATCCGGGATAAAATCGATCGGTATGCCGCTCGTAGTGCGTACCAACGACGCCGTGTCACTCACCGACGCCGACCTCGACGAGTTGGCCTCGATCGGTGGGGCGTTCGGAATCGGCACGATCTCCAAGGCCAAAGAAGACTGGGTGCTTGCCACCCAGGCCCGGGTCGACGACAAGTTGCACGGCTTCATGTTCTCGACGCTGGAACGGATCGGCGGCACGCCCTGCGTGCTGATCGGCATGCTCAGCGTCAAACGCGGCTCGAAGGCCGCCACGGTGCTGCGCGGGCTGATCGGCGAGGCCTACCACCGGGCGCTGATGGCGTTTCCCGACGAGGACGTGGTGGTCGGCAGCAGGTTCGTCAGCGCTGACGCCCTGATCGCGTTCGACAAGCTCGACGACGTCATCCCGGCCCCCGGTTCGACCGCGGTCGGCGAGGAGCGTGCGTGGGGGCGCCGCCTGGCCAAGCGCTTCGGGGTCGACCGTGGCTACGACGCCACGCGGTTCGTCGCCTCCGACGCCCAGTCGGGCTTCCTCGACTACGAGGCCGCCAACCCAGGTACGGCCAAGCCGCCGGTGGCGGCGATGTTCGCAGGCCTCGACGATGCCAAGAGCGAGGCGATGATCGTCTACGGCTGGACGATGGCCGAAGACCTCGTCAAGCTCGGCGCTCGCTCCTGACCGACGCCGCCGACCCGTCCGAGTTCGCCCGGCTCGTTGGCCGGCGGCGGATGACGCGGGCGTTCCAGCCGCGCCCGCTGCCGCCCGGCCTACTCGACGGCCTCCTCGCACTCGCGGTTCGGGCGCCGAGCGCCGGGAACACGGCGGGCTGGCACGCGGTGGTGCTCGAAGGAACGGCCACGGCCCGGTTCTGGGACATCACCTTGCCGCCCGCCCGGCGGGCGACGTTTCGCTGGCAGCGCTTGCTCGACGCCCCCGCGATCGTGCTGCCGTACGCCGACCCGCAGGCCTACGTGGCGCGATACGCCGAACCCGACAAGGCGGCGACCGGGTTGGGCACCACGCCCGACGCCTGGCCGACGCCGTACTGGACCGTCGATGCGTCGATGGCGACGATGACGTTGCTGCTGGCCGCCGAGGACGCCGGTTTGGGGGCCTTGCTGTTCGGCGTGTTCCAGGGCGCCGCCGAACTGGCTGCCGAACTTGGGGTGCCGGCCCACCTCGAGCCGATCGGCGCGGTCGCGTTGGGGTACCGGGCCGAGGGGTCGGGGCCCGAGTTCGGGCCCGGGCGCAGCGCCGGGCGAGCCCGCCGTGACCCATCGGGAGTCGTCCACCGCGACGGTTGGTGAGGGTCCCGACACGTTTCGTGGCTGGAACGATTCGACCGGTCCCGCCGCCCCATGCGGAATACCTGCTACCGTCTCGGCACCGGATCGCGGCACCCCAGCCCGGTCGGTTCAATACACCCCTCGGCGATCTACGCCGAATCGTGAACAGGGAGGAATCCGTTGAGGAGAAGCCACCAGGCGAGAGCAGCAGTGTTGCTGTCGGCCGCGCTGGTCGTCACTGCGTGTACCAGTGACGACAGTTCGGATGCGCCAACGACGACCCAGGCAGGTGGGGAGACCACGACCGCCCCCACCGATGGCGAGACGCCCGAGACCACCGAGGGTGAGACGCCCGAGACCACCGATGGCGAGACGCCCGAGACCACCGATGGCGAGACGCCCGAGACCACCGAGCCCGATGGTGAAGACGGCGTCGGCGGTAGCGCCTGCGGTACGCCGCACGGCCCGTACGAAGATCGCACGGCCGAAGGCGAAGTGCGCGTGGCCTGGAACGACCCGCCGCTGTCGTTCAACAACAACACCTTCCACGGCAACGCGACCGCAATCGCCAACATCTTGTACATGACGCAGGCCGGCTTCACGTACTACGACGGCGACCTGAACCTGATCAACAACGATCAGTTCGGAACGTGCACGCTCGACTCGCTCGATCCGCTGACGATCACGTACCGGATCAACGAAGGCGTCACCTGGAGCGACGGCGTGCAGATCGATGCCGCTGACATGCTCCTCACCTGGGGTTCGTCGAGTGGTGACTTCAGCGACCCGCTGATCGACTTCCTCGCCGACGGCACCGCGATCCAGACCGACGAAGATGGCAACTGGCTCGTCACCACGCCTGACGGCGAGACCCGCGCCGAAGCCAACGAGGACTACGATCCCGAAACCGGCAGCCTGCTTGAAGGCTTCGACTACGTGCCCGCGACCGGCATCGCGTTCGCGTCGGCTTCGGAGGCGATGGAGATGATCTCGCCCGAGAACGTCACCATCTCCGATGACGGTCTCGCGTTGACGGTCACCTACGACTCGTTCTACGTCGACTACCCGTACGCAGCGGTTGGCCCGGGCGTTCCTGCCCACGTCACCGCTATGCATGCGCTCGACCTCGACGACCCGGCCGCCGCCAAGCAGGCCGTGATCGATGCGTTCACGAACAACGACACCGAGTTGCTCGGCCCGATCGCTTCGTTCTGGAACACGGGCTTCGACACCAACAAGTACCCGTCGGACCCGAGCCTGATCCTGTCGAGCGGCCCCTACACGGTGACCGAGTACGACGAGGTCAGCCAGCTCGTGCTTGAGGCCAACCCGAACTACAACTGGGGCCCCAAGCCGAACATCCAGACCATCGTGTACCGCATCATCGGCGACCCCTCGGCAGCCGTCACGGCCCTCGCCAACGAGGAGATCGACGTCTTCCAGCCGCAGGCCACCGCCGACCTGGTCACCGAGCTCGAAGGCTACGCCGACCGCGGCGTCGTCGCCTCGGCCGGTGTCACCGCGGTGTACGAGCACGTCGACTTCGCCGTCACCAACAACGGGCCGTTCGATCCGAACTCCTACGGTGGTGACGCAGAGGTGGCCAAGAAGGTCCGCCAGGCCCTGATGCACGCGATCCCACGGCAGGAGATCATCGACCGTCTGATCAAGCCGATCGACCCCGAAGCCCAGATCCGTAACTCGTTCACGATCGACCCGGGCGCCCCGTGGTACGAAGACATGGTCGCCAACAACGGCTCCGATGTCTACGCCGAAACCGACCTCGACAAGGCCCGCGCCCTGCTCGAAGAAGCCGGTGTGGAGACTCCGATCAACGTGCGCGTGCTGTACGCGGCGAACAACCCGCGGCGTGCGAGCATCTTCGAGTTGATCAAGGCATCGGCTGATCAGGTTGGGTTCAACCTGATTGATGGCTCCAGCCCCACGTGGGGTTCGCAGCTCGGCGACATCAGCAGCTACGACATGAACTTCTTCGGCTGGCAGTCGACCTCGACCGCGGTCGGTGGGTCGAACGCGAACTACATCACGACCGGTGGCAACAACTTCTACGGGTACTCGAACCCCGACGTTGACGCACTGTTCGAGGAGCTCAACGGCACCGCCGACCAGGATCGCCAGAAGGAGATCATGATCGAGGCCGAGCAGCACCTGTGGGAAGACGCGTTCGGTATCACGATCTTCCAGCACCCCGGCCTGACCGGGTACAACGCCAACTACGTCGAAGGCGTCGACCCGATCTCGCTGTCGCCGACGATCTTCTGGAACGTCTGGGACTGGACCATCCCGTCCTGATCGACCATTGATCTGTTGACCTGACGCACGTGGGTGCCGGGGCGCTTGCCCCGGCACCCACGTCGTCCGGGCCACACTTCGTCTCGATACCCAAGACTCGTACATGCTCACTTTTCTCGTCCGGCGAATCATCGCCTCGGCCTTGTTGTTGCTGGTCGCGTCGTTCTTCGTCTACATCTTGCTCACCTACGCGGGCGATCCGCTCGGGTTCCTCAACGAGATCACCGACCCGAAGATCCGCGAAGACATCCGGCTGTCGGTGATCGACCGGATGAGCCTCGACACGCCCCGCGTGATCCGCTACTTCCACTGGCTTGGCGACGTCGTCCGGGGTGACTTCGGCATCTCGACTCGTACCCAACTCTCGGTGAACGACGAACTCGCGTCGCGGCTACCGCTGACGCTCAAGCTGGTGTTCGGCGCCTCGATACTGTCGACCGTGCTCGGCGTGACGACGGGCATCGTCACCGCCCTGCGTCAGTACTCGGGCTTCGACTACATCGTCACGTTCTTCACGTTCTTGTTCTTCTCACTGCCCGTGTTCTGGGTCGCGGTGATCCTCAAGAAGTGGGGCGGGCTCGACTTCAACGACTGGTGGCGCGACGGCGCCAAGATGCCGACCTGGCTGATCGTGACGGCCGGTATCTTCGCGGCGGTCATCGCCTACTCAATCGCCGGTGGGCGCTGGCCGCGTCGAAGCGCGATCGCGGCGGCTGGTGGGCTCGCCGGCGCAGGCTTGTTCCTCTACCTCTCCGAGGCTGGATGGTTCGTCAACCCCGGCATCGGCCTGGCAGTTCTGATTCCACTTGGGTTGGCGCTTGCCGTCGCGGCTACGGCGGTGTTCGCCGGAATCAAGAACCAGCGAGCGCTCGGCGCCTCACTGACGACGGCAGTAATCGGCATGATCGTCTACCTGCCGATCCAGCCGTATCTCGACGGCCCTCGCTTCGGCTGGTGGCACGCCTTGCTACTGCTCGTGATCACGCTTGCCGTGTCGGTCGGTGTCGGGTTCGCCTGGGGCGGTTACGACCGTGGTCTGTCTGCGAAGGTGGCCGCGCTCGTCGGGTTCCTGATCAGCTTCTTGATCTTCGTCGACCGTCACCTCCAATCGTGGAATGCGTACGCCACCGACTCGATCACACGCAACCGCCCGATCAAGACGGTCGGCCACAGCGAACCCAGGTTCTCGGGCAAGGGGTTCTGGATCATCAATAACGATGCGTTCGCGCACATGATCCTGCCGACGCTGGCGCTGATGCTGATCTCGTTGGCGGGTTACACGCGCTATACCCGGGCAAGCATGCTTGAGGTCCTCAACCTCGACTACATCCGTACGGCCCGCGCCAAGGGGCTTACCGAACGGACGGTCGTGGTCCGACACGGGCTTCGCAACGCATTGATTCCGCTGGCCACGATCGTGGCGTTCGACATCGGGGGCATGCTCGGAGGTGCCGTGATTACCGAGACGGTGTTCGAATGGGCTGGCATGGGGCGAATGTTCATCGACGGTCTGGGCAACCTCGACCCGAATGTGGTGATGGCGGCCACGATGGTGGTCGGGGCCACCGCCGTCGTCGCCAACATCCTTGCTGATGTCGCCTACTCCGTCCTCGACCCCCGTATCCGGTTGAACGCATGAGTACTCCTGAGTTTCCAGGCACCGGCCCGGACGCCGACGATCTCGGTCTTACCGAACTCACCCACGAGCAGCGCGAGGTGGCGGGCCTCAGCCAGGGCCAGATCGCCCGACGCCGGTTCGTGCGTCACAAACTGGCCATGGTCGGCCTGGCAACGTTGCTGGCGATCGTCGCGTTGGCGGTCTCCAGCATCGGTGCGGGCCCGATTCCCGGCTGGTACGAGTACCAGCACAACGAGATGGTGCCGATCCAAGAAAAAGAGGGTCCGCACATGTCGTTGCGTCCGACGTGGCTCGGTGGCGACGGAGTCCAGTTCGGCGACCACCCGTTCGGGGTCGACAACCAGAACGGGCGCGACCTGTTCGCGCAGACGATGCGTGGTGTTCAGGTCAGCCTGGTGGTGATCGTCGTCTTGGCTCTGCTGTCGGTGACCCTGGGTGTTCTGATCGGTGCGCTTTCGGGGTATTTCGGCGGGTGGCTCGACCAGATCCTGATGCGTGTCACCGACGTGATCTTGATCTTGCCGCTGCTCGTGATCGTCGCTGTGGCGGCCTTCTCGTTCGGCTGGTCGGGGTTGTGGAGCGTGGCCCTGGCGCTCGGCATCTTTTCGTGGACCGGCCTCGCCCGGCTGGTCCGTGCCGAGTTCTTGGCGCTGCGAGAACGCGAGTTCGTCGACGCCGCGCGTGTCGCCGGCGCGTCGTCATGGCGGATCATTTTCAAGCACATCTTGCCGAACACGTTGGGCACGATCATCGTCTCGACCACGCTGCTGATGGGCGGCGGGATCCTCACCGAAGCCGCCTTGAGCTACATCGGGTTCGGTATCCAGGCGCCCAACGTGTCACTTGGCTCACTGGCCTCCGACTACGCAAGGTCGTTCAACGCTCGACCGCACCTGTTCGTGTTCCCAGGAGTGTTCATCATCTTGATCGTGCTGTGCTTGCAGTTCATCGGCGATGGCCTGCGCGACGCGTTCGACCCGCGCCAGAAGCGGATCCCCAAGTTCAAGGACCTCGAGTCGAAGGCCCAGCAGGTGGCGACACAGATGGTTGAGGAGACCAAGGCAGCGCGTGGCGACCTCCCGACCTACGGGCGGCAGACCTGATGCGCCGTGTCGTGTCAGAGCGCCAGCCCGAGCACGCCGAGCGCGATCAGGCCGGCCGCGCCGGCGGCGAGTTCCCAGTGCCAGCGGATCGGAGCAGCCTCGGGTGCGGTTCCGAGCTGGCCGCTCGCTCGAACCCGGCGCCAACGCGCGCTCACCAACTGGGCAGCCGCGCCGGAGTCGGTCACGGGAAGGTCTCCGACCCGACCGTATGTGCCACCTGGCGCCGTTCCGGGCACCCGGCGTTCGATCGCTCGCGTCGCCCGTTCGGTGTCGTCGCTGGTGATCGGCTTGCCGCTGACAGTTGTGTGCTGGCGGAGTTGGTGCCGCATGCCAGTTCGGCCAGGCGCCGGAGCGGCCCACGCTCGGTATCGGCCCCACTCGGTGTGGAGCGTGAGTGCCCACTTGGTTTCGATGCGACGCAGAGCAGGCCACGCGATGTCGACCGTGCGCACGACGTTGACCAGGCGGACACCGGCATCGCTGACCACCACCTCCGGCCGCCAATAGAGCGCCCACGCGCCGCCGGCCACCAACCCCAGCCACGGCCACACGGTCAGCAACGTCTCGACGCCATCGGCGATCGTGGTCATCACGCCCGCGGCCGCGCAGATCGCAATCACCACACCAGCCAACCACTGCCCGGTCGGGGCCTTGGCGCGATCGACGCCGGTCCGGCTCGCTCGCTCGGGGTGCTTGCTGGTCACGGGTGTCACGTTACGGGGGTCGTCCTGTGAGTACGAACATCCCGGTCCTCACCGTCGATCGTTTGAACATCGACTTCTGGGTCGACGGCACCTGGTACCCAGCGGTGATCGATGCCAGTTTCCAGCTCGACGGCGGCGAGGTGCTCGCGATCGTGGGCGAATCCGGCTCAGGCAAGTCGACGACGGCGATGGCGACGATGGGGCTGTTGCCCAAGAACGCCAGTGTGCGCGGCTCGATCGTCGTCGCCGGCACCGAGGTGATCGGGCTCAATGCCCGCGACCTGCGCTCGTTGCGCGGACGGCTCGCCTCGGTGATCTTTCAGGAGCCGATGACGGCCCTCAACCCGGTCTACACGGTCGGCTTCCAGATCGCCGAGATGATGCGTAGCCACCAAGCAATGGCGCCCAAGCGCGCACGTGCACGCGCGATCGAGTTGCTCAAGATGGTCGAAATCCCCGACCCCGAGACCAGCGTCGACAAGTACCCGCACCAACTCTCGGGCGGGCAGCGCCAGCGGGCGATGATCGCTCAGGCGCTGGCACTCGACCCGAAGCTGCTGATCGCCGACGAGCCCACGACCGCGCTCGACGTCACGGTGCAGGCCGAGATCCTGAAGCTGCTGCGCGACCTGCGCGATCGGATCGACGCCGGTGTGCTCTTGATCACCCACGACATGGGCGTGGTCGCCGACCTGTCCGACCGCGTGCTCGTGATGCAGAACGGGCGGATTGTCGAGTCCGGGGCAGCAGCCGACGTGTTCTACCGCCCCACGCACGACTACACGCGGCAACTGCTCGCGGCCGTGCCCCACCTCGGCAAGATCGTCGAGCAGGGGGCGGCCGAGTCGCTCGGAACCACGAATGTCGCGCGGGCGACCGATCCGATCGAAGCCGTGATCAACCTGCGCGAAATTTCGATCGAGTACCCCAAGCGCGGTCGCGCTCCGGCGTTCCGGGCGGTCGACGGGGTGTCGCTCGACGTCACCGCCGGCGAGGTCGTCGGCCTGGTGGGCGAATCGGGGTCGGGCAAGACCACCGTCGGCCGGGCGATCGTCGGATTGCTCCCGTTCGTAGAGGGCGAGGCGAGCGTGCTCGGCGAGGACATGGTGGGAATCGCCAAAGACCGCCTCCGTTCGGTGCGCCGCCAGCTCAGCTTCGTCTTCCAGGACCCGGGCTCGTCGCTCAACCCACGATTGCCGGTCGGCGAGTCGATCGCCGAGCCTCTGTTGCTGGCCGGGTTCGACAAGGCCGCCCGCTCGCGGCGCGTCGAGGAACTGCTCGACCGGGTGCACCTGGCGCGGGCGCTGCGCAACCGCTACCCGCACGAGTTGTCCGGTGGCCAGCGCCAGCGCGTGGGCGTCGCCCGGGCGCTGGCACTCGACCCCAAGCTGTTGATCGCCGACGAGCCGACATCGGCGCTCGACGTCTCGGTGCAGGCACGCGTGCTCGACCTGTTCCAGGAGCTCCAGCGCGAGATCGGTTTCGCGTGCCTGTTCATCAGCCACGACTTGGCGGTGGTGGAGATCCTCGCCAGCCGGATCGCCGTGATGGAACACGGCAAGCTGGTCGAGTTCGGCCCCCGCGAACAGATCCTGCATGCGCCGCAGGAGGCCTACACGAAGCGCCTCCTGGCGGCCGTGCCGGTACCCGACCCCGACGCCCAGCGCGAGCGCCGCGCCGAACGCGACGCGCTCCTCGCCGAAGCCGCCGCCGACTAGGGGTTTCGACGGTCGTCGAGTGGCGCACCCGCGGCGCAGCCGCCACTCCGTTGTATCGAGACGTGGTGCGCGCACCAATGGTCTCGATACACCGGCTGCGCCGGCACTCGACCACCGGGACGAGCCGCCTACTCGCTGACCTCTTACACGTTGAGTGTGGCGCCTTCGGGGAGGGGGCGGCCGGTGAGCTTTTCGTAGAGCGCCTCGGGGGTGTCGACGGGGGCGTCGCAGACGTTGTCGCGGCACACGTACGCCCGCCCGGCTTCCCCTTCCTCGGTACGGCCTTCCCACAGTGGCGAGTCGTAGCGCTCGCCCCACACCACCAGCGCGTCGGGGCGCCACAGGGCCTGGGCCACCTTCACCAGGTCGGGCCGGTCGCCGCTGATGACGACCTCGACGATGCCACGGTGGCGGGCCTCGAGCGCCAGCATCGCGTTCGACACCCCACCCGGCGACTTGTCGACCACTGCCCCCAACAGCGCCAGGATGCGGTCGGCCTGGTTGCGGTAGCGCAGCTCGCCGGTCAGCGCGGCCAGGCGTACGAGCGCTCGGGCCGCGTTCGAGTTGGCCGACGGGGTGGCATTGTCGAGCAGATCCTTCTGTCGCACCACCAGCGCTTCGGCGTCGTCGGCAGTGGTGTACAACCCGCCATCGACCGGGTCGAAGTACCAGTCGAGCATCGTGTCGGCGGTGTCGGTGGCGGCCGTGACCCAGCGAGCCTCGCCGGTGAGCTCGGCGAGCCGTATGAACGCCAGCACGAGCGCGGCGTGGTCGGCGGCGAGCGCCGTGTGGCGAGCCCGCGGCTCGCCGTCGGCATGCCAGGCCCGGAACCAGCGCCCGTCGGGGCCGCGCAGTTCGGCCAGCAGGAACTCGCCGTTGCGTACCGCCGCCTGCTTCCAGTCGTCGCGCTGGAACGTCGCCGCCGCGTCGGCGAGAGACAGCAGGAACAGCGCGTTCCATTCGGTGAGCACCTTGTCGTCGAGGCCGGGGCGCGGGCGCTTCGACCGCACGTCGAGCAGGCGCCGCCGGGCAGCTTCGATTGCCGAGGGCCGGGCCAGCTCGCCGCGATGGTGGCGGCGGTTCAACACCGAGCGCCGGCCGCCCGCCCCCGGCACGCCGTGCGCCGGCTCGTCGAAGTTGCCGGCGTCGGTGACGTCGTACCATTCGAGGATCGCGTCGAGGTCGATCGGCGACCGGTCGGGCATCGCCAACCCGGCGAACGCGGCGCGCACCTCGGCAGGTGTCCACGTGTAGAAGCGTCCCTCGACGCCCGGCTGGTGGGACTCGCCCGTGTCGGCGGTGAGCGGTGAATCGGCGTCTTCGGCGGAGTAGAAGCCGCCGTCGGGATGGGTGAGGTCGCGCAGCACGTAGCCGATCGTCTCCTCGACGACCTGCCGGTACGCCGGTACACCGAGCACCGAGTAGGCCTGGCGGTAGATGCCGACCAGCGCGGCCTGGTCGTAGAGCATCTTCTCGAAGTGCGGCACGAGCCACTCACGGTCGACCGAGTAGCGGGCGAACCCGCCGCCGAGGTGGTCGTAGATGCCGCCCGCGGCCATCGCGTCGAGCGTGGTGGTGAGCACCTGCTTGGCGCCGTCGCCGTCGCCGGCTTGCCCGCCCGAACTGGCGTAGGCCCGCAGGATCAGTTCGAGGTGCTGGGTGCTGGGGAACTTGGGTGCCTGACCGAACCCGCCCCACTCACGGTCGAATGCCCGCGACACGGCACCCAGCACGGTGTTGACCGTGTCGAGCGCCGGGATGTCGGCGGCGGGCTTCAGCTCGGCGCTGGTGCTGAGCGCGGCCACCAGCTTGGTGGCGTTGGCGTCGAGCTCGCCGCGGCGGTTCTGCCACACGTCGTCGAGCGCCGCCAGGACCTGCTGGAACTGCGCCTTGGGGAAGTACGTGCCACCCCAGAACGGGCGCCCATCGTGATCGAGCGCGACGGTCATCGGCCACCCGCCGCGCCCGGTCATCGCCTGCACGGCCTCCATGTAGAGCGCGTCGACGTCGGGGCGTTCTTCGCGGTCGACCTTGACGGCGACGAACCGGGCGTTCAGGTCGGCGGCCGCTTCGGCGTCCTCGAACGACTCGTGGGCCATCACGTGGCACCAGTGGCAGGCCGAGTAGCCGACGCTGAGCAGCACCGGCACGTCGCGCCGGCGGGCCTCGTCGAACGCTTCAGGTCCCCACGGGTACCAGTCGACCGGGTTGTCGGCGTGTTGCCGTAGGTACGGGGAGGTCTCCGCAGCGAGCCGGTTCACCCAGTCAGGCTACGGGTCGTGATTTCGACAGGCTCAATCACCGGTGGTCGAGCCTGTCGTTACCACCGTCAGACGCCGACCGCGTGGAAGCCTCCGTCGACGTGGACGATCTCGCCGGTGGTCTTGGGGAACCAGTCGCTCAGCAGGGCGACGCAGGCGCGGGCGACCGGTTCGGGGTCGTGGACATCCCAGCCGAGCGGGGCGCGCCCGTCCCAGATGTCCTCGAACAGGGCGAAACCGGGGATCGACTTGGCGGCCATCGTCTTGACCGGGCCGGCAGCGACCAGGTTGCAGCGGATCTGCTGCGGCCCGAGTTCCTTGGCGAGATATCGCGACAAGCCCTGCAACGCCATCTTGGCGACACCCATCCAGTTGTAGGCGGGGAACGCCTGCGAGTTGTCGAAGTCGAGCCCGACGATCGAGCCGCCCTCGCCCATCAGCGGCACGAAGGCCTCGGCGAGCGTCTTCAAGGAATATGTGGAGATGTGCATCGCCACCGACACGTCGTCCCACGGGGCGGCCATGAAGTCGTCGCCGAGGCACGACTGGGGTGCGAACCCGATCGCGTGGAGCACCCCGTCGACGCGCCCGCCGAGCGCCTCGCCAACCTGGCTGCGGACGGCGTCGACGTGTTCGGCCACGGTGACGTCGAATTCGAACACGGGAATCGGCGTACCGCCGGGGTTGGTGCCCAGCTTGCGTGCCGTGCGCTGGGTGAGGCTGAGCGCTCGGCCGGCGCCGGTGAGCACGATCTCGGCCCCTTCGGCGAGCGCGGTCTGAGCGACCGCGAACGCCAACGAGGCGTCGGTCAGCACGCCGGTGATCACGAGTTTCTTCCCCTCGAGGATTCCCATACGGGGTGACCGTAGTCGGGACGGGTCCAAGCGGTTGAGCCTGTCGAAACCACCCGCCGCTAACCTCCGGCACATGCGCATCGGGGTGATCGGTGGTTCGGGTCCGGCTGGTAGCGCGCTCGCGGCCCGGCTGGCGAGCGTGGGGTACGAGGCGGTGATCGGGTCACGGTCGAAATACCGGGCGATGGAGAGCCGCGACGAGATCGTGGGGCGCTACCCCGAGATCGACGAGAACCTGTCGTACGGCGACAACCAGGCCGCGGCCGACTGCGAGCTGGTCGTGATCGCCACCCCGTGGGATTCGGCGGCCACGATGGCCCAGGCCAACGCCCCGTACCTGCGCGGCAAGATCGTCGTCAGCATGGCCAACGCGCTCGTCAAGGTCGGCAAAGAGTTCCAGCCGTTGGTGCCGCCGCGCGGCAGCGTCGCCGCCCACGTGCAGGCGGCCGTGCCCGAGAGCCGGGTGGTGGCCGCGTTCCATCACCTGCCGGCCGCCGAGTTGGGAGCGATCGGGCACCCGATCGACTCCGACGTGCTGATCTGCGGCGACGACTCGCGGGCCGTCGAGACGGTCAGCGAAATCGTCGCCAAGATTCCCGGGTGCCGCCCGCTCGACGCCGGCGAGCTGTCGAACGCCACTGCGATCGAGGCCTTCACCGCCGTGCTGCTTCAGCTCAACATCCGCTACAAGACCCGGGTCGCGCCCAAGCTCACCGGCATCACCCGCGACCCGCGCCGCCCGGCCGCGCCGCCAGCCACCGCGCCGCCAGCTACCGAGGCCACCGCCCCGGCCGCGCCCGCTGAGACGCCCGCGGAATGACGTTCGCGCTCTACGACACGTTCCGACGCGAGGTTGTCGCGTTCGAACCCGGCCCGCACGTGCGCATGTACACGTGCGGCATCACGCCCTACGACGCCACCCACCTGGGGCACGCGGCGACGTTCATCGCCTACGACGTGCTCCAGCGGCACCTGATCGACAAGGGTCATACGGTCACGTGCGTGCGCAACGTCACCGACGTCGACGATCCGCTGTTCGCCAAGGCCCGCGAACTCGGTGTGCACTACCTCGACCTGGCGGCGGGGGAGGAGGCCCGCTTCGAGCGCGACATGCAAGCGCTGAACGCGCTGCCGGTCGCCGCCTCACCGCGTGCGTCGTCGTCGATCCCCGACATCCGTGGGTTCATCGGGATGGTGCTCGAACGTGGCTACGCCTACACCGCGGGCGGTTCGGTGTACTTCGACGTGTCGAAGTTCGAGTCGTTCGGGGCGCTCAGCCACTACACCGAGGCCGAGATGTTCGACCTCGCGGCCCAGCGTGGCGGCAAGCTCGACGACCCGCACAAGCGGCACCCGCTCGACTTCGTGCTGTGGCACCCGTCGGAACCCGACGAGCCGGCGTGGGACACGCTGTGGGGTCCCGGCCGGCCGGGCTGGCACATCGAGTGCTCGGCGATGGCGCTGCGCGAACTGGGCGAGACGATCGACCTGCACGGCGGCGGCGCCGACCTGATCTTCCCGCACCACGAGTGCGAGCGGGCCCAGAGCGAGGCCGTCACCGGGGTGCCGTTCGTGAAGCACTGGATGCATACCGCCCTGATCAGTATGGACGGGGCGAAGATGTCGAAGAGCCTCGGCAACTTGGTGTTCGTCGACAAGCTGCGCACCGAGTTCGACCCGATGGCGATCCGCCTGCTGCTGATCGAGCACCACTACCGCACCGAGTGGGAGTGGGACGACGGCTTACCGGTGCGCAACACCGAGCGCCTGCGGGCGTGGCGGGCCTCGGCCGACGGCACACCGAGCGACCTACTCGACCAGGTCCGGACTCTGCTCGACGACGACCTCGACACCCCCGGCGCGGTCGCCGCGATCGACGCCGCCGCCGCCCGCGGCGAGCGCACCTCCGCCGCGGCAGCCCTCCTCGGCGTCACGCTGTAGCAGCACGTGTGACAACTGTCACGGGCGCGTTGTTCACACACTTTCAACCTTCATCTCGCACAACGATCGTCGCCGCGTCGTAATGTGCGGGGCATGACCGCGGTGCAAGGCGAGAACCGGCTGCAGGCCCGCACCCGGCGCGTCGTCTGGCCGATGGCCAAGCGGCTGTGGACGATCCGCACGTCCGGCTTCGAGCGCCTGCCCGACGACGGCCCGGCCATCCTGTGCCCGAACCACATCAGCTTCATCGACTCGATCTTCCTCGGCTTCGCCCTGCCCCGGAACGTCAGCTTCGTCGGCAAGGCCGAGTACATGGACTCGTGGAAGACCAAGCACGTCTTCCCGGCGCTCGGCATGATCCCGATCGACCGCTCCGGCGGCAGCGCCAGCCAGTCGGCGCTCGACACGGCCCAGCGCGTGCTCGCCCGCGGCGAGCTGTTCGCGATCTACCCGGAGGGCACCCGCAGTCGCGACGGCCGGCTCTACAAGGGTCGCACCGGCCCTGCCCGCCTGGCGTTCGCCACGGGCGCGCCGATCTACCCGGTCGGCATCGTCGGCACCGACACGGTCCAGCCGGTGGGGGCCAAGTTCCCCAAGCCGCGCACCGAATGCTCGATCACCATCGGCCGGCCGGTACGGCCCGAGCGGTACGCCGGCCGCGGCCCGGAACATCAGGCATGGCGGTCGATGATCGACGAGGTCATGTTCGAGATCAGGGCGATCACGAGCCAGCCCTACGTCGACCACTACGCAGGCGAAGCCCCGACCGAGGCGGTCGAGCCCGACCGTGAAGCCGTCGTCGCCCATGTGACGCAGGAGCAGGAGCAGGAGCTGGTCGCTGCAGGCTGACGTCGCCCGGCTGAGGTGCCTGGCTGACGTGCCCGGGGGAGGATTCCGCCGGCGACTAGCGCAAGCGACAAACGTCACCGGCGGAATCCTCCCCCGTGCTTTTCGGAAGTTCACAGCGATGACCAACACGATTGGGGACACCGTCGACCGACCGACACGGCTGGGGGATGATGCGATCGGGGACGTGTGTCGCTTGCGCTAGTCACCGATCGCATCATCCCCCAGACGGCCCCAGACCCTTGCTCAAACCCAGTCACCGATGGCGTTGTCTCCCCAGACGGCCCCGGACCCTCAACCACCGAGGATGCAGCCAACCACCGAGGGTCCAATGGTTGCGGTCCCGTAACCTGGGCCCGGTATGTCGAACATCACGCTCCACCTTCCTGACGGATCCGAGCGCGAGCTGCCCGAGGGGAGCACTGCGCTCGACCTCGCCGCCTCGATCGGGTCGCGGCTCGCCAAGGCAGCCGTCGCCGCCACCGTCGACGGGGCCGAGTTCGACCTGACCCGCCCGATCCCCGACGGCGCCACCGTGGCGATCATCACCGACAACACCGACGCCGGGCGTCACGTGCTGCGTCACTCGACCGCGCACGTGCTGGCCCAGGCCGTCACCCGGCTGTTCCCGGGGGCCAGGTACACGATCGGCCCGGCAATCGAGAACGGCTTCTACTACGACTTCGATCTGCCCGGCGACAAGACGTTCACCGAGGACGACCTGGCCGCGATCGAAGACGAGATGCGTGCGATCGTGGCCGCCGACCAGCCGTTCGTCCGCTCGGAGATGTCGCCCGACGCGGCGAGAGAATTGTTCGCCGACCAGCCCTACAAGGTCGAGATCATCGATCGGGTGACGGGCACTGTCGACGACGGTGGCGCCGACGTTACGGACAAGACCGAGATCTCGGGCGACACGGTGTCGGCGTACCGCAACACCGACGAGTTCGTCGACATGTGCGTGGGCCCGCACGTGCCGTCCACCGGCCGGCTGGGGCATTTCAAGCTTCAGCGGGTGTCGGGCGCGTACTGGCGCGGCAACGAGAAGGGCCCGATGCTCCAGCGCGTGTACGGCACGGCGTGGGAGAGCAAGGCCGCGCTCGACGCGCACCTGCACATGCTCGAAGAGGCCGCCAAGCGCGACCACCGCAAGCTGGCCACCGAGCTCGACCTGCTGTCGTTCCCGTCCGAGCTGGGCGGCGGCCTGGCTGTGTGGCACCCGAAGGGTGCGATCGTCCGCAAGCTGATGGAGGACTACAGCCGAACCCGCCACCAGTCGGGCGGCTACGAGTTCGTGTACACGCCGCACCTCACCAAGGGCACGCTGTACGAGATCTCCGGGCACCTCGACTACTACGCCGACGGCATGTACCCACCGATGGAGATGGACAACGGCACGTACTACATGAAGCCGATGAACTGCCCGATGCACTGCCTGATCTACAGGTCGCGGCAGCGCAGCTACCGCGAGTTGCCGTTGCGCCTGTTCGAGTTGGGCACCGTGTACCGATACGAGCGGGCGGGCACGCTGCATGGGCTGATGCGTATCCGTGGCTTCACGCAGGACGACAGCCACATCTACTGCACGGAAGAACAGCTGGCCGGCGAAGTCGGGTCGCTGCTCGATTTCGTGCTGTCGGTGTTGCGCTCGTTCGGGTTCACCGACTTCCAGTTCAACCTGTCGACGAAAGACCCGGAGAAGTACGTGGGTTCGGACGAGATCTGGGAAAAGGCCACTGCCGCGCTGCGCGACGTGCTCGACGCGCGCGGGTTCGAGTATGGGCTGAAGGAGGGCGACGCTGCGTTCTACGGCCCCAAGATCGACGTCGACGTGCGCGACGCGATCGGCCGGTCGTGGCAACTGTCGACGATCCAGTGCGACTTCAACAACCCCGAGCGGTTCGACCTCGAGTACGTGGGCGCCGACAACGCCCGGCACCGCCCGATCATGATCCACCGGGCACTCCTGGGCTCGATCGAACGCTTCTTCGGCGTGCTGCTCGAGCACTACGCCGGAGCGTTCCCGACCTGGCTGGCGCCGCTTCAGGTTCGTGTGCTTCCCGTGGCCACCGCGCACGAGGCCTACGCCGCCGACGTGGTGGCCGCGTTGACCGCGGCCGGGGCACGGGTCGACACGGTCGGCGCCGACGATGCGCTCGGCAAGCGCATCCGCGCGGCCAAACTCGACAAGATCCCATACGTGCTCGTGGTCGGCGACGACGACGTGGCCGCCCGCACCGTGGGCGTCAACGCCCGAGGAGCCGACCAGCAGGTCGAGCGTGGCGTCGCGCTCGACGAGTTCGTCGCCCGCCTGGTCGGCGAAGTCGCCCACAGCACCCACGCCGCGCTGACGGCGTGACGGCGCTCGAACATCTGTGGAGCGGGTGGCGGGCGCGCTACATCGTCGGGGGTGAGGGCCGCCGACCCGACGACGGCACCCCTGGCTCGGTGTTCACACGCCTGCTCGAATCGGGCCTACCCGACGAGGAGACCAACATCGTGCACCGCGGTGAGCTGGCGTTCGCGGTCATGAACGCCTACCCCTACGCGGTGGGGCACCTGCTGGTGCTGCCCTACGCCGAAGTGCCCGACCTCACCGACCTCGATCCGGCCACCACCGCCGAGCTGTGGGCCACCGTCACCGACGCGGTCCGGGCGGTGCGTGCCGCGATCCATCCACTCGGCGTCAACGTCGGCGTCAACCTCGGCCGGGCGGCGGGCGGCTCGGTGCCCGAACACCTCCACGTGCACGTGGTGCCGCGCTGGCCCGGCGACTCGAACTTCATGGCCACCGTGGCCGGTGCCACCACGCTGCCCGAGGCGCTGCCGGTCACGGCCCGCAAGATTCGTGCGGCGTGGCCCCCACTAGACTGACCCGACCATGAATTCTCCCGATTCGGCCAGCGCCGCGGCTGGTGACCACCGCGACGCGCTTCCCGCCGACCTCGACGCCGATGCTGCCGCGTTTGCCGGCGCGTACGAGTTTCCCGACAACTCGCGCCGGCGCATCCCCGGCATCATCTACCTGACGATCGCCGCCGTGTGCCTGGTGGTGTGGCTGCTCGCCGATGACCGGCCGGTGGTGAACGACGGCTGGGCGTGGGCGGCACTGGTGCTCGGCGCGGTCGGCGTGTTCAGCATCACGTCGGGGTGGCGGATGCGCGTCGACGAGAAGCAGGCGCTGGTGGCCGCCCACCAGGCCGCCGGGTTCCCCGTCGGGCACGCCTCGGCCCAGCAGGTATGGCACGGTGTGCGCAGCCGCCCCACCTGGCGCGTGCTCGCCTACTCGGCCGACGAACCCCCGACGCAACGGGCACTGGTACTGGTCGACGCGGTCGACGGCCACGTGATCGAACACCTCGTGCAGCCGCTCGACGCCGCGGCAGCCGACAGCGCGCCAGGGGAGTAGCAGTGTTCGACGGCAAGTTCCGTGCCCCCGTCGACGCCGCCGTGCGACCGATCGGCAGGGCCCTGCGGGCCACCAAGCTGACCCCCGATCACCTCACCATCGTCGGCCTGATGGTGGGCGCCGGATCGGCGGTAGTGGTCGGCGCGGGTCACCTGCACTGGGGGCTGGTGTTGGTGATCCTGGCGGCGCTACCCGACCTACTCGACGGTGCGCTCGCCAAGGCGTCGAACTCGTCGAGCCAGCGCGGGGCCTTCTTCGACTCGACCGTCGACCGGATCACCGACGCGCTGCTGTTGGGCGGCATCGCGTTCTACTTTGCCGACGGCCGCGGTGACGGGAACGGCGACCCGCGTCTGGCGGTGCTGCCGTTCGCCGTGTCGGCCGTGTCGGCCGTGATCTCGTACCAGCGGGCCAAAGCCGAATCGCTCGGGCTCGACGCCAAGGGCGGGTTGATGGAGCGCGCCGAACGGATCGTGGTGCTGTGCGTCGGGCTGTTCCTCGAACCGTGGCTCGATGGCGCCCTGGTGTGGATCATGTGGGGCATGCTCGCCCTCATCACCGTCACCGCGGTGCAGCGCTTCGTCAAGGTGTGGAAGCAGGCCGCGGTGGCCCCGGTGACCCAAGCGCGGATCGACCTGCGCCGCGAACGCCGCGACACGCGCCGGCAGACCCGCCTGGCCACCCGCGACGGCCGCCGGGCCGTCCGCACTGCTCGGCGGAGCACCCGTGTGCCGCTGCGAGAACGAGCCGGCCGCCGCCAGGACGGCTGAGCGGACACGGCGGGTGACGGCGGCGGGCTGAGCGGGAGAAAGGGGAGGCATGCATCCGAACGTGACGGTCGGCGGGTTCCGGCTGGCTGCGTTGGCGGCCCGCACGGTGCCGTCGTTGGCAACCCCGATGGTCGCACCCATGCTGGGTCTGGGGGCCGGCTCGCTCGATCGCCCCAAGCGCGAGATGCTGATGCGGCACCTCCGCCGTGTCGACCCGACCCTGACGGGCCTACGCCTGCGCCGGGCGGCCCAGGGGGCGTTCGACTCGTACGCGCGCTACTGGCTGGAGAGCTTCCGGTTGCCGCACCTGTCGAAGCGAGTCGTCGACCGGGGCATGCGCGTCGACGGGTACTCCCACCTCACCGACGGGCTGGCAGCCGGCAATGGCGTGATCCTGGCGCTGCCGCACCTCGGTGGGTGGGAGTGGGCGGGGCGCTGGCTGGTCGACAACGGGCTGCGCCTCACCGTGGTGGTCGAGCGGCTCGACCCGCCCGAACTGTTCGACTGGTTCGCCGGGCTGCGCCGGCGGCTGGGCATGAACGTCGTCGGGCTCGGCCCCGACGTGGGCACCGAGGTGCTCGGGGCACTGCGCCGTAACGAGGTGGTGTGCCTGCTGTGCGATCGCGACATCCAACGCAACGGGGTCAGCGTCGAATTCTTCGGTGAACGCACGACGCTGCCCGCCGGGCCGGCGACGCTGGCGTTGCGTACCGGCGCCCCGATCCTGCCGACCGCGGTGTACTTCACCGACCCCACCGTGTCCCTGCCGGGCGGCGGCCACCAGGGCCTGGTCCGGCCGCCACTCGACACCACCCGCTCGGGCGACGGACTGCGAGCCGACGTCGCCCGGGTCACCCAGGCGTTGGCGTACGAACTCGAAGGGCTGATCCGCCGCGAGCCGACACAGTGGCACCTGCTGCAACCGAACTGGCCCTCCGACCCCGGCTACGGCGGAGCGACCACCCGGTGACCCCCGAAATCTCTGTGACGGTGGCTCAACGATGACCGACCGGCGACCGATAACGAAACGATGAGGCGGATTCCGTTTACGACGCTCGCGGTGAGCGTGGTCGGGCTCGCGCTCGTCGTCGCCTATCTGACCGTTGCCCCGAGCCGCTCGACCGAGCTGTTCGCGGCCGGCGTGCCGGCCCTGGCTGCCCTGGTGACGCTCGTGTCGGTGGCCGCCACCCGGCCGACCCGCCCAGGAGCCTGGGTGGTGGTGGCGTGTGGTATGGGCATGTACGCGGTGGCTCGCCTGGCGGCAGCCGAGGAGTGGTACGGCGACACCGGACCCGTGTTCCCGGGCGCGTACCACGCCACGATCGTGCTCGCCTACCCGGCGTTGGCGCTCGGCATTCTCGGCACCCGGCCGACGCAACGCCGCGACGAGAGCGCGCTCGGCGGGGCCGAGCCGATCATCTACGCAGCGGTGGCGACGGCCCTGGTCTGGCTGGCGTTCACCGGCCCCTACGTCGACGGTGAGGGGCTGGCGCTGCCGCGCGGGGTGTGGGTGGCCGTCAGCCCGGTTCTCACGGTGCTGATCGCCGTGCTCGTCTGGGTGCGCCTGACCCCGTACCCGCACAACCACCAGATCCGGCTGGCGGCCACCGCGGGCGCGCTCGTGGTCGCCGGCGGCGACCTCGTGTTCGGAGCCGTGTGGGCAACCGAGGGGCTGACGCCCGGCGGTTGGGTGGCCGCGCTGTGGATGCTCGGCCCGCTCGTCGTGGCGGTGGTGATGGCGACCCCCCAGATGCGCGTCGTCATGCACATGCCTGCCGCCAAACGCCCGGCGAGCTGGTCGCAGCTGGTCGCGTTGCTGGTGGTGTCGGTCGGGGCGCTGGCCGTGTTGGTGATGGCCGCCGCGCTGGCGATCGACTCGCTCGGGTCGCGGATCGCGGTGTGTACCGCGGCCGGGCTGGTGGTGCTGCTGGCCGTCGTGGAGAGCCGCCGGCTGGCAGCCGAGATCCTCGACTACGTCGATTCGCGCGGTGCCGAACGGCTGGGGGCGATGGTCGAGCACTCCACGGATGTGGTGTTGCTCTCGGATCAGTTCGGCACGATCAACTACGCCAGCCCGGGCCTCACGGCCACGCTCGGGCGCGAGCCGGCCGACGTGGTCGGTCACCATGTGCTGACGCTGCTCAGCGAGACCGAGCGGCTGCTGCGCCAACCCGACTTCGAGCAGCTGGTGGCGGCCGAGAGCGGCACCAAGTTCGAGTTCGAGTCGGACGCGATCCACACCAACGGGCACAGCCGGCGGGTCACCGCGGTGGTCGCCAACCTGCTCGGCAACGAGGCCGTGCGCGGCATCATCACGACCCTGCGTGACGTCACCGACCAGCGCAACCTGGAACGCCAGTTGAGCCACCGGGCGTTCCACGACGAGCTGACCGGGTTGGCGAACCGGGCGCTGTTCCTCGACCGGATGGACCACGCCCTGCGGGTGACCCGTTCCGAGGCCGACCCGGTCGTGGTGTTGTTCGTCGATCTCGACGACTTCAAGAGCGTCAACGACAGCCTCGGGCACGCCTCGGGCGACCTCGTGCTGCAAGCGGTGGCTGGGCGGATCCGCCGCGCCGCCGGCACCGGCGACACCGCCGCCCGCCTGGGCGGCGACGAGTTCGCGCTACTGCTCGAAGACCGCGGTGGCATCGACCGGGCGATCAACGTTGCCGAGGCGTTGTTGGCCGAACTTGCCGACCCGGTGCGCGTGGGCGACCACGAAGTCGCCGTGCTGGCCAGCGTGGGCGTCGCCGTGGCCGCCCCCGGTATGAGCACGTCGAGCCTGCTGCGTGACGCCGACGTGGCGATGTACGAGGCCAAGCGCGCCGGCAAGGGCCAGATCCGCATCTTCGACCCGGCGATGCGCCTGGTGGCCAGCAAGCTGCTGGCCTACCGCGGCCAGCTCGGGGCGGCGCTCGACAACGGCGAGTTGCGGTTGGTCTACATGCCGTACGTCGACCTGCGTTCGGGCCAGGTGACCGGTGCCGAGGCGCTGGTGCGCTGGCATCACCCCGAGTTCGGCGAGATTCCGGCCGGCGAGTTCATCCCGATCGCCGAGCGCACCGGTGTGATCGTGCCGATGGGGTACTGGATCCTCGAACAGGGCCTGGTGCACGCGACCGGGTGGCGGTCGACCCATCGCCTGTACGTGAGCTTCAACGTGTCGCCGGTGCAGTTGCGCCAGCCCGAGTTCGTCGACACCCTGATCGGCATGGTCGAGCAGTACCGGGTCGACCCGCGGTTGGTGGTGCTGGAGGTGACCGAGGCCGTGCTGGCCGAGGAGAGCCAACGCATGCGCGACACGTTCGAGCGGTTGAGCAAGTTCGGGGTGCGGTTCGCGGTCGACGACTTCGGTTCCGGTACGGCGTCGCTGAACTACGTCCAGCGGTATCCGGTCGACTTCATCAAGATCGACTCGCAGGCGATCGCTGCTTCCGGAGGCTCGGGGCCGTCGTTGACCCGGGTGATCCTCCAGATGGCCGAGTCGCTCGACGTGCTGACCGTGGCCGAGGGTGTCGAGACCACCGGCCAGTTGCACCAGCTGCGCCACTGGGGCTGCGACCTGGGCCAGGGCTACCTGCTCAGCCACCCGCTCGAAGCCGACGAGATCGCCACCCGCTTCGGCCCGAACCGACAGACCGGCACCCCCCGCCCCGCGTAGTGCTGTCTCCTCTTGGGGGTTTCGACAGGCTCAACCACCAGGTGGTTGAGCCTGTCGAAACCACCTAGCGTGACCGCCATGCGGATCGGCATGGTGTGCCCATACAGCCTGTCGATTCCCGGGGGGGTGCAGGGCCAGGTGCTGGGGCTGGCTCGCGAACTGCGCAAGCGGGGCCACGAGGTGCGCGTGCTCGGGCCGTGCGACGGCCCGCCACCCGAGGCGTTCGTCACCCCGCTCGGCGACAGCCTGCCCACCAGCGCCAACGGGTCGATTGCTCCGCTGGCCCCCGACCCCTCGGCGACGCTGCGCACGATGCGGGCCTTGCGCGACGAGCAGTTCGACGTGATCCACGTCCACGAGCCACTCGCCCCTGGCGTGGCGATCACCACCACGACGATGCACTTGGCGCCGACGGTGGGCACGTTCCACGCCGCCGGGCGCTCGACGGTCTATCGCCTCGGCGGGGCGATCTTCGCCCGGATCGCCGAGCGGCTCGACCACAAGGTTGTCGTGTCGAAGGATGCACTCGAACTGGTCGCCCGCTACCTCGTCCGCGACGGCCGCGGGACGCAAGGTCGCTACGAGGTGCTGTTCAACGGCGTCGAGATCGACCGCATCCGTGCCGTCCCGCGCCAGGCAGCTACCCCTGGGCGCCCGGCGATCCTGTTCGTCGGCCGCCACGAGGAACGCAAAGGGTTGCGCGTGCTGCTCGAGGCGCTGCGCCACGTACAGAGCGACGTGACGATCTGGGTCGCGGGCGACGGGCCCGACACCGAACGGCTGCGCGCCGAGGTGGCCGGCGACCGCCGCGTGAAGTGGCTGGGCCGGATCAGTGAGGCCGACAAGCTCGCCCGGTTGCGGTCGGCGTCGGTGTCCTGCGCCCCGTCGTTGCACGGCGAGTCGTTCGGCGTGGTGCTGATCGAAGCGATGGCGGCCGGTACGCCGGTGGTGGCGAGCGCGCTCGACGGCTACCGCAACGTGGCCACCGACGGCGTCGACGCGCTGCTGGTCGAACCCGCAGACCCGGTCGCTTTGGCGGCCGCGCTCGACCGGGTGCTCACCGATCAGGCGTTGGCGTCGCGCCTGGTCGCCGCCGGTGAGGCTCGGGCTGACGAGTTCTCGATGGGTGCACTCGCCGAGCGATATGCCGCGATCTACGCCCGGCTGGCCGAGTAGCCTGGCAGCCATGATTCCCCTGCTGATCGTGCTGGCGGTCGTGCTGATCATCGTGATCTGGCTGATCGCCATGTACAACGGCCTGATCCGGCGTCGCAACCAGATCGAGAACGGCTGGGCCCAGATCGACGTGCAGCTGAAGCGCCGGCTCGACCTGATCCCGAACCTGGTCGAGACGGTCAAGGGCTACGCAGCCCACGAAAAAGAGACGCTCGACGCAGTCATCACCGCCCGCAACGCCGCCGCCGCGGCGCCCAGCACCCCGGGTGCCCAGGCCCAGGCCGACGGCGCACTCACCGGCACCCTGCGCCAGCTGTTCGCACTCGGCGAGGCGTACCCCGACCTGAAGGCCAACCAGAACTTCCTGGCGCTCCAGGAAGAGCTTTCGGCCACCGAGGGCCGGGTGGCCTACGCCCGGCAGTTCTACAACGACTCGGTGCTGTCGTACAACCAGAAGCTCGAGCAGTTCCCGACGGTGTTCTTCGCCCGGATGCTCAAGTTCGACAAGCGCGAATACTTCGAGGCCGACGAAGCTGCACGAATCGCGCCGACCGTCCAATTCTGACGGTTGAATTGCCCGGCTCGCCCTGCCGCCCCCCGGCAGCCGCGCCACCCACCCCACCATGTTTGAACTGATCCGCTCCAACAAGCGCCGCAGCATGCTGCTCGTCGCCGGGTTCGTCGTTGTGCTCGGCCTGGTCGGGGCCGGGTTCGGGTTCCTGATCGGCGGCGGGCTGATCGCCACCGTCATCGCCCTGGTCATCGCCGCGGCACTGGCGTTCGCCTCGTACTGGAAGTCCGACAAGATCGCCCTCGCCGTCAGCCGCGCCCGCCCGGCCGACCCGGCCCAGTACGCCCGCCTGCACAACCTGGTCGAAGGCTTGTGCATCGCCAGCGGGTTGCCCAAGCCGGGCGTGTACGTGATCGACGACCCGGCCCCGAACGCGTTCGCCACCGGGCGCAACCCGCGGCACGCGGCGATCGCGGTCACCACCGGCCTGCTCGACCAGATGAACCGGGTCGAGCTCGAAGGTGTGGTCGCCCACGAGCTCAGCCACATCCGCAACTACGACATCTTGGTGTCGACCCTGGCCGTCACGCTGGTGGGCGCGGTGGCCCTGCTGTCCGACATCGCGATCCGCACGATGTGGTGGAACGGTGGCCGCGTGCGTCGCAGCGGCGACCACAACAACGGTGGCAACAACCCACTGGCGATCGTGGGGTTCGTGCTGATCGCGCTGGCCCCGCTGGTGGCGCGGGTGATGCAGGCCACCATTTCGCGTCAGCGCGAGACGCTGGCCGACGTCAGCGCCTGCCAGATGACGCGTTATCCACCGGGCCTGATCTCGGCGCTCGAGAAACTTCAGGCCGACACGACGGTGACGCATTCCGCGTCCACCGCTACGGCACACTTGTGGATCGAACAACCGATGAGCGGCGTGGGTGACACCGGCAAGATGCGTCGCACCCACAGCATGTTCGACACCCATCCACCGCTCGAGGAGCGGATCGCCCTACTGAGAGAACTGTGAAGCACTCCGCTAAGTCCCCATTGCGAATCGTCGTCGCCAGCGCCGCCGTTGCCAGCCTCACGCTGGCTGCCTGCTCGGGCGGTGACGACACCGCGCCCACCACCACCGGCGCACCGGAAACCAGCGCCGCGCCGACCACCGCGGCAGCCACGACGACGACCACCACGGTGCCCACCAGCCAGGTGTCGGCGCCGCCCACCAGCGCTCCCGACGTGCTGCGGATGCCGCTCACGGGCGAGCCGATCGAGGACGCGTCGGAGATTCCCGAGCGCCCGGCGCTGGTCGTGAAGGTGCCCACCTACGGCCGTGGGGCGCGCCCGCAGGCGGGCCTGAACCGTGCCGACATCGTGTTCGAGACGATCATCAACGACGGGGCGACCCGGCTGATCGCGGTGTACCACTCCGACGGCACGGGCGAGAACCCGGTCGGCCCGATCCGTTCCGGCCGGGCCCAGGACATTCCGCTGTTGACGATGCTGAACCGCCCGTTGATGGCGTGGAGCGGCGGCAACCCGGCGGTGACCCGGGCCTTCGAAGACGCAGCCGACGCCGGCGACCTGGTCAACCTCAACAACGTGCGCGGTTCGGGCGACCTGTTCTTCCGCCGGTCGGGCCGCACGGCCCCGAACAACCTGTTCTCGAACACCGACCTGTTGTGGTCGGCCAGCCCGGACGACTACGAGCAGCCGGTGGCGGTGTTCCCCTACCTGGCGCCGGGCGAGCAGCCCGACGGCGACGAAGCTCAGGTGATCGAAGTCCGGCTCGACACGATCGACGTGCTGTGGGAGTACGACGAGGCCACCGGGAAGTACTTGCGGTGGCAGGACGGCATCGAGCACGGCACCGAAGAGGCCGGCCAGGTCGCTGCCGACAACGTCGTCGTGATGCTGATGGACTACGGCGTGAACCGCTTCGACGGGAACCCCGACATGCAGGCCTACGGCTCGAACCCGGTGCTGATCTTCTCCGGGGGTACCGTCCGCATGGGCGTGTGGCTGCGGTTCGCCCCCGAAGACGGCTACGGGTTCTACGACAACGTCGAGGACCTCAACCCGCTCGGCCTGCTGGCAGGTAACACGTGGGTGGAGTTCCCCCGCAACCAAGACGGCACCGTCACCATCGACGAGACCGACTTCGAGCTCCCCACCACCAGCGTCGTCCCCACCACCACCCCCAACTGACACACCCCTCCAGTGGTCGAGTGCCGGGCTCTGCCCGGCGTATCGAGACCACCCCAGGCGCCCACCAGCCCTACACCAGCCGTCGCGCGGCTTCGATGACGACGTCGACGCCGGCGGCGACCACTGCGTCGTGGACGCTGGGGTCGGGGATCTCCTGCTCGGTGCGGTTCACCAGTACGCCCGCCACCATGCCGGCCCGCCAGCCGTTGGCTGCGCACATCGTGAACAGGGTGGCCGACTCCATCTCGAAGTTGAGCACGTGCAACGCCTGCCACTCGGCCATCGAGCCGCGTAGACGGGCGGGCACGAACCCCGACACGGTGTCGTAGCGCTCCTGGCCGGGGTAGAACGTGTCGGACGAGGCAGTGATGCCGACGTGGGCGGTACGGCCGGTAGCCCGGGCGGCCTCGACCAGCGCCCGCGTGCATTCGAAGTCGGCGACGGCCGGATACGCCAACGGTGCGAAGTGGGCGCTGGCCCCGTCGAGCCGCACGGCACCGGTGGTGACGATCACGTCGGCGACCGCGATGTGCGGCTGGATCGCCCCGGTGGTGCCCACCCGGAGGAACGTGCGTACACCGAGCTGAGCGAGTTCCTCGACGGCGATCGACGTCGACGGGCCACCGATACCGGTGGAGCACACGACGATCGGTGCCGCATCGGCACCGGGCCCGGCGTACCCGAGCCAGCTCGTGAACTCGCGCGTGCTGGCCAGCGGCTCGGGCCGGTCGAGCAGGGCCGCCAGCTTGGGCACACGCGCCGGGTCGCCAGGCACGATCGCCAGGGTGGCGCCGCGCAACTGGTCGCGGGTCAGGTCGAGATGGAAGACGTCGGACACGGGCGCCACGTTAGGTGGTCGGGTTGTACACAGCGGCAGGGCTGCTACTCACAGGGGAATTCACAGGTTTTCGGGGGTGACGATCCACAGGACGACTCGTTCACAATGGCACACAATGTCTGCCAGCCTGCGCCGCCCAGTCGACCGGGCCCGTCAGCACGGCCCGGTGCTCGAACCTGCCGAGCGGCGGGCACTCGAACGCAACGGTTGGCGCACCACGCTCGACTACCGCGAGAACCACGTGCGTGGGCTTGACGGACAACTTCTTCGGGTGGAGCCGGTGTGGGTGGCGGAAGCCGAGCGCTACGACGGCGAGGTCGTCGTCGCCTCGGCGACGGGTGCCACCGCCGAGGCCGCGTGGTGTCAGCTCAGTGCCGACATCGCCGCCTCGGTGGTGACCCGTCTACGGCGGGTCCGCGTCGCCGCCCGGTGAGCCGTAACGCTTTGCGTTCAAGCGCCACGCAGGCTGGGTTCCACGAACGCTGCACTGAAGGCAACGCTGATGCAAACGCCGTCGCCTGGGGCAACGCCGACAGGCGATCCAGCTAGCGGCGGAGGCAGGTTGGGGCTCTCGTCAGCGTATGTTCCCGGGTGGTTGAGCCGGTCGTTGCCACCTCGCTGAACGGCATCGGCGCTAGAAACACCGTATGGCTCGCATCGTCGTCACCGGGCGTGTGCCCGCGCCCGCGCTCGAACTGCTCCAGGTCGCGGGCGACACGTGGATGTGGGAGCACCCCGACCCGATTCCCCGCGACCGGCTGCTCGCTGAGTTGGGCGACGCCGAAGCGCTGCTGACGGTGTTCGCCCCGGCCGACCAGGCCGTACTGGACGCAGCCCCGCGCCTGCGGGTGGTGGCCAACGTGGCCGTCGGCTACGACAACGTCGATGTCGCCGCGTGTACCGCCCGCGGCATTCGAGTCACGAACACGCCGGGTGTACTCACCGATGCGACCGCTGATATCGCCTTCGGGCTGTTGCTGTCGGCGACCCGCCGGTTGGGTGAGGCCGAGCGCCTGCTGCGCTCGGGGGCCACCTTCGTATGGGGGTTCGAGACGCTGCTCGGCACCGGCTTGCAGGGCCGCCAGCTCGGTGTGGTGGGCATGGGTGACATCGGCGCGGCGATCGCCCGCCGAGCCCGGGCGTTCGGGATGTCAGTGGCGTACTCGAATCGCCGGGCCGTAGCCCCCGCGATCGAGGCCGAACTCGGCGCCCGGTTGCTGCCGCTCGACGAGCTGCTGGCGACGAGCGACGTGGTGTCGCTGAACTGTCCGTACACGCCCGAGACCCATCACCTGATCGACGCCGCCGCGCTGGCCCGTATGAAGCCGACCGCGTTCCTCGTCAACACGGCCCGCGGCAAGGTGGTGGACGAGGAGGCTCTGGTTGAAGCGCTGCGCACGGGGGTTATCGCCGGGGCCGGGCTGGACGTGTTCGAGCACGAACCCAAGGTGCACCCGGGCCTGTTGGAACTGGAGAACGTGGCGCTCGCCCCGCACGTCGGCTCGGCCACCGTCGAGACCCGCACGGCGATGGCAGTGCTGGCCGCCCGCAATGCGGTGGCCGTGCTGGCAGGCGAGGAACCCCCAACCCCCGTCAATTAGCCTGCGCTCATGAGCTTCACCGGTGAGTACGTTCCGAGCGCGTTGGAGTGGGTGCGCGAACAGGTCGCCGAGTACGAGGCGTCGGGCGGCACCCAGGCCAACACATTGCGCGACACCGGCATCCCCGTCATCGTCGTGACGATGCAGGGCCTCAGCGGCGTCGTCCGCAAGATCGCCCTGATGCGGGTGGAGCACGCGGGGGAGTACGCCCTGATCGCCTCGATGGGCGGAGCACCGACGAACCCAAAGTGGTACGCCAACATCGTCGCCCACCCCACCGTGCTGATCCAGGACGGTCCGGCTCCGGCCGAATACACCGTGCGCGAGGTGATCGGGGCCGAGCGCGACGAGTGGTTCCAGCGCGGCATCGACGTGTTCCCGAACTACGCCGAGTATCAAGCCAAGACCGACCGCGTCATCCCGGTGCTCGTCGCCACCCCCGCCGCCTGACCCGGCCAGCCGTCGGCTTCACACCACCGGTAGGGTCCTGCCCGCGCCAGGACCTCTCAGGCGTCGCGGGAAGTTTCGAGGCTGGTGAGGTCGCGGGTGGCGTAGCGGAGGTGCCAGAACTCTTCTTCGAGCACGGTGGCGACGCACTCGCGCACGGTGTGGGGCCGTTCTCGAGCACGTCGACCGTTCGGGTCAGGTCGGCGTCGGTGACGGTGGCAAGGTACTGGGCAATGTGGCCCACCCGGTCGGCGCGGGCGTCGAGCACCTCGGCGAGCGACGGGTCGGCGGTGCGGTCGATGCCCGGCCACGGGAAATCGACCGATCCGGCATCGGCGAGCCCGAACGGGTGGAAGGACCCGCCGAGCACGGGCAGTGTGAACCACTTGTCGGTCGCCAAGAGCAGGTGACGGAGCGTCTCGATGAACGACCACTCACCGCCCACCCGCTGATGCGGCGCTCTGCCAGGTAGTCGCTGAGCGCGCACAACGGTGGTAGCCCACGCCTTGGTCAGCAACCCCCACGCGTCTCGCATCTCAGCGGGGCTCGTGACGTGCAGCGCTGTGCGCAGCGGGTACCACGGGTCGTGTTGGTTGACGAACTCGGTGACGTCGACCCCGTTGACGACGAGCCGGTCCACGAACGCATCGACCTCGACGTCGACCAGTCAGGCGTGCGAGACCCTGGCGCCGGTGAGGTTGACGTCGCGGAACGGCGCCCTGCTCAGGTCGGCACCCCAGAACTCGGCGTCGGTCAGATCGCCCTCGAACTCTTCCGGCATCGCGGCCCCTCCCTGCGGTGTGCCCGACATCGTAGGCAGCGAGCCCCACCGCTCGATGCTTGCGAATACTGCAAGATAGTTTGCAGTAGTGACTTGTGTACGTAGGTTCGCAGTATGAGTGAACACGCACCCCGCGCCATCGAACGGCACTGTGACGTCGCCATGATCGGGGGCTCGGCGGCAGGTCTGGCTGCCGCGCTTCAGCTTGGTCGTCAGCGGCGGTCGGTGATCGTCGTCGACGACGGCACACCGCGCAATGCCCCGGCCGCTCACATGCACAGCTACCTCGGCCACGAAGGCCTCCCACCGTCGCAGCTGGCGGCGATCGGGCGCGACGAGGTCCGCAGCTACGGCGGCGAGGTGATCGCCGGTCGCGCGCTCGACATTCAGCGGGCGGGCGACGGGCGCTTCCGTGTCGAGCTCACCGGTGGGCACGTCCTGGTCGCCCGGCGGGTGCTGGCCGCCACCGGGCTGGTTGACGAGCTCCCCGACATCGAGGGCCTTGCTGAGCACTGGGGTGGTGACGTCATCCACTGTCCGTTCTGCCACGGCTACGAGGTGCGCGACCAGCGGATCGTGCAGATCGTCACCCACCCGATGGGCCTGCATCCAGCCGCCCTGTTCCGTCAGTTGACGACCGACCTCACGCTCGTACTCCATGACGGTGTCGACCACGACGACCCGGCCCTCGAACCATTGCGCACCGCCGGAGTGAGCCTCATCGCCGAACGTGCTGAGCGTGTCGTCACTGGCGCCGACGGGCGCGTCGCCGCGGTCGAACTGGCCGGTGGCAAGCGGATCGACGCTGATGTGATCGCGGTCGGCCCCCGGTTTCGCGTGCGTGTCGAGCCGTTCGCGTCGCTGGGGCTCCAGGCTGTGCCGCACCCGACCGGGCTGGGCGACGTCATCGAGGTGGACCCCACGGGCGCTACCTCCGTACCGGGGCTGTACGCGGCAGGCAACCTGACCGACCCGAGTCAGCAGGTGCTCCAAGCCGCCGCCAACGGCAGCCGGGTCGGGGGCATGATCAGCCACAGCCTCGCCCACGACGACCTGGAAGCGGCTAGCAGGCCATCGGCACATGCGGCCGACTGGGATCATCGCTACGGCGGCGACCAGCTGTGGAGCGGGAACCCGAACGGCACCTTGGTCCACGAGGTCGCCGGTCTGGCCCCCGGTCGCGTGCTCGACGTCGGCGCAGGCGAGGGCGGCGACGCGATTTGGCTGGCGGAACAGGGTTGGGCGGTGACCGCCACCGACGTCTCGCAGCGCGCGCTCGACCGCGTTGCCAGTGCGGCGGCCCAACGCCGGCTACCCGTCGAGTGCCTCCACGCCGACGCCAACGCTCGCGACCCCTTCGAGCGTGCCGCGTTCGACCTTGTCTCGGCCCAGTACGCATCGATCCCGCGCACGCCCGACAGCCGGGGCGTCCACAACGTGCTCGACGCGGTGGCCCCCGGCGGCACGCTGGTGGTGGTGAGCCATGACCTCGAACCGATGCGCCGCCCGGTCGACACGGCGGTGCACAGCCGCCCGTTCGATGCCGACGCCTACGTCCGCGTCGACGACTTCGTGACGGTGCTCCAAGCGTTACCGCACTGGCACATCGAGGCCCACGAGACGCGCCCGAGACCACCCGGGGCAGCCTCCGGCGGGCACCACGTCGACGACGTCATCCTCCGCGCCCGTCGAGTGGGCTGACACGCGATTCGATGTGTCGGCGGCCGGTTTCGGTGACGCCCGGCGAGACTGGGAACGTGCTCGCCGAACCTGACGACGACCTCACGAGCCTGCTCGCCCTGGCGCCCACCCGGCGAGAGTTGGCCGAGTTCCTCATGGTGTACCGCTTCGCGATCGACGAGGTCACCACGAAGATCAACATCTTGCGCGAGGAGTTCAACCAGGTCCACGACTACAACCCGATCGAGCATGTGAAGTCGCGGTTGAAGTCACCTGAGAGCATCGTCGCCAAGGCTCGCCGGATCGGTTGCCCGCTCGAAATTCCGAGCATCCGCGAGCAGATCCGCGACATCGCCGGCGTCCGTGTGGTGTGCAGCTTCGTCCACGACGTGTACGCGATCTTCGACATGTTCGTCGACCAGACCGACGTCGAGGTGATCGAGGTGGAGGACTACATCGCCAGCCCGAAGCCGAATGGGTACAAGAGCCTGCACTCGATCGTGCGGATCCCCGTGTTCCTGTCGGGTGGCCCGCAGCTGATCGACGTCGAGATGCAGTTCCGTACGGTGGCGATGGACTTCTGGGCCAGCCTCGAACACAAGATCTACTACAAGTACGCGCGCCAGGTGCCGGCCGCGCTGCTGGAGGAACTCCGCGATGCGGCCGAGATCGCGGCCGGTCTCGACGAGCGCATGCAACGCCTCCACCGCGAGATCAACGGCATCCCTCGCCAGATCCTCGGCGAGTGACCACCGCTCTGGTCAGATGCTGGCGATGAGCGCGTTGAGGGTGGGTGACGGGCGCATTGCCGCGTCGAGCGTGGCGGTGTCGGGGCGGTAGTAGCCGCCCATGTCGACCGGGACGCCCTGAGCGCCGAGCAACTCGGCGTCGATCTGGTCCTGCTGGGCGACGAACGCTTCGGCGATCGGGGCGAACCGGGCGGCCAGCGCCGGGTCGTCGGTCTGCGCGGCCAGCGCCTCGGCCCAGTAGCGGGCGAGGTAGGCGTGGCTGCCGCGGTTGTCGATCTGGCCGAGCCGGCGGGCCGGCGACTTGCCGTTGTCGAGCAGCTTGCCGGTGGCCGTGTCGAGCGTGTCGGCCAGTACTTGGGCCGAGGCGTTGCCGGTGACCGTGGCGAGGTGCTCGAACGACACCGCCAGGGCAAGGAACTCGCCCAGGCTGTCCCAGCGCAGGTAGTTCTCTTTCTGGAACTGCTGCACGTGCTTGGGGGCCGAGCCGCCGGCGCCGGTCTCGAACATGCCGCCGCCGTTCATCAGCGGCACAACCGACAGCATCTTGGCGCTGGTGCCCACTTCGAGAATGGGGAACAGGTCGGTGTTGTAGTCGCGCAACACGTTGCCGGTGACCGAGATGGTGTCGAGTCCTTGGCGGATGCGCTCGAGCGAGAGCTTGGTCGCCTCGACGGGAGAGAGGATGCGGATGTCGAGCCCCGTCGTGTCGTGGTCGCCGAGGTACCGGTTGACCTTCTCGATCAGCCGGGCGTCGTGAGCCCGGGTGGCGTCGAGCCAGAACACGGCCGGAGCGCCGGTGGCGCGTGCCCGCGTGACCGCCAGCTTGACCCAGTCCTGGATGGGCAGGTCGCGGGTGTTGCACATGCGCCACACGTCGCCGTCGCCGACCGTGTGCGACAGCAGGACCGTGCCGTCGGAGGCGACTACCTCGACGGTGCCGTCGCCGGCGATCTCGAACGTCTTGTCGTGGCTGCCGTACTCTTCGGCGGCCTGGGCCATCAACCCGACGTTGGGTACCGAGCCCATCGTGGTCGGGTCGTAGGCGCCGTTGGCCTTGCAGTCGTCGATCACCGCTTGGTACACGCCCGAGTAGCACGAGTCGGGCAGCACGGCCTTGCAGTCCTGCTCATGCCCGTCCTTGTTCCACATGTGGCCCGAGGTGCGGATCATCGCCGGCATCGAGGCATCGACGATCACGTCGGACGGAACGTGCAGGTTCGTGATGCCGCGGTCGGAGTCGACCATCGCCACGTCGGGTCGCTCGGCCGCCACCGCGGCGATGTCGGCCTCGATCTCGGCGCGCTGGTCGTCGGGCAGGGTGGCGATCGCCGCCAGCACGTCGCCCCACCCGTTGTTCGGGTTGCCGCCGGCCGCCGCGATCGCCTCGCCGTGCTTGGCGAACACCGGGGCGAACCACACCTTCACTGCGTGCCCGAACAGGATCGGGTCGGACACCTTCATCATCGTCGCCTTGAGGTGCAGCGAGAACAGCACGCCCTGGGCCTTGGCGTCGGCGATCTGTTCCTCGTAGAACGCCACCAGCGCGGCCTTCGACATGAACGTGCCGTCGACCACTTCACCGGCCAGCACCGGCACCTGCTTGAGATCGGTCACCGTGCCGTCGGCAGCGGTGTGACGGATGGTGAGCGTGTCGTCGGCAGTGACGGTGACCGAACGCTCGTTGCTGCGGAAGTCGTCGCGGCCCATCGTGGCCACGTGCGTGGCCGAGTCGGCCGTCCAGGCGCCCATCGAGTGCGGGTGGCTGCGGGCGTAGGCCTTGACCGCGTTGGGGGCCCGGCGATCGGAGTTGCCCTCGCGCAGCACTGGGTTCACGGCCGAGCCCTTGACCTTGTCGTACGTGGCCTTGGCCTCGGGCGAGGTGTCGTAGTTCGGCACCGCGTAGCCCTTGGCCTGAAGTTCGGCGATCGCCGCTTCCAGCTGCGGCATCGACGCCGAGATGTTGGGCAGCTTGATGATGTTCGCCTCGGGCTGCTTGGCCAGCTGGCCGAGTTCGCCGAGTGCGTCGGGGGCCAGCCCGAACGCAGCGAGGATACGCCCCGACAGCGAGATGTCGCGGGTCTCGACGGCTACCCCGGCCGCGTCGGCGAACGCCTGCACGATCGGCAGCAGCGAGTGCGTAGCGAGGGCCGGTGCCTCGTCGGTGTACGTGTAGATGATCGGGGCAGCGTCAGTCACGTCGGCGAGGCTACCGGCCACCCCCGCCCGCCCCGAAGTGGCCGGCCGAGCCGACGGCCGTCAGGGCCGAATTGGGACCGGGTCGAACAGCCCGCCGAGCCAGGCGAGCAGGTCGGCGATCACCTGGGCTTGTTCGGGTTCGTTGAACACCTCGTGGAACAAGCCGTCGTAGTAGTGCGACGTGACCGTGGCGTTGACCGCGCCGGCCTCGAGTTGGTGCGAGCCGTTGACGTCGGCGAGCTGGTCGGCGGTGCCGTGCAGGATCAGCACCGGCAGGCGCAACTCGGGGTAGCGCGGCGGGAACCCGTCCATCGCCGACAGGAGCGCTCCGGCGAGACCGGCCGACAGCTTGCCGGTGTACACCAGCTGGTCGTTGCGGTAGCGGGCCACCACCGCCGGGTCGCGGCTGATCGCCTCGGCATCGAGCCCGTCGGGGCGCAGCTTGGGGGCGACCCTGGCGAGCAGCTTGGCGGCCTTGATCATCACCGGCTTGAGCGACGCCCCGGGCGTCAGCGCCGGGCCCGACAACGCCAACCCGGCGACGCCGTCGTGATGGTCGAGCACATGCCCGACCGCCAGATTGCCGCCCATCGAGTGCCCGAGCACCACCAGCGGCACGCCGGGATGGTCGGCCGCGACCAGCCTGCGGAACGCGGCGATGTCGCCCATGAAGTCGGTGTAGCGCCGCACGTACGCCCGCGGGCCCTCCGAGCGGCCGTGCCCGCGGTGGTCGACCGCCTGCACCGCGTACCCGGAGTCGACGAGCGCGGCGGCGACATGGTGGTAGCGGGTCGAATGTTCGCCCAGCCCGTGCAGCAGCATCACCACGGCCCGCGGTTGCCCGGCCGGCAGCCACCACTGCCGCCACAGTGTCAACCCATCGGTCGTAACGAACGTCGACGTCCCCTGTTCCATCTGACGAAGTGTGTCAGACGCAATTCGTCATCGGCGGGTGGCGGTGCCGATCGGTTCGCTCGAGCGCACGAACCCGAGCAGGGGAGTGGCCCGCACCTGGGCTTGGGCGCCCTGCGGCGCGGCCGAACGCTCGTTCGCCAACCATGCGTCGACCCAGTCGCGGCGGCCATCGTCGACCGCGAGGTAGGTGGTATAGCCGGTGCGCTCACCGAACGGCCGCACCACCCACACCACCTGGCGCGGATGCACCTCGAACGGCTGGCGGGTGCGCACCACCATGCCGGTGCGCTGACGGACGATCAGTGTGTCGACCGTGCCGGCGACGACGCACCACAGCGCGGCCACGATGGGAACCGTGCAGCCGATCGACAACCAGCGGGCGATGCCGTGGAACAAGCCGACCTTGCCGGGGGCTTTGTCGAGCACACCTGTCAGTGCCACGCCGTCGGCCACGTCGGCGAAGTAGCGCCGCAACCACAACGCCAGGGCCAGCCCGATCAGCCCACCCACCAACACCTTCACCGGATGCTGCCCGTAACCCGGACGGACGGGGTAGCGCACACGCACGGTGTGGGGCACGTCGCCGGCTTCCGACCAGGCCCGGCGCGGGTCTTCGCGAACGATCGGCAGCTCGGTGAACACCTGCCGGCTGAGCCCCATCACGACCGCCCGGGCGAGCGCCTCCTGCTGTGACGGAGCGCCGACGACCGAGGCGTTGGCGGGAATCCGTTCGGCCAGCCGGGCGCGGTACCCCATCCACGCGCCGAGCCGCTCGACCCCCAACTTGGTGGGTGTCGCGGCCGATCCGCGGGCCCGCTCGATGGTGCGCCACACGAGCACGATCAGCCCGGCCAGGGCGGCCAGCCAGATGCCCCGCGAGCGCCACGACTCGTCGACCGCGATCTCGGTGCCGCTGCGGGTAGACCGCCACAGTGCGTACGCGCCGAGCAAGGCGGCCGCCGCCGACGGGCCGAGTTGCACAGCGCTGTACCGGCGGGTGGACAGCCCGGCCTCCTGAGCGACCGCGGCGACCGCCGCGTTGAAGCGACGGAACCAGCGCCGTGACAGCCGCCGTTGGGCGACCGCCAGCGTGGCGCCCGACGTGACGTCGTTGAACGCTCGGGCCGACAAGTGGTTGAGCACCAACTGCTCGTGGGCGCGCAGCACGTCGCCGGTGGCCGCGCCGGTGCTGCGCGTGACCACCATCAGCTCGCCGTCGGCGTGGGCCAGACGCACCCACCCGCGGGCGGCGAGGTCGAGCACCGTGGCCGGCACGGCCGACGTGGGGACGTGGAAGCCGTTCGTGAGTTGCCCGACCACCGCGGCCGGTTCCGGGCCCGCGGCCAGCGGCGCCGGCCGTTCGGGTGGGCCGAGGTTGGCCCGCTGGGGGCGGGTGGACCACGCCGCCCAGGCGTGCAACCCGAACCCGGCCAGCACGGCGACGATGGCGACGACGAGAGGTGTGGCGGCGGGCCGGTCGAACAGGCCCGCCAGGATCGTTGCCGTCATCCGGTCACCGGTTTGCCGTTCGCATCGCCGTTCATGTTGCCCCGTCTGTCGGCTCGGGGGCGGTCGCGGTTGAGTCTCCGCCTGCGGGGGCCGTGGGAGCGACGCGTGTCCACACGGTGCGTTGCGGGAACGGGATCTCGATACCACCGGCGTCGAACACCTCTTTGACGTGCTCGCGCAGCGCCCGCTGGAGTGCCCACTGGGTGCCCGGCTGGACCTTGACGATCAGGCGCAACGTCACCCCGTCGACGCCCAGCGACTCGACGCCGAGCACTTCCGGTGCATCGATCACGCTCGCCCGGAACTGGTCGCTGGCGCACACTTCGTCGGCGGCCTGGTGGAGCAACTCACGGGCCCGGGTGAGGTCGGTGCGGTACGCCACGTTGGCGTCGAGCACGGCCACCGACCACAGCTGGCTCTTGTTGCCCACCCGTTGCACGACGCCGTTGGGCACATGCCACACCGTGCCGTCCGACCCGCGCACGACGGTGGTGCGGAGGTGGATCTGCTCGACCACGCCCGAGGCCTCACCGAGGTCGACCACGTCGCCGATGCCGTACTGGTCCTCGATCAGCATGAACAGCCCGGCGAGGCAGTCGCGCACGATGCTCTGGGCCCCGAAGCCGAGCGCGACGCCGGCGACACCGGCTCCGGCGAGCAACGGTGCGATGTCGAGGCCGGTGACCCCGAGCACCATCAGCAGGGCGATCACCCACACGGCCACCCCGACCGTGCTGCTGAGCGCGGCGGTGATCGACTCGCCGCGGGCGTGGCGGCGCGGGTCGGTGAGTTCGGCGGCGATGATGTCGGGCACGTTGATGCCGAGCCGCTCCAAGCGCTCGCGCGCCGGCTCGTGCGGTTCGTACAGCCGCGGCACCCAGCGGCGGATGATGCGCCGGATGATCCGCCGCAAGATCCAGGCGACGAGCAGGATCAGCACGATCTTGGCCGGGCGGGCGAAGAACCAGTCGGCCACGTCGGCCAGGGTGTCGTTGCCGGTCTTGCGGCCGACCCACCCGCACCATGAGTCCTCGTCGGGGTCGCACCCGGTGACCACCGTGCGGATCATCGTCACGACGGTAGTGCTGCCAACCGGGCGCCGGGCGGATAGTCCGGTAGCTTGCCGAGCCATGAATGCTGCCGCCGAATCGCCCACGATCGCCGTCGTCGGTACGGGTTACGTCGGGCTCACCACGGGTGCCTGCCTGGCCCATCTCGGCCTGCGCGTGGTATGCGCCGACATCGATGCCGCCAAGGTGGCACGGCTCCAGGCCGGTGAGATCCCGATCGTCGAGGACGGGCTCGGCCCGATCGTGCACGACGCGGTAGCAGCCGGCAATCTGTCGTTCGTCGTCGGTGCCGCGACCGCTGCCGAGGGTGCCGAGTTCGTGTTCCTCTGTGTCCCGACGCCCCAGGACGACGACGGTTCGGCCGACCTGTCGTACGTGGCGGCAGCCTCGGCCGAGATCGCCCCCGTGCTCCAGCCGGGCGCGGTCGTGGTCAACAAGTCGACCGTGCCGGTGGGGTCGACCCTGGTCGTCGAGCGGGTGCTCAAGCGACCCGACGTGAGCGTCGTGTCGAACCCCGAGTTCCTCCGCGAAGGCACGGCCGTGCACGACTTCTTGCACCCCGACCGAGTCGTGATCGGTTCCGACGACCGGGCCGCCGCCGAACGTGTCGGTGCGCTCTACGCGGCGCTCGACGCACCGGTGCTGATCACTGACGCGGCCTCGGCCGAAACGATCAAGTACGCGGCCAACGGGTTCCTGGCGATGAAGATCTCGTTCGTCAACGCGATCGCCGCGATGTGCGAGGCGGTGGGTGCCGACGTCGAGTCGGTCGTCGAGGGCATCGGCTCCGACCGGCGGATCGGCGCCGCGTTCCTGAAGCCGGGGCCGGGCTGGGGCGGCTCGTGCTTCCCGAAGGACAGTCGCGCATTGGTGTCGATCGCCGCCCAGCACGGCTACGACTTCTCGATGATGCGTGGCGTCATCACCGTCAACGACGAGCAGCACGAGCGGATGGTCCGCAAGATCGCTGCCGCCGCGGGTCGTAGCGTCGCCGGATACCGACCGCTGGAAGGCGTCAAGGTCGGGGCGCTGGGCCTGACGTTCAAAGCCGGCACCGACGACCTGCGCGATTCGCCGAGCCTGGCGATCCTGCGGCGTCTGGTGACGCTGGGCGCCGACGTCGCGGCCTACGACCCGACCGCAGCGGGCGAGTTGTCAGCCCACCAGGCCGATCGGTTGTCGGGCATCGCTGTCCAACCCGACGCCCTGAGCGCGCTGGCCGGAGCCGATGTAGCGGTGGTGCTCACCGAGTGGCCCGAGTTCGCCGAACTCGACCCGGCCAAGCTCGCCGCGGCGATGCGTGGGACCGCGCTGGTCGACACCCGCAACCTGCTCGACGCCGACGCGGTGCGGGCCGCCGGCCTGAGCTACGACGGCGTCGGGCGCAAAGCCGTCTGACCGAGGCGCCTCTGCCGAGCCAGGTACCCAGAGTTGCCTCGTAGGCAACCATCCGTACCTGGCTCGGGTAGCGCCGCCCGGCTGAGCTACGACGGCGTCGGCCGCAAGGCGGTCTGACAACATCGGCGGCGTGCAGCCACACGCCGTCATCGCCGAACTCCAGGGCACCGTCGTCACCGTCGAGGTGGAGGTCGGCCAAGCGGTCGAACCCGGCACCATCGTGGCCCTGGTCGAGTCGATGAAGCTGCACCACGAGGTGCGCGCCGGCGTAGCCGGCACGGTCACCGAGATCCACGCCGAACCCGGCCGCACCGTCGCTCCCGGAACGGTGATGCTGACGATCACCACCTCCCAGGTGGTTGAGCCGGTCGTTACCACCGAGACCCGTCGACCACCGGTGGTATCGACAAGCTCAACCACCTCGGAAGCCCGGCTCGACCTGGCAGCGGTGCTGGATCGGCATGCGCTCGGGCTCGACGCCGCCCGCCCCGACGCGGTCGCCCGGCGCCACGGCCGCGGTGGGCGCACCGCCCGCGAGAACATCGCCGACCTGGTCGATCCTGGCAGCCTGGTCGAGTACGGGCCGCTGGCGGTGGCCAGCCAGCACCGGCGCCGCGACCACGACGACCTCACCCGCCGCACCCCGGCCGACGGCCTGGTTGGTGGGTTGGCCACGGTCAACGGGCACCGCACGGTGGTGATGTCGTACGACTACATGGTGCTGGCCGGTACCCAGGGCCACCGCAACCACCGCAAGAAGGACAAGCTGTTCGCGGTCGCCGCCGAGCTCGGGCTGCCGGTGGTGCTCTACGCCGAAGGCGGTGGTGGCCGGCCCGGCGACAGCGACACCGGTGGCGTCACCGGGCTCGACTGCCTAGCGTTCGAGCTGCTGGCGGGCCTGTCGGGGCGGGTACCGCTGGTGGGTGTGGGCGCGGGCTACTGCTTCGCCGGGAACGCGGCCCTGCTCGGCAGCTGCGACATCATCGTCGCCACCCGCGGCTCGAACATCGGCATGGCCGGCCCGGCGATGATCGAGGGCGGCGGCTTGGGCGTGTTCGACCCGACCGAGATCGGCCCCAGCGACGTCCACCTGGCCAACGGTGTGATCGACCTGCTCGCCGACGACGAGGCCCATGCGACCGCGCTCGCCCGCCAGTGCCTCGGCTACTTCCAAGGGATGCTGCCCGCAGGCGAGGTGCCCGACCAGACCCGGTTGCGCGACGTGGTGCCGGCCGACCGGCTGCGCGCCTACGACGTGCGCCAGGCGCTGCACGGCCTGTTCGACGCCGGCTCGGTGTTGGAACTGCGGGCCGGGTTCGGGCTGGGCATGATCACCGCGTTCGCCCGCGTCGACGGACAGCCGGTCGGTGTGCTCGCCAACAACCCGCTCCACCTGGCCGGGGCGATCGACCGCGACGCGGCGGCCAAGGCGGCCCGGTTCATGCGGCTGTGCGAGACCCACCGGCTGCCGCTGGTGATGCTGGTCGACACGCCCGGCTTCATGGTCGGCCCCGACACCGAGGCCACTGGCCTGGTGCGCGAGGTGGGCGACCTGTTCGTCGCCGGGGCGCGGCTCACCGTGCCCACCGTGGCGGTGGTGTTACGCAAGGCCTACGGGTTAGGTGCCCAGGCGATGATGGGCGGCAACACCAAGGCCCCGCTGGCGTGCGTGGCCTGGCCCACTGGCGAATTCGGCCCGATGGGCCTGGAGGGTGCCGTGCGGCTCGGGTTCCGGGCCGAGCTCGACGCCGCCGGGCCGGAGGGGTCACCCGCCCGCGACGCGCGTTTTACCGAGCTGGTCGCCCAGCAGTACGAGCGCGGTAAGGCTGTGACGATCGCCGAGTGGTACGAGATCGACGACGTGATCGACCCCGCCGACACCCGCCACTGGCTCACCACCCTGCTCGGTGCGGTGCCGCCCAGGCTCAACCACCTTTGACGGCTCAACTGCCGAGTTGGTCGAAGACCCAGTTGTTGGCTTTGACGGTACCCATCGGGGCGTTGGGGGCGGGGGAGTAGCGGTGACCGGGGTAGAGCACGACCTCGTCGGGCACCTGCGACAGGCGGCGCAGGCTCGACACCATCAGCGCCGGGTCGCTGCCGGGGAGGTCGGTGCGTCCGCAGCCGTCGAGGAACAGCGTGTCGCCACTGACCAGGCGCCCGCCGCCCGGCTCGTGCACCAGGAAGCACTGGCTGCCGGGCGTGTGGCCCGGTGTGTGCACCAGCTCGATCGCCACGTCGCCCACCTGCACCACGTCGCCCGAGGTGTGTGCCACCACCTGGTCGGCGCCCACACCGGTGGTGCGGGTCACCCACTCGACCTCGTCGGCCTGGAGGTGGACCGGGCAGTCGACGATCGTCAGCAGCTGGGCGATGCCGGCGATGTCGTGACCGAAGATCGACCCGCCGACGTGGTCGGCGTGGTAGTGGCTGGCGAGTACACCGGTGACCTGCATGCCGTCGGCACCCACGAGTTCCACCAGCTGCGCCGGGTCGTACGCCGGGTCGACCAGCACGCACTCGCCGGTGGCCCGGTCGCCGATCGCGTAGGCGAAGTTGACCATCTGCTGGGCCAACTGGTCGGAGGTAGCGAAGTCGGCGCCTGAGAGGAACTGGCGGAAGTACAGGCGATCGGGCGTGTTCGGGTCCACAGGGTGAGCGTACGCTGGCTGATCGTGCAACAGCCCGTGCAGCGCCTCCAACGGCTCGAACCCGGCCAGCAGCTCGTGTACGGCGGCGACTGCGTCGCCACCGTCACCGACGCCCTGGCGAGCGCGTTCCGCCCCGGCGACCGCGTGCTGGTCGACCCGTCGTCGGGACAGATCCTCCACGTCCCGGCGGCAGAACACGCTCGGGCGGCAGCGGCGGTGGGTGCGGCCGCGGACGCGTTCGCCGGGCTCGCCGGGTGCACCGACCACCAGATCACCCAGTTCTTCGAGGGCTTCGCCGCGCACCTCGCCGACGACGCTGCGTTCGCCCCGATCGCCGAGGCCAACGCGGCCGACGTTGCCGCGGCGGCCGCCCGCGGGCGCGCCACGGGTCGGCTCGAGCTGACCCCGGCGATGCGCGCCGATATGGTCGCCGGGCTCCAGGGCTGGGCCGCCCAGCCGGGTTCGCGCGACGTGCTCGAACGCACCGTCGAACACACCGGCTGGACGGTCGAGGCCCGCCGAGCGCCGCTCGGTGTGGTGGGGTTCGTGTTCGAAGGCCGCCCCAACGTGTTCGCCGACGCGGCCGGCGTGGTGCGCACCGGGAACACGGTGGTGTTCCGAATCGGTTCCGACGCGCTCGGCACGGCGCGGGCGATCGCCACGCACGCGCTCGCACCGGCGCTGGCGGCTGCCGGCCTGCCCGCCGGCACCGTGAGCCTGGTCGAATCGCCCGCCCACGCGGCCGGGTGGGCACTGTTCGCCGACCCTCGCCTGGCCCTCGCGGTCGCCCGCGGGTCGGGCCCGGCGGTGGCTCAGCTCGGCGCGGTGGCCCGCCAGGTCGGTACGCCGGTGAGCTTGCACGGCACCGGCGGGGCCTGGCTGGTGGCGGCGCCCGACGCCGACGTCGACCGGCTTCGAGCCACCGTCGTCAACTCGCTCGACCGCAAGGTGTGCAACACGTTGAACGTGGCCTGCCTGCCGCGGTCGCGGGCCGCCGAGTTGGTGGTCGCCGTGCTCGAGTCGGTCGCCGAGGCAGGAACCCGGCGCGGGGTCGGGGCGCGCGTGCATGCCACGCCCGAGGCGTACGCGGTCGCCAGCCAGGCGGCGATCGAACTGGCGGCCGGCAAGGTGACCGTCACTCGCCCCGACGGTCAGCACACCGAGCCGTTCGTCACCGAGTGGCCGGCCGACGAGCTGGGCCACGAGTGGGAGTGGGACGGCTCGCCCGAGGTGGCCGTGCACGTGTTCGACGACTCGACCCACCCGTTCATCGAGGCCGTCGGGCTGTGCAACGAGCACAGCCCGCACTTCGTCGCCAGCCTGCTCAGCACCAGCCTGGCGCTGCACGACGAGTTCTACGCGGCGATCGACGCCCCGTTCGTGGGCGACGGCATGACCCGCTGGGTCGACGGCCAGTACGCGCTCGACGCCCCCGAACTGGGCCTGGCCAACTGGGAAGGCGGCCGCATGCTCAGTCGGGGAGGCATCCTCTCCGGCGACTCGGTGTTCACCGTGCGCTACCGCGCCCGCATCACCGACCCCTACCTCCACCGCTAACGCCGGGTGGTTTCGACAAGCTCAACCACCTGGCCAGGGCCCGCGCCCGGTGGTTGAGCCTGTCGAAACCACGTCCACTGAACGGCGTCGCGTTAGAGCCAGACGCCGTTGACGTCGATGATGACGTGGACGGGGTTCTTCACGTACACGCACAGTTCGCCGTCGGGCGACAGCTGCACCACCGCGCCGTTGGCCACCGACACCTGGGTGGGCACGGCGTTCAGGTTCGACGCCGTCGGGCGGGCGCCGCACGGGAACGCGGTCAGGTACGTCGCCGCTTCGGCCTGGGTCGCGGTGAGGTTGACCGTGACCGCCTTGGCCCCTGCTGGCACGCCACGGACACCGGCGATCGGCACCCGTAGCACCTGGTCGGCACGGGCGGCCGCACCAGCGGTGATCGAGTTCAACTCGGGTTGATGTTCGCGGCTGTCGAACATGCGCAGGGGCACCATCGGCTGGAACGTCAGCCCCTGGTCGGCGAAGTAGCCGGTGATGTCGACGATCAGATTGGTGGCCGCCTTCGAGCGCACACAGACACGCCCGGCGCCGTCGAGCGGCACCACCACCGAGTTCGGACGGATGTCGCCGGGCAGGTAGTTGATCGTCGAGATCTCGGACGACGACGGTGCGCCGCACGGGTACACCCGCACGAAGCCGGCGGCGGTGGGCCCGACCGCGGTGACGTTGAGGGCAACCGCCTCGGCACCGTACGGAGCGCCGTTCCCGGCGATCTGGATCGCCCGCTCCTCACCGTCGGCGAGCGGGCGGCCGAGCGACTCGGTGTGGTACACCCGCCGCGGCTGGATGGGCACGAACCCGGCACCGGCGGTGTCGCGGTACGTGCCGTTGACGTCGATCACCACGTCGACATCGGCCTTCGAGAACAAGCACAGGGCACCGCGGTCGAGCGGCACCACGCTCTGGTTGGCGATCGCCTGCCCGGGTTGGTAGCCGAGCATGCTGCTGGTCGGTCGCTCGTCGGTGCAGTTGTAGGCGGTGAGGTACCCGGCGGCCGACGCCCCGACCGCAACGAAGTTGGCACTGACGGCCGACACGTCCGGGTCGGCCACGGCGATCCGCGTGACCTTGCCGCCGGTCAACCGCTTGGCGCCCTGGCCGATTCGCGTGTCGACCAGCCGGTAGGGCGCGTTGGGCAAGAACGCCACCGGGTCACCCGCGAGTTGGGTGGTCTCGACCTTCTGGGGCTGCGCCGGTGACGGCGGCGACGACTGCAGGCCGCCGTTGATGTTGACCTTGAACGACCAACTCACGGCGCCCGCGTTGGTGTTCACGGTCGCGTGATAGGTGCCGTTCGTCAGGTGTGCGCGCGGCATGACGACGACCGCGTTGTCGGCGCCGAGGATCGACTTGGCCGTCGGGTCGCTGACGTTGCCGGCGTGGAGCGTGCACGTGTCGAGCGGGCCGTCCGGGCCGGTCAACGCCGCCGTGGCTGCGTTGACCGAGTTCGGCATCATCGCGATCAAGGGCAGGCCGGCCAGGCCGGTCCACCCGCACATGCCCAGCGGGTCGGGTGATTCGACGACGAACCGGTAGAGCGGAACGGTGGCACCGTCGCCGGGGAACACAATCGGGTTGGCCGGGCGCGGTACCGACTGGTCGATCCCGCGCAGCACGTCGAGCGTGGCCCCGGACCGCCAGCGGGGCATCGACTCGTTCTCACACTCGCCGTACGCCGACTTGCGCAGGTTGTAACGGAGGATGCCGATCGCGTGGAACGGGCCGGTCATCCACAGGTCGATGTGGCTGCGGGCGTCGGCGGCGGTCGAGCCGCTGACGGCAACGTTGCCGCTCATCCCCGCCGTGTGACCGGCAGCCGAATACCCCGGGCGGCCGGGCACCTCGCCGTGCGAGATGTCGTTCTGGATCATGTAGCAGGAGTGGGCGACCGCGCCCGCCTCCCACGCCGGTTCGGCGGCAACCGGAGCGAGACCCGACATCGCCCGGTACGTGTTGACGATGCCCAGCCAGTCGCTGTTGTCGATTGCCGCAGCAGGCACCGAGGGCGCGTTGACCAGCCCAAGCACGCCGACCAGCAGCGCGCCCAGCAGACAACGGGGGACTCTGCGCGGCACGTCGTCGTTATCGGCACGAAACCGGGCACCTTGTTCCTTCTTGACAAAGTCCTTGCGAACCGGAGACACGCTCGACACAACGCGCACGAAGGGTGGCGGTGAGGCACGCAACGTGGCCGTCATCGAGGGGTTCCGGACGGGTTGTGCGCGCCCCCGTAGAGTGCGTCCGGTGCACCCCCAGCCGCCGACGATGCCGCCCCCTGCCGGCCCACCGGCCGGCTGGTACCCCGACCCCGGCGGGTACGGCATGCGCTACTTCGACGGGTTCAGGTGGAGCCCGGCGGCGGCATACCCGGCTGCGCCACCGGTCGCCGACCGCGAACCGTTCCCGACGCTGCCGCTGTCGGCCGCGCTGGGGGCGCTGGTGGTCCTGGCCCTGTCGCTGGTGGTCCAGAACGTGGTGGCCCGCCAACTCAGCGACACGGGCCTGCCCACCCTGGTCAAGGCCGGTGTGGGGCTGGTGCTGGCATACGGCCCGTCGTTGTGGTGGGCCCGGCGAGTCGTGCGCCAAGCCGGAGGCGGCGCACGACAGCAGCTCGGCTGGCGATTCCGCTGGGTCGACTTGGGCTGGGGGCCGCTGACCTGGATCGGGTCGCACGTCGCCAACGTGATCGTCATCCTCGTGGCCGTCGAGGCGCTCGGCGTGCCGTTCGAGAGCAACGTCGAGTCGACCACCGACGACATCACCGCCGCCTACGTCATCGCCATGCTGGTGTCGGCGGTGATCGCCGCACCACTGGTCGAAGAGATCGTGTTCCGGGGCGTGGTGCTGCGTGGGCTGGTCGGCAAGATCGGCGTGGTGGCTGCGGTACCGGTGCAGGGTGTGCTGTTCGGGATGGCGCACCTCGACCCGATCGACCGCGGGTGGGGCAACATCGGGTTGATCCTCGGCCTGTCGACCGTGGGCTGCGGGCTCGGGCTGGTCACGGTGCTGACCCGCCGGCTTGGGGCCGCGATCATCGCCCACGCGTGCCTCAACGGGTTCGTGATGACGCTCGTGCTCACGGGCGTCGCCGACGACCTCGAGCGCGACGTCGGCAGCCTGGCCGTACGCGCCCTCTGGATGGTGTTGTAGCGGTGAGCGGCGGACGGCCGGCCATTGCGGCCGATCTGGTGGGGCGTTCGACGGCCCCGGTGCACACCGAAGTCGACCGCCGCTGGACGATGGCCTACGCCGCCGGTATCGACGACGTCGCCGGGGTGTACCTCGACAGCTCGGCGTCCGCTGGCATCGTCGCCCACCCGCTGTTCCCCGTGTGCGTCGAATGGCCCGTGATCGTCGCTGCCGGTTCGGCGTTGCCCGCACTCGGCCTGGTCGAGCGCTCCGGAGCGACCGGCCTGCACGCTGCGCACGACCTGACGATCCACCGGTTGGTGCGGCCCGACGAGACGCTGCGCACCGAGCTGACCGTGATCGGTGTCGCGAGTACCCGGCCGGGCGCGTTGGTGACGCTGGCGCTGCGCACCAGCGGGCCCGGTGGTGAACCGGTCGCCACCACCCGCCAAGACCTGCTGTACCTCGGAGCCGCCGTGACGGGCGCCGATCGCCCGGCGCCGCCCAGCGACGTGCCGGGCCGCCCCGACGCGGTTCCCGCGGCCGGTCACCACACGATCGCGGTGCGCGCCGGCGCGGCCCACGTCTACACCGAGTGCGCCCGGATCTGGAACCCGATCCACACCGACGCGGCGGTGGGCGCCGCCCGCGGGCTGGCGAGCCTGCCGCTCCACGGCACGGCCACGCTGGCCCTCGCCGTGAGCCGGCTGGTCGACGCGTACGGCGACGGTGACCCGGCGACCGTCCGCCGCATCGCCGGGCGATTCCGGGCGATGGTGCCGATGCCCTGCGAGTTGACGTTGACGGTGAGCGAGCCGCGTGCGGTCGATGGCGGGACGGCGCGCTGGTTCGAGGTGCGCACCCCCGAGGGTGCGGCGGCGATCGACGGCGGCTGCGCGGTCATGTCGTCGAGGTAGCGGCCGGCCACCGGTGGTTTCGACAGGCTCAACCACCTGGTCGGTTTCGACAGGCGTGAGTACCTGGTCGGGTGGTTTCGACAGGCTCAACCACCTGGTCGGGTGGTTTCGAGAGGCGTGAGTACCTGGTCGGTCAGGTGGGCGCGAGGAGCCGGTTGTCGATCAGGCGGACGTCGCCGAACCACACTGCGGTCAGGATCACCGCGCCGTCGGCGGTGTTGACGACCGGTTCGAGCGTGGTGGGGTGCACCACCTCGACGTACTCCACGGTCGCCCGCGGCTGGCCGCGCAGGATCGTCGTGGCCATGCCTGCCAGCAGCGCCGCATCGTGGTCGCCTCCGGCGTGCGCGTCGGCGGCTGCGGTGAGCGCCTCGGGAACCACGACGGCGGCCGCCCGGTCGTCGGGGGCGAGCCGTAGGTTGCGGCTCGACATCGCCAGGCCGTCGGCCTCGCGCACGGTGGGCACACCCTCGATCTGCACGCCGAGGTCGAGGTCGGCGGCCATCCGGCGCACGATCGCCAGCTGTTGATAGTCCTTCTCGCCGAAGCAGGCGACGTCGGGGTCGACCGCGGCGAGCAACTTGGCCACCACGGTGGTCACCCCGCGGAAGTGTCCCGGCCGCATCGGCCCCTCCAGCCGGGCCGCCAGCGCTCCGGGCTCGATGTGGGTATCGAACCCGGGTGGGTACATCGTCGCCGATGTCGGTGCGTACACCGCGGCCACCCCGACCTGACGGCACTGTTCGAGGTCGGTGTCGATCGGCCGCGGGTACTGGTCGAAGTCGGTCGGCTGGTTGAACTGGAGCGGGTTGACGAAGATCGTCACCACCACCCGGTCGGCCAGTTCACCTGCGCGCTCGACCAGCCGGAGATGCCCGGCGTGCAGAGCGCCCATCGTCGGCACCACGGCAATCGAAGCGCCCGCCGCGCGGGCAGCCCGCGACCAGGCGCGCATCACCAGCGGATCGGTCAACACGTCCATCGCCGGCGACCCTAATCCTGAATCCACCGATCTGACCGCTCGTTCCTCGCCGCCATCACGGTGAATCCAGGCTTCATACTGCTGTGCGTTCAAGCGCCACGCAGGCTGGGCTTCGCTGGCGGTACCACCAGGGCCAACGTGGTCGTAGCCACCGTGGGCTGGGGCAACGCCGCCGTGCGGCCGCGGCGACTGGTGGTCTCGGCCCATATCGCGACCGTTCGAGCGCTAGCTTCCCCGGGCATGGCGCGGCTCGGGCGGGAGGTCACACGACGCATCGGCGACGTGTGGTTGCGGGCCGGCGAGCATCTCACGAACTGGGCGTCGGTGGCCCCCGACAGCGCCCGGGCCCAGCGGTTCGGGGCGTTCGGCCCGGGCAGCCTGCTGCGCTACCCGCTCGGCTCGGTGTACAACGAGCGCTACATCCGCATCGGGTCGGGCACCCTGATCGGGCCCGACGTGGCGCTCGCGGCGGGCATGCTGCCCGGCCAGACGATGCTCACCGACCCGGTGATCTCGATCGGCGACCGGTGCCTGATCGGGCGCGGCAGCGGCATCGTCGGCCACCTGTCGATCGACATCGGCGACGACGTGTGGACCGGCCACTACGTCTACATCACCGACCAGAATCACGGGTACGACCGCGCGGACGTGCCGATCAGCCTCCAGAGCCAGCCCGAGCGCCCGGTGGTGATCGGGTCGGGGTCGTGGCTCGGGCACGGCACCGTGGTGCTGCCCGGGGCGCGGATCGGCCGCAACTGCGTGATCGGGGCGAACTCGGTGGTGAGCGGCGACATCCCCGATCACAGCGTCGCCGTCGGCGCCCCCGCCCGCGTCGTCAAAACGGTCGGCTGACGCGCCTGGTTACCTGGATCGACCGATCGCTGCGGTGTGCACCGCCAGTTCGCGCCAGCCTGCGTGGTCAGGGCCTCAGCGAGTAGGCGGTGACGGTCGTCGAGTGGCGCACCCGCGGCGCAGCCGCCACTCCGTTGTATCGAGACGTGGTGCGCGCACCAATGGTCTCGATACACCGGCTGCGCCGGCACTCGACCACCGAGGCGAGGCGCCTGCTCGCCGAGACCCTCACTGGGCGAGGTCGCGGGGGGGGGAGCAGGAGGGCATCTCGTTGTCGCCGGCGAACGTGGCGACCTTGTCGCTGAGCGGGATGCTGTTGCGGGCGGTTTCGTAGAACGGCAGGTTCTGGCCGGTGTCGCGGAGCCGCTCGGCGTACGCGCGGCGGTCGGCGATGTACGTGCGGTAGTCGGCTGTCCATTCGGGCACGATCGCCGCCCCCTTGGTGTCGGTGGGCTGCTGGGCGACGATGTCGTCGAGCATCGCCTCGACGATGTCGGTGGCCGCGTCGACCACGTCGGCACGCTGGCGGATCAGTTCGGGGCCGGCGAGGTCGATACGGGTGTAGTCGGCGAGCGCCTCGCGGGTCTCGTTGGCAGCGACGCAGATCCGCTCGGCGCGGTCGGCCCACGCCCGGTCGTCGATCTTGTTGACGGCCTCCTTCGAGGCGAAGAACAGCGCCCATACCCAGAACGCCGCGAACCCGCCGATGAGGACGAGCATGCCGATCCGCTTCCACAAGGCCGGTGGCCGGTGCTGGGGGAGCTCCGGCTCGGGAACGGTGGCGGGTTCTACTACCGAGGTGCTCATGGACGCTCCACGTCGACGCCGAAGGGGAGTGGACCGAACACGTCGGCGCTTGCCGTGCAGGTCTCGGCGGCGCGATCGACGAATGTCGTCGCGACCCACTCGACGGTGGCCCCAGGGGCGACCGGGTCGATCTTGTGGGCGGTGTCGGCCTGGACCGGGCGGGCGCCGCCGGTGTCGACGACGATGTACAGCGAGAACTCGGCGGCTTCGCGGTCGCGGTTCGTCAGTGTGCCGGCGACGTGGGCGACGCGGCCGTCGACCTGGCAGCTGGTGACCTCGACCGAGTGCGCGGCTGGGTTCATGAACGCACGCACCTCCCGGAACACGACCACGCTGAGCAGGACGCCGAGTACCGACAACGCCAGGCCGACGGTGCCGAGGATGACGCCGGCCAGCGCCTTGCCGCGGCCGCTCTGCGACACGTTGGCGCGCCGGATTCCCTGTATGCCGAACACGAGGGCCAGGACCGCGAGGACGAAGCCGGCGACGACCACGAACGGCACCCAGGCCAGCAACACGCCGATGATGCCGCACACCAGGGCCGCGGTGGCGATCCCGTTGCCCTGCCCGCTGCCGGGTGGGCCCGGAGGGAACCCGGCAGGTATCGGCGACGGAGCCGACCCGAGCGGGTCGACCGCGCGCTGGCCGGCATCGGCGACGTCGGCGGTCCACGCCCGGCCGTTGAAGTAGCGGTGCTCGTGACGCCCGTTCGGGTCGGGGAACCATCCGGCCGCGTGCTCGGCAGGTGACGGCACCGCAGGCGGTGGACCCGGCGGTGCGGAAGGTGGCACGGGTAGGTCCGACGAACTCATCGGTCGTCAGGGTACTGGCGCGCTGGAACCCGCGACTCCTTAGTCTGTCGGGCATGGCGATCCAGCTGACCCCGCAGCGCTTCCGCCAGGTGGCCATCGCCGCCCTGCTGATGCTGGCCACGATCATCATGACCGGGGCCGCGGTGCGGCTGACCGGCAGTGGGCTGGGCTGCGACGACTGGCCGCGATGTTCCGACTCGAAGTTCGTCGACGTCTCGTCGAAGCACACCGCGATCGAGCAGCTCAACCGGCTGTTCACCGGAGCGGTCGGCGCGGCCGTGATCGCCTGCGTCGCCGGGGCGCTCGGGCGCGTGCCGCGCCGACGCGACCTGACGCTGCTGGCGGCCTCGCTGGTCGTCGGGGTACTCGCCAACGCGGTGCTCGGCGGCATCTCGGTGCTGGTCGAGCTGCACCCGCTCGCGGTGCAGGGCCACATGTTGCTGTCGATGGCCCTGATCGTGGCCGCAACGGTACTGGTGCGTCGCGCTGGAGAAGCCGATGGCGCGCCGCGGCAACCAGTGGTGGAACCCGCCACTCGGCGGCTTGTGCAGGCGCACTTTGCGTTCGTGTGCGTGGCGATCGTGGCCGGCACCGTGGTCACCGCGGCCGGCCCGCACGCCGGCGACGAGAACGCCGTGCGGCTGGGCGTGGCGATTCCCACCGCGGCCCGCCTACACGGGGGCGCGGTCATCCTCACCGTCGTCGTCGCGCTGGCGATCGCCTGGCGCATCCGCACCTCGGCGGCCGACCGGCGGGCGCTCACCAACCCGCTGTCGGCGTGGGTGTTCGTGGCCTGCCTTCAGGGCGCGCTCGGGTACGTGCAGTACTTCAACGGCGTACCGGTGCTGCTGGTAGCTCTGCACATCGCCGGGGCCACAGCCGTGATGCTCCTGTCGACGCAACTGCTGCTCGCCACCCACCACGCGGCCGCCGCCGAACAGCCGGCTGAAGCTGCCTCCGGCGTACCGGCCTCGGCGGCGGTGTAGCGCGTGGCGGGCGGCCACTGGGAGGTACTCGGGCTGGCGCCGGGCGCCTCGGTCAGCGACGTGCAAGCCGCCCGCCGGCGGCTCGCCAAGCAAGCCCACCCCGATGCCGGTGGTGACGCCGCCGCGATGCAGGTGCTCAACGCCGCCGCCGACGCCGCCCTGGCCGAGCTGGCGCGCGCCACCGTGTGGGCCCCACCGAGCGGCCCGCCGGCGCGCGCGCCGCGGCGCGCCCCACGGCCGAATCCGTCAGGCTGGAACGGGTCCGGCGTCGACCATCCGAGCTTCGTGGTGGAGGCGCTGCCGGCCGAGGCATTCGAGTGGCTGCTGGTGGCGGCTGCCGAGTTGGGCGACCTGATCGACGACGACCCGCCGTACCGCCTCGAACTCGCCCTGCGCGGCTCGCTGCGCGGCTGGTGCGAGCTGATGTTGGTGCCCGACGCCGGGGCGAGCACGGTGAGCCTGGCCGTGGCTGGCGAACCCGGCTACTCGCCCCCGCCCGTCGAGCACGTCCGCGACGCCTGGGTCGCCGCCCTCAACGCCCTGTAACCGGCGTTTGCAACCGTCGGTGTGGTCTCGATACACCGGCTGCGCCGGCACTCGACCACCGGGCTTGAGTTCGTGTCAGCGGGTGGAGCCGGTGGCGGCTTTGGTGAGGCGGTCGCGCAGGGCCAGGCCGAGGCCGGTCGGTGGCGGGAGCACAACGACGAGTGCGTCGAGGCCGGCCGTGTCGGCGGCGCGCAGGTCGGCATACAGCTCGTGCGCGGCGACCACCAGGTCGGCGGTGCGGTCGAGCACCTGCACGCGTTGCCCCAGGCTGGTGCGCGCCGCAGCTACGGCCGCGGCTTCCGTGCCGGATTCGGCCAGTAGCACCTCGACGTCGGGGGCGTAGTGCGCTGCGAGCATGCCCGCGGCCCGGGTCGGCCCGGCCGGCTCGGCCACCGCGGTGTCGAGCAGGCGGGCGATCGTGGCCGCGTCGATCGCCCCGGCACGCAGCACCTGGGGCGGGCTGACGGTGAGGTCGACGATCGTCGACTCCACGCCGACGGTGGCGCGCCCGCCGTCGAGCACGCAGTCGCGGGCGGGGTCGAGCAGGCCACCCAGGTCGGCCAGCACGTGCTCGGCGGTGGTCGGGCTGACGCGGCCGAAGCGGTTGGCCGACGGGGCTGCGATCGGCGTGCCGAACCGGGTCAGCACGTCGATCGCGACCGGGTGGGCGGGTACTCGCACGCCGACCGTCAGGCGCCCGCCGGTGACCGTGTCGGGAACGAGCGGACCGCGATCGACCAGCAGCGTCAGCGGGCCTGGCCAGCAGGTGGCGGCCAGTTCGGCGTACGCGTCGGCCGCCGGCCCGGTCGGCGCCGCCCAGCCGTCGAGCATGCCGGCGTCGGCGCCGTGCACGATCAGCGGGTGATCGGTGGGCCGGCCCTTGACGGCGAAGATTCGGGCGACCGCAGCCGAGTTCGCGGCGTCGGCGGCCAGCCCGTAGACGGTCTCGGTCGGCAGGCCCACCAGCCCGCCCCGTCGCAGGCACTCGACCGCCCGCTCGGGGTTGCCCGTGACGAGCCCGCTCAGATGCCGGCTCCGAGGAAGTCGAGCACCGCGTCCCACAGCCCGAACGACTCGGGCGTGGCGAAGTGGTCGGTGCGCGGGAGCGACACGAACCGGGCGTTGGGCAGCGCGTCGACGAGCCGGTCGGCGGGCAGCACGAAGTCGTCGGCACCGACGGCGACCAGTACCGGGCACGTGATCGCCGCCAGGTCGGCGTCGTCGAGCGGCGGCGCGGGCGGTGCCTGCATCACGGCGACCAGTGCGAGCGGGTCGTTGCCACTCTGCTCGGCGTACTGGGCGAACAGGCGGGCCTGGTTGTCGACGGGCTCGCCGGTGGGTGTGTCACCGGTGGCCGCGCCCCCCTGGATGGCGGCGACGATGCGCTGCTTCGACTCGTCGTCGCGTTCGAACACGTTGCGGCCGATGCCGGCCAGCACCAACCGGTTGAACCGTTGCGGGTGGGCGAGCGCCACCCGCAACAGCGTCATCGCTCCCATCGAGAACCCGACCGCGTCGACCGGCCCCTCCGACGCCGGGGGAAGCTGGCCGAGCAGGTGCTCGGGGAGTGCGCTGTACGCCGCCGGGTCGTGTGGCTTGGGGGCGCTGCCGTGGCCGAGCAGGTCGACGCCCACGATGCGCCGGCCGGCATCTTCGAGCAGGGCGGTGAAGCCGCTGCGCTGCCACGTCGTGGCGAACGACCCGCCCCAACCGTGGACCAGGACGACAGGGGGATCGGCGGCGGCTACGGACATGGCTCGGAGCGTAGATCGTCAGGTACCTTGACCCGAATGCTCGTGATCGCAATCGACGGGCCGGCCGGGGCGGGGAAGTCCACCGTGGGGCGGGCGCTGGCAGCTCGGCTTGGAGTGCACTACCTCGACACGGGGGCGATGTACCGGGCGATGACGTTCGCCGTGCAGCAGCGCGGCATCGCCGAGGGCGACCTTGCCGAGGTTGCCGCGATCGCGCCCGAGGTGGTGATCGAGCTCGATCCCGACACGGGCACGGTGCTGGTCGACGGGGTCGACGCCACCAGCGCGATCCGCAGCCGCGAGGTCACCGCGGCGGTGTCGCAGGTTTCAGCCAATCAGGCGGTGCGCACGGAACTGGTCGACCAACAACGAGCCTGGGTGGCCGCCCGCGGCGGTGCCGTCGTCGAGGGTCGCGACATCGGGTCGGTCGTGTTTCCCGACGCTGCGCTGAAGCTGTTCGTCACGGCCTCGCCACGAGTGCGCGCCGAACGGCGGGTGGCCGAGATCGGCGGTGACGTCGGCGAGGTCGAAGCCTCGATCATCGAGCGTGACCGCAAGGACTCCACCCGTGAGGCCAGCCCGTTGACCGAGCTGGACGACGCCGTCACCGTCGACACCACCGGTATGACGATCGACGAAGTGGTCGGGCACATCGTCGCCCTGCTCAAGGAGCGCGTGTGAGCACACCCGGCAAGAGTTCCACGAAGATCGACACGTTCATGGCCGGCAACGGGTGGGGGAGCCGGGCCTTCTACACCGTTGCCTGGTTCCTCGTCGTGCCGCTGTTCCGGCTGTACACGCGGATGACCATCAGCGGCCGCGAACATCTGCCCAAGACCGGCCCGTTCGTGCTCGCCCCCGTTCACCGCAGCTACATCGACACGCCGATCGCCGGGTGCGTGACGCTGCGGCGCCTGCGGTTCATGGGCAAGCAGGAGATGTGGAAGAACCGCCAGGCCGGGTGGGTGTTCTCGGCGCTCGGGGGGTTCCCGATCAACCGCGGCACCGCCGACCGCGAAGCGATGCGGCGAGCGATCGCCGTGCTCGGGGCCGGCGAAGGGCTGGTCATGTTCCCCGAGGGCGAACGCAAGGACGGGCCGACCGTGCAGCCGCTGTTCGACGGCGCCGTGTACATCGCCGTCAAGGCCGGGGTACCGATCGTGCCCGTCGGCATCGGCGGTTCGGCTCGGGCGATGCCGCGCAAGGCCAAGTTCGTGTACCCCCGCAAGGTGCACGTCGAGGTCGGCCCGCCGATCCCACCACCGGTCGCCCCCGAGGGCGGTCGGCTCCCGCGGTCGGCGGTCGCCGACCACTCCGCCGCGCTGCACGCCGAACTCCAACGCCTCTACGACATCGCCACCGCCCGAGCCGGAGGCTGAACGGACCTCCGGCTGAATGACGGGTTGTGTCTGACACAAGTCGTCACGGTCGAATTGGGTACTGGCTACTCAGGACATCGCCGCGCGCCTTGCTCACGATGGGGACATCAACGACCCCCAGACACAGGAGCATCCCGTGAGCATCGCCACCCCCGGCGACCGGACACGAACCACGCGTCCCACCCCCAGGCGGTCCGCCGACCGCACCCGCCCCGAGCCACGCCGGCCCGGGCGTACCGTGACCATCACCGGCGCAGCCGTCCTCACTGCGACGCTGCTGGCGGCGTGCGGCGGAGCGAGCGACCCGTCGAACTCGGGCGGCACCGCCGCGCCGACCACGGCCAGCTCGGCTGCGGCCAGCGCCGAACCCACCACGCCCCGGCACACCGCGCCCGCGGCGACGGTGGCGGCGACCACGGTGGCCGAACCCGACCCGGTGCCCACCGACCCGGAGACGCCATTACTCGACGAGTTGCTTGCGAGCCGCGTCGACGGGCAGGTGCCGCTCGACGGTGCGCTGTCCGCGTTCGCCGCGCTGTACGGCGACCTGCCCGGGGTCACCGCCCCGGCGCTCGACCCGGAAGGGCTCGAAGGCACCACCGCGGTCCGCTGGCTGGCCGCCCACCGCTCCGAGCTGACCGACGCCCAGGCAACCGCCGTCGACGCGGCGATGACCCCGCTCATCATCGACGGCACCCCGCTCGCGGCGGGGCAGCCACCTGCACCCAGCGGGTTCCGTGCGGCCCGTGGCAGCACACCCTCGTCGCCGCAGACCGGCTGCTTCGGCGGAGCGTTCCCGTTCGCCGACGCACCCGGCGCCGGCAAGTACCGCGACCTCGTCCGCCTCGCACTGGCCGAGCTGAGCCTGCTGATGGGCCCACTCGACATCCCCGTGTACACCGCGTTCAGCCAGTTCGAACGCATCAACGCCGACCTCAACCCGTGGGGGCCCGACTGCGGCCAACCCGCCCAGGCGTGCCAGATCCGCCTCGCCCCGCTGGCGTTGAAGATGTCCGAGAGCACGCTCATGAAGACGCTCGCCCACGAGCTCGTCCACTGCTACCAGGCTCGAGCGGTCGGCGCGACGTCGATCTCCAAGATGCCGGACTGGCTGATCGAAGGCTTCCCGTCGTTCGTCGCCGAGACCGTCGGACAGTCGATCGGCAACACCACCCCCAACTACTGGTGGGACAAGTGGTTCAAGCGGCCGGGTGTCCAGCTCTACGGCCGGACCTACGACGCGCTCGGCTTCTACGCGGTCGTGCAGCAGGCCGGCGGCGACCCGTTCCGCCGCTACATTCCCGCCCTGCTCACCAGAGACAACTCGGCTGCGTACCAGGAACTGATCGGCGGGGTAGCCGATCACTTCGGCACGATCTGGGGGGCCACCCACTTCCGCCAGCCCGAGCGCGGCCTGTTCTGGGACCTCGACGGGCCCGGCGTGACGGGCTACCGGCCGGCGTTGCCGCCGTCGACGATCACGAACGGCGGCGGCAACGCGTCCGCGCTCGACGAGGCCCAGGCCGCAGCCGACCTGTTCGACCTCCGCGCCGAGGTCGTGATCATCGAGCTGGCCGGGCCGATCAAGGCCCGGGCGAGCTTCGCCGGGCAGGCCGACGAGGTGATCACGGGGCCCCAGGAGTGGTGCACGCTCGGGTACCCGTGCGTGTGCCCCGACGACACGGCCCGCGCCGGCACGATCGTCGATCAGGCCCCCGCCGCTCAACTCGCGATCGGTGCCGCCGGCATCGCCGCCGGCGGCACGCTCCACGTGACCGGCATGTCGTTCGACGACTACTGCGGCCCGCAGGCCACCACCACGACCCAGCCACCCGTACCGCCCGCCGTCGACAGCTGCCTGATCGGTAGCTGGACCAGCACGACCTGGACGATCGCCGGCCCGCCCGGCCTCAACCTCGACCTGGTCGGCGGCGCCGGCATCGCCATGGCGATCAACCGGGAAGGGCTGGTGACCACCGACTTCTCGGGCATGGCGGCGATGAACGGGTTCATCCCGCAGCATCAGTCGGGTACGGCCACCCAGGAGATCACCGCCGCCGGTGGAACGGTCGACGAGCTGACCACGATCACCGAGATGAGCATCGGCCCCGGCGTGTTCGCGGTCTGGTCCGACTCGACGCGCTACGTGTGCGGCCCGGACTCGTTCGAGCTGATCGGGTTCAACCCGGTCGAGTCGGTCGACGTCGTCATCCCGTTCATCCGGACGGGATGAGCGCGGCCGACAGCTCGCTGCGGCTGGTGACACCGAGCTTCTCGTAGGCCCGTTAGAGGTGGTTCTCGACGGTGCGGACCGAGAGGTACAGGCGCTCGCCGATCTCGCGGTTCGAGCACCCCTCGGCGGCGAGCGCGGCGACCTCGCGCTCGCGGCGGGTCAGGGCGACCGGCGCGGCCCGCTCGGCGAACAGCGGCGGGACGGCGCCCTGGCACCGGGCGAGCGCGTCGGCCGCCAGCGCGTCGAGCCCGCGGGCTCGGCGGTCGGCGCCCGCCGCGGCCAACCCGCGGGCGGCCTGCGAGGCGGCGATGGCCGCGTAAAGCGCGACACCGAGCCCGTCGTAGTCGCGAGCCGCGGCCTCGAGCGCATCGCCGTCGCGGTCGACCAGCGCGCGGGCGTGGTCGCTCATCATCACGACGAGCGGTCCGTCGACCGACGCCGCCACTCGCGCCAGGCGCTCGGCGTCGCCGCCGCGTCGGTCGACGAGCACCAGGTCGTGCAGCAGGAACACCTCGGCGACGTGTTGCCCGGTTGCTCCGGCATCGTCGGCGGCAGCTCGCAGCAGCGCCGCTGCTCCGCTGAGGTCGTGGCGAACGATCCGCTCCCAGGCCCGGCCGCGCTCGACGAGGAGCGCGTCGAGCAGCCGGGCCGAGGTGGCGGGCACCTCGTCGAGGTGACTGGCCGCGCTGGTGGCACCGCCCCGGTCACCCGCCATGGCGGCGCTGAGACACGCCCCGCCGAGTGCCCACCGTAGGGCCGCGCGGTCGCCGAGGTCGGTGTTGATCGCGGCGGCCTCGCGGTACTCGCGGACGGCGTCGCCGAGCCGGCCTGCCGTCGTCGCCACCATGCCACCTAGCAGGGCGAACGTCGCCTGGCTCTCGCCGTCGAGCGTTGCCGCCGACCGGCTGCGCCCGGCAGCCACCAGCGCGGCTGCCTCGTTGAGTCGCCCGGCGGCGGTGAGGGCGAGGATCGAGCCGATGTGCTGCACTTCCGGTACCTGCCGGGCGCCGTCCTGGAGGGCGACGTGGGCGTCGTAGCCGTCGCGGCCGACCCGTACCGCGGCGTCGAGGCGGCCGGCGGTGGCGTGGGCGATCGACGCCGCGTAGGTGGCTCGGTGGAACTCGGGGCCGGTGCCTGCCAACAAGGTCGCCGCCAGGTCGAGTGCTCGCTGCGGGCGAGGGGCCATCGCATGCGTGATCAGCAGCCGGCTGCACAGCAGGTCGGCGCTCGGTCCTGGGCCGATCCGCCTCAGCGCCGCTTCGAGTACATCGAGCGCGTCGGCCTCCCGGCCGAGGTTCTGGGCGAGGTTGTGTGCCCGGGCGTTGGCCAGCGCGGCGAGTTCGTGATCGTCGGCCGCTTCGTCGGCGAGCGGCGCCATCAACTGCTCGGCGAGCGCGTGGCGGCCGGTGAGCATTGCCGTCTCACCGAGCAGCAGACCGGCATCGAACCCGGCTCCCCGCTCGCGGGCGGTCGTGGCCAGTTGCTCGGCCAGCCGGAAGTCGCTGGCCGTCCACGCCTCGCGAGCGGCCGCGGCGATCAGCCCGGCGTCGACGTCGACGCCGGCATCGAGCCGCCACTGGACGACCCGTGTGACCGAACCCGCAGCAGTGAACCCGGCGTGCTCCACCACGGAGGCCAGGTCGGCAGCGATCCGATGACGCCGAAGCACCGGCAGCGAGGCTCTGATCGCCTCGCCGTACAGCGGGTGGGCGAGGGCTACGGTCGGCCGGCCGTCGCCCTCGATGCGCAGCAGCCCGCTCGCTTCGAGCTGTTCGAGGTCGGCATCGTCGGCCAGTTGCCGGATCTGCTCGAGGTCGATCCGTTCGATACAGCCGAGCACTTCCATCGTCGCCCGGGTCGACGGTTCGAGCGCGGCGAGATGCGACTCGACCAGGTCGCGAAGGGCGGGTGGGGCGGCCACGGCGCCGACCACGCGCCACACGCCCTCGGTTGCCGCCAACCACCCCTGGGCGCGCCCATGACGGATCAGCTCGTGGAGCGAGAGCGGGTTGCCGCCCGACAGGAGGGCGAGCGAGCGGATGACACCGGCCGCGCACTGGCCACCGAGTACGTGCTCGACGAACTGCTCGATCGTCGGCTCGTCGAGTGGCTCGAGGTCGATCGCCGTCACCGTTGGCTCGGCCCGCAGCGCGGCGACCGCGTCCGGCCCGGCCTCGCCGCGGCGAGCGGTGACCACGACCGGGCAGACCGCGTCGACAACGACCTGGTGGAGAAACGTCGCCGAACCGGCGTCGAGACGCGGCACGTCGTCGACCAAGAGCACGCCGGCGCCGGCGTCGAGCCGCTCACGCAGGCCGGCGCGGGCGGCGGCGAGCACGTCGACCGGCGATCGGCGTGGGTCGTCGCTGGTGACGAGCGGCGCCAGCGCCCCGAACGGGATCGACGCCGCTGTGGCGGTCGCGACCAGGCGCACGGGCGGCGCGTCGAGCTGCCTCGCCAATTCGTGGAGCACCCGCGTCTTGCCCGACCCGGCATCGCCCGTGATCGCGACCGAACGACCCGCCGCGAGATACCCGGTCAGTTCTTCCAGCGTCGCCGCTCGGCCAACGAACTCCCGCTCGTGCACCGGCCGAGTATTCCGCGCCGGCGACGGATTTGGGTAGTCGGTACTCAGGACTCGGAGGTACTCGATCCCGCACGATGCGAGCATGAGTACCGTCCTGACCCCCAGTACATCGCTCGACACCCGCCACCGCGAGCTGTGGCGCCTGGCGCCCGGGTCGCACCTCGCGGTGGCCCTCGACCGGCACCGCGTCGCGGCCCCGGTACCCACGACAGCCGGGACGTTGGCGATCGACCCGGAGACGGGCGTCGGTTCGCTGACGATTGCGCTGGCCGACGGCGCGCTCCGAGGTATCGCCACACGCGGCGACCGCGACGTCCACGGCCTCGCGCTGTGGAACGTCCGCGGCTCGCTGGACGTCGCCGGGCGCACGACCAAGATCGTGCTCGCCCTGCGCGACCACGGCGTCATCCGGTCGCGGGGCACCTGGTGGTGGCTGTCGGGCACCGGCGACGAGTACCCGTGCGGACGACGCCCACGCCACGGCTCACGAATCGTCGCCGACCTGCTCCTGACGCCGTAGCCGCCGAGCGGACCACGTCTCGATACAACGGAGTGGCGGCTGCGCCGCGAGTGCGCCACTCGACGACCGGTGCTCCAAGGTGGTCGAGTGGGTTGCTCGGCGGCCGGTGCTCCAAGGTGGTCGAGTGGGTTGCTCGGCGGCCGGTGCTCCAAGGTGGTCGAGTGGGTTGCTCGGCGGCCGGTGCTCCAAGGTGGTCGAGTGCCGGCGCAGCCGGTGTATCGAGACCACCGCTACCCGCGGGTGTCGAGTTTGCGGAGGGGGGCGCCGGTGGGGTCGGCGAGGGTGTAGGAGTTGGCATTGATGGTGCCGAGGTGGTCGGCGATGAGGTGGACGGTGGTGTGGTGACTGTTGACGTAGCAGACCTGGCCGTCGGTGCCGATCGGGGCGGCGGCGACGTTGGGGTCGACGGTGCCGGGGGCGTAGTTGACGTTGGAGGCGTTGGGTGGGGTGGTGATGTCGGACGAGACGAGTTGGCC
>Ga0182745_1000075_pt1 | contig 145386 bp, 120 predicted proteins | sample eDN3rd30CKraftBY_FD_128523 | JGI IMG/M metagenome (GOLD analysis project Ga0182745, IMG submission 128523) | Enriched backyard soil microbial communities from Emeryville, California, USA - eDNA 3rd pass 30_C Kraft BY (version 2) (version 2) | ecosystem: Environmental > Terrestrial > Soil >...
AACTCATTCAATTCAGTAAATTAACAATGATAATTAAAGTAACTTATAGTTGAAAGTTAAAGTAATGGATCAATGCTTGTGATACTTGCAGCCGTGGTTCACGTGTTCCACGAACTCGTCCATGAAGTACTTCAGGCCACTCTGCAGCGGCTCGACCGCTCCGGGAGCCAGCGCGCAGAAGGTGTTGCCCGGCGCCATGTAGCCGCACATTTCCTTGAGTATGTCGAGGTCCTTCATGCTGCCCTCGCCGTCTTCCAGCTTGCGCAGCATGTGCTCGGTCCAGGGCAGGCCATCGCGGCACGGAGTACACCAGCCGCAGGATTCGTGCGCGAAGAACTTGATCAGGTTGTGCACGCAGCCCACGGGACAGGTCTTGTCGTCCAGCACCATGATCAGCGAGGTGCCGAGACGGCTGCCGGCTTTCTGCACGTCGCCCGGAAGCATCGGCAGGTCCAGGTGTTCGGGCATCAGGAAGTCGGTGGAACCGCCGCCCGGCAGGAAGGCCTTGAGCTGGTAGCCGTCCTGCATGCCGCCGGCATAATCTTCCAGCAGCGTGCGGAACGTGGTGCCCACCGGCATTTCCCAGCAGCCGGGGTTCTTGACGCGGCCGCTGACGCCGCTGATGCGGGTGCCGGGCTGGCCGTTGATGCCGAGGCCCTTGTACCAATCCACGCCATTTTTCACGATGCCGGGGATGTTGCAGATGGTTTCCACGTTGTTGACCAGCGTGGGACGGCCCCACAGCCCGCTCACCTGCGGGAACGGCGGTTTGAAGCGCGGGTTGGCGCGCTTGCCTTCCAGGGCGTTGATCAACGCGGTTTCCTCGCCGCAGATGTAGCGGCCGGCCGAGGTGTGCAGGGCCAGATCCAGGCTGCGGCCGGACCCGTTGACGCTCTTGCCGAGCATGCCGGCTTCGTAGGCCTCAGCAATGGCCTTGTGCAGCGCTTGTTCCGCCACCTTGTATTCGCCGCGCAGGAAAATATAGGCCTGGGTGGCCTCGAGCGCGATGGCGGCAGTGATGATGCCCTCGACCAGAAGATGCGGATCATGCTCCATGAGCAGGCGATCCTTGAAGGTGCCCGGCTCCATTTCGTCGGCGTTGACCACCAGATAGCGCGGACCGCCATCGGGTTCTGGAATGAAGCTCCATTTCAGACCGGTGTTGAAACCGGCGCCGCCACGGCCGCCCAGTCCGGAATCCTTCACCAGATTCATGATGTCGCGCGGCACCATGGCAAGCGCCTTGGCCACGCTGGCGTAGCCGCCCGCCGCCTGGTACTGGGCGAAATCGAAGGGCGCGCGGCCGATCTGGATATTCTTGGTTAAGGGTTTGTCCATACTCATTGCGAAAAGTCTCGGTGAACCGGGTTCAGCCCCTGGCCTGGTAATCGGCGATGATCTGGTCGATCTTTTCCGGCGTCAGATTGCGGTAGTGCTCGTTGCCCACCATCATGGTCGGCGCCCTGTCGCAGTCGCCCAGGCACGGCACGGGGATCAGCGTGAACAGGTTGTCGTCGGTGGTCTGGCCGTAATCGATGCCAAGACGCGCACTGATGTGCTCCTTGAGCGAATCGCAGCCAAGCATCCAGCAGGCCACGCTGTCGCAGAACAGGATGACGTGCCTGCCCACCGGGCGGCGATAGATCAGGTTGAAGAAGGTGGCCACGCCTTCCAATTCGTCGGGCGGAATGTCCAGGTACTGCGCCACCGCCAGCAGGCTCTCGTCGGATACCCAGCCCTGGTATTTTTGAACGATCTTGAGCGCTTCCAGCCCTACCGCCTGTGCATAGGGGTAATGGGTCTTTTCGTGCTCGATCTCGTGGATTTCTTCCGGCGTCAGCTGCCGGGCCCTGGGAGCGGTGCTGGCGATGATGTTGCTCATACGTGTTCTCTCTGAATCTGCCTCTGGCTCAGCGGTCGACGTCCGCCATCACGAAGTCGGTGGTGGCCACCACCGCCGTGAAGTCGGCCAGCATCAGGCCGCGGCTGAGCGCCGGGATGGCCTGGATGTGAATGAAGGACGGCGTCCGGATGCGGGTACGGTAGGAACCGATGCCGCCGTCGTTCACCAGGTAATACATGTTCAGACCCTTGGTGGCTTCGATGGTGGTGGTCACTTCGGTCGGATCCATCACCGGCCCCCAGCTGACGCTGAGGAAGTGGTTGATCAACGTTTCGATGTCGAGCTTGGTCTTTTCCTTGATCGGCGGCGTGGTCAACGGATGGTCGGCCTTGTACGGACCCGACGGCATGTTTTCCAGGCACTGCTTGATGATGCGGCAGCTCTGGCGCATTTCCTCGACGCGCACCGCGGCGCGGTCGTAGCAGTCGCCGTTCACGCCGATCGGCACGTCGAACTCGAAGTTCTCGTAGCCGCTGTACGGACGTTGCTTGCGATAATCCCATTCCAGGCCGGTGGCGCGCAGCGCTGGGCCGGTCATGGCCCAGTCGAAGGCCCCGGCGGTGTCGATCACCCCTACCCCGCGGGTACGCTGCTTGATCACGGTGTTGTCCATGATCATCTTGTCGTACTCGGCCAGACGTTTGGGGAAATAGTCGACGAACTCGCGGATCAGCTTGTCCCAGCCATTGGGCAGATCCTGCGCCACGCCGCCGATGCGGAACCAGCCCGGATGCATGCGCGCGCCGGTGATGGATTCGATGATGTTGAAGGCTTTTTCGCGATCCACGAAACAGTAGAACAACGGCGAGAGCTGCCCCAGGTCCACCGCCCAGGTGCCGTAGAACAACAGGTGCGAGCAGATACGGAAGAGTTCGCACAGCATCACCCGGATCACCTTGACGCGTTCGGGCACTTCGATGCCGGCCATCTTTTCCACCGCCATCACATACGGCAGGTTGTTCATCACCCCGCCCAGGTAGTCGATGCGGTCGGTGTAGGGAATGAAGGTGTGCCAGGTCTGGCGTTCGGCCATCTTCTCGGCGCCGCGATGGTGGTAGCCCACGTCGGGCACCACGTCCATCACGTTCTCGCCATCGAGCTGCAGCAGGAAGCGGATGACACCGTGCGCCGCGGGATGGTTGGGGCCAAAGTTCATGAACATGTATTCGGAGGCGGGGCCTTCGGTCTTCAGGCCCCACTCATCCGGCTTGAAGCGCAGCGCTTCCTGCTCGGTATCCTGGATCTCGTCGCTCATGCGATACGGTTCCATCTCGGTGGCGCGCGCCGGATGGTCCTTGCGCAGCGGATGGCCTTTCCAGGTGGGCGGCAGCAGGATGCGGCGCAGGTGGGGATGTCCGCTGAAGGTGATGCCGAACAGATCCCAGCACTCGCGCTCCTGCCAGTTGGCGCTGGACCACAGCGGAATGACGCTGGGAATGTTCAGGTCGTTTTCCTGCAACGCCACCTTGAGGCGGATGTCGCAGTTGCCGGAAAAAGACGTGGGGTGATAGACCACGGTGAAATCGGAGGCGGGCTGCCCTTCGCGATGGATGCGCACACGCTCGTCGATGGCGGTGAGGTCGAGCAGCATCTCGTAGCGCGGACGGGCGTCGTCACGCAGATACCTGAGCACTTCCACGATCCTGTCGCGCGTTACCCACAGAGTGGGCATGCCTTCCGCGGTGTGCTGGCGCACGAAGGTGGATTCCCCGAACTTCCGGTACAGACCCGCGATCACGGCGGGCAGTTCAGCTGTCTGACTGGCGGTATTGGCGCTCACTGACATTCTCTTCTGGCTGATCGGGCTGAAACCGGGGTCAGAGTCCGGTTTGCTGCCTCACTGTTTCGATGACCCACTTTACCCAAGTGAAATCGGGCTCTGACCCCGACTTCTTGCCGGCTTCAGGTTTCGTCCGGACTGCGCAGCTCGGTGGCGGCAATGCGCTGTGCCAGGCGGGCATCGCGTTGCACGACGTTCTTCTCGCGCTCGTAGACTCCCTGGTCGTTGATCACCCAGGAAACGGGGCGACGTTTGTTGCCGATGGAATCCTGCAGCAGGGTCAGCCCCTGCAGCAACGCCTCCGGACGCGGCGGGCAGCCGGACACGTACACGTCCACCGGCAGGAACTTGTCCACGCCCTGCACTACCGAGTAGATGTCATACATGCCGCCGGAGTTGGCGCAGGAGCCCATGCAGATCACGTAGCGCGGCTCCATCATCTGTTCATACAGGCGCTGCACCACCGGCGCCATCTTGCGGAACACGGTGCCGGCGATGATGATCATGTCGGCCTGGCGCGGGGTGGCGCGAAAAACTTCCGCGCCGAAACGCGCGATGTCGTGCCGGCTGGAAATGGCGGTGGCCGCTTCCACGTAACAGCAGGACAGGCCAAAGTTGAACGGCCACAGGGAGTTCTTGCGGCTCCAGGCCAGCATGTCCTCCAGGGTGGTCATGATCACGTTCTTGCGAATGTAATCGTCGAATTGGTTCATGCCCGGACTGGGCGAATAGGTTTCTTCGGGTTTGACCAGTTCCCAGCTCATTAGTGTGCTGCTCCTGTGTGAGAGGAAGTGGCGCCGTGATCGTCATGATGACCGTGGCTGTCATGTGCCGTTCCCGGCATGGCGCGCCGCGCGCGGGGCCCTACGTTGACCACCCCACCCTCGCCGATCAGGTTGGCCCGGTCGTCGCGCTGCCGCTGCGTGCGCCATTCCAGCGCGCCCGAACGCCACAGGTACAACAGGCCCGAGAGCAGAATGAAAATGAACACGGCCACTTCGACGAAACCGATCCAGCCCGACTCGCGGATGGAAATGGCCCAGGCAAACAGGAACACGACCTCGAGGTCGAAGATGATGAAGAGAATGGCGGTGAGATAGAACGGAACAGCGATGCGGATCTGAGGCGAACCGGTCGGTACCACACCGGATTCGTAAACGTCATCGGTGGCATGATCCCGGCGCTTCTGGCCAAGCAACGTCGACACGCCAAGCAGGCCGACGATGAGCACGATCACGATCACGGTATAAACGAGCAAGGGCCAGAGATCTGTATTCACGCCGGAATCCTGTTCAGTTTGTCAGTAGTTAGGGTCACGCGATAACCAGAACGGCAAGGTGGTGCTGGCGACTCCACTGGGATGTCGAGGTGGTCGAACCGGCCGGCCCGAACGGGGACACGGGGCGCAGGTCACGAAGCCCGTTTGATCCCACGATTGCTGGGCAAATACGCCGGGTTACCGTGCGTTTCAAACGGGGCGCCATTTTCCACATCCACACTGTTTCTTCAAGTTTTTTTAGCGCGAAGATTGGGCCTTCGGCTGGGGTTTTCGCGCGGATACGCACCGCTTTGCCACGCAAATGAGTTTGACTCTCATTAGCCGAAAAATACGCGTCATTTCTCGTTAGAAAACCCGGTTCATTCCATCCAGCGCAGCCACCTTGTAAGCCTCTGCCATGGTCGGGTAATTGAAGGTGTTGTTGAGAAAATAACGCAGCGTGTTGCCACCGTTCTTCTGGTTCATGATCGCCTGGCCGATGTGCACGATTTCGGAAGCCTGGTCGCCGAAGCAATGGATGCCGAGTATCTCGAGCGTGTCGAAATGAAAGATGATCTTGAGCATGCCCACTTCGTCGCCGGTGATCTGCGCGCGCGCGATGTTGCGGAAGAACGCCTTGCCCACTTCGTAAGGCACCTTCTTTTCGGTGAGCTCGCGTTCGTTCAGGCCAATGGTGCTGATTTCCGGAATCGTATAAATGCCGTTGGGAATTTCCTGCAGCGGAAAGAACGCGTCCGGATTGAAGATGGCGTTGCACGCTGTCCTGCCCTGGTCATAGGCGGCGCTGGCAAGTGCCGGCGGGCCGATCACGTCGCCGGCGGCGAAAATGTTCGGCACCTTGGTCTGGTAGCGTTCGTTCACCTCCAGCTGGCCGCGGCGATTGGCGGTCAGTCCCAGGCAGTCGAGGTTCAGCCGGTCGGTGTTGCCGGTGCGGCCGTTGGCCCACAGCACGATGTCGCTCTTGATCTTCTTGCCCGATTCCAGGTACGTGATGATGTGGTCATCGTAGTACTCCATGTGGCTGAAGTGTTCTTCATGCCGGCAGCGCACGCCGAGGTTGCGCAGGTGATAGCTCAGGGCTTCGGAAATTTCGCTGTCGAGGAACGATAGCAACGAGGACGCCGGATTGATCAACTCCACCTTGACGCCAAGCCCGCCGAATATCGACGCGTATTCGCAGCCGATGACACCGGCGCCGATGATGGTGAGCTTGCGCGCGGTCACGTTGAGATCGAGGATGGTGTCGCTGTCGAATACCAGCGGATGGTTGAAGTTCACCGTGTCGGGGCGATAGGGACGCGAGCCGGTGGCGATGATGAAGTTGTCCGCCTGCAGTTTGGTCTTGTGCCGGCCCTGGCTGACCATCACCGTCTGCTCGTCGACGAAGCTGGCGCTGCCGTAGATCACCGGCACGAAATTGCGCTCATAGAAATTGTTGCGCAGGCTGCCCTGCTCGTGCACCACGCGACCGGCGTGTTTCATCAGTTGTTGGAAGGTAACGTGGTGCGCGTCGCCGAACTCGCGGAACATCGGGTTGGTCTTGAACTGGATCACCTGCTTCACGCCGTGGCGCAGCGCCTTGGAGGGAATGGTGCCCAGGTAGGTGCAGTTGCCGCCGGGACGGGCCTTGTCGCAGATCAGCGCCACCTTCTTGCCGAGCTTGACGGCGTTCATGGTGGCCGATTCGCCGGCCGGTCCGCTGCCGATCACGATCAGGTCGTAGCCCTGGCGCGGAGTGGGCGGCGGCGCGGGTTGCGGGGAGGCATGCTTGTCGGCCTTGGTCTTGGTCTTCGTTTTGTTGATAGAGCTCATGGCGTACCGAGGGTAGGAAACCTTTCCTTGAATTGTTGTGAGGATTGTGCTGCAAATCCCTGATTTGCGGGAATTATAAAATAAGCGGCCAGGTTCAGGCTATCAGCAAGCCGTAAACCTTCGTCCGGCCCGAGCACCATCAGCGCAGTGGCCCAGGCATCGGCCAAGGCGGCCTGCTCACTTACCACCGTCACCGCGGCCAGCGCATTGTCCACCGGCCACCCGGTGCGCGGGTCCAGTTCGTGCGAATAACGCCTGCCGACGATTTCGCGGTAGTTACGGTAACCGCCCGAGCCCGCCAGGGCCAGTGGCAATGCGCCATTGTCCAGCACCGCGAACGCGCTTGGCGGTCCATCGAGCGGCGCCTCGATGGCGATGCGCCAGGGCCGGCGGTCCGGCCGGGTACCGGCCACGCGCAGTTCGCCGCCGATTTCCAACAGGTAATTGGCGATGCCGCGCTGTTCCAGCATGTCCGCAAGCACGTCCACCGCATAGCCCTTGGCGATGGCCGACAGATCCAATTCCACCGGCGCCGCGCGCCGCACCTGGCGGCCGGTGCCAAGCACCAGTTTTTCCATCCCCAGCCGCGCACGCGCCGCCGCGATCGCTTCATCATCCGGCAGATGATCGCCGGCGGGATCGGGACCAAAGCCCCACAGCCGCACCAAGGGCCCCACGGTGGCGTCGAAAGCGCCGCCGCTTTGCCGGTACACGGTTTGCGCCATGGCCAATACCGTATGCAGCTCCGCCGATACCACAACCGTGCTGCCCATCGGCGCGGCATTGAGCCGGTTCAGTTCGGAATCCGGCGCATAGGTGGAAAAAATCTGCCGGTCGAGCCGGGTGAGCGCGGCCCCAAGCACCAGGGCAAGCGTGGGATCCTCGGGTGCCTCGCTCCAATACTGCAGGCTCCAGGAGGTGCCCATGGTGTGGCCATCGAGGTGCCGCAGCGGCGCCACCGCCATGCTCCGCCACACGCCCCACCCCGCCAGAAGCAGCAAAGCGCCCATGGCGAGGCCGATGAGCGCTTTGCTGGACATACGGGGGAACACGGCCGGCCTTAGCTGTCCATGCTCTCGTTTTCGGGATAGGACAGATGGTTCACGCCGGCCATCTTGCTGACCATGCGCACCACCTGGTTGCAATAGCCGAATTCGTTGTCGTACCACAGGTACAGCACCAGGTTCTTGCCGTTGCCGATGGTGGCGGTGGCATCGAGTATCGACGCCTCGCGCGAACCGATGAAGTCGCTCGACACCGCATCGGGCGATTCGGTGTAGCCGAGCTGGTTCTGCAGCGGCGAATGCAGCGCGATCTTGCGCAGGTATTCGTTGATCTCTTCCTTGGTACAGGCGGTTTCCAGCGTCAGGTTGAGAATGGCCATGGACACGTTGGCCACCGGCACCCGCACCGCATTGCCGCTGAGCTTGCCGGCAAGCTCGGGCACTGCCTTGGACACGGCCTTGGCCGCGCCGGTTTCGGTAAGCACCATGTTCAGTGCCGCGCTGCGGCCACGGCGGTCGGCCTTGTGGAAGTTGTCGATCAGGTTCTGATCGTTGGTGTAGGCATGCACCGTTTCCACGTGGCCATGCACGACGCCATAGCGCTCGTTGATCAGCTTGAGCACCGGCGAAATGGCGTTGGTGGTGCAGGAGGCGGCGGTAATGATCCGGTCGCCCGGCTCGATCGTGTGATGGTTGATGCCGTACACGATGTTCTTGAGATTGCCCTTGCCCGGCGCGGTCAGGATCACCTTGCTCACGCCCTTGGACTGCAGGTGTTTGGACAGGCCTTCCTCGTCGCGCCATTTGCCGGTGTTGTCGATCACCAGCGCCTCGGAAATGCCGTAGGCGGTGTAGTCGATGCTGTCGGGGCTGTCGGCGTAGATGAAATGGATCACGTTGCCGTTGGCGATGATGCGGTTGTGTTCCTCGTCCACCCGCACGGTGCCCTCGAAGGAGCCGTGCACGGAATCGTTGCGCAAGAGGTTGACGCGCTTCTGCAGGTCGCCGTCACCGCCCCGGCGCACCACCACCGCGCGCAGGCGCATGATGGAACCGTTGCCGGTCTGTTCCAGCAACAGGCGCGTGATCAGACGGCCGATGCGGCCGAAGCCGTAGAGGACGATGTCCACCGGCTTGTCGATGGGTTTGTGGTCGCGGTCGACCAGATGCTTCAGTTCGCCGGCTACCCAGCTGTCGACGTCGATGCCGCGGTTGCCTTCGGCTTGCTGCATGTAGCCCACGGTGAGCTTGCCGAGATCGATCTGGCAGGGGCAGAGATTCAGTCGCGCCAGCGCCATCAGCACCGGATGGCTTTCGAATTCGGACAGCTCGTTGCGGGCGATCTGGCGCACGCGGCGGTGCGACTTCATGATGTCGGCCACGGAGCGGTTGGTCAGAGTTTTGCCGTACAGGTACACCTGCACGCCCTTCTCGTTCTCCAGCCGGCCCAGAACCGGCAGCATTTCCTGCGCCAGCGCCTCGCGCTGCTTCCAATCGTTGAAAAAATCTTGTTCGAGGTTGGGTCTGACCACAAGGTTGTCCTAATCAGCTGGAAACGAAAGTCGGTTGGGAACAAAGCCGGCATATTATCCAGTCCACCACCACGCTTGTCCAACTGCGAGGCACCCCAGGGATAGGGTATACTGCGCCACTTTTTCGAGCCATTTCACATAATGCCCGTGCCGTACCCTCTCGATCTGGACCAATTGCCTCCTTTGCCCGGTCCAGGCCAGCGGCAATACTGGGGTGGCCTGCAGGGGGCGGCGCCGGCCCTGGCGCTTGCGCGCGCCGCCCTCGCCCACCCCGGCCTTACCCTGCTGATCACCGAAAGCTCGCGCCAGGCCGACCGCCTGTACGCGGAACTGGAATTCTTCCTGGCCGACAGCGGCGAAACGCTGGAACTGCTGGCTTTTCCCGATTGGGAAACGCTGCCATACGACAATTTTTCGCCGCACCAGGACATCATCTCCGCGCGCCTCGCCACGTTGCACCGCCTTCCGCACGTGCGGCACGGCGTACTGATCCTGTCGGTGACCACGCTGCTGCATCGCCTGCCGCCGCGCCATTACATCGACGCCAATACGCTGAGCCTGAGCGTGGGCCAGCGCTTCGTGATCGACGACATGCGCCGCACGCTCGAGGCCGCCGGCTATCAAGCGGTCGATTCAGTGTACGAACATGGCGAATACGCCGTGCGCGGTGCGATCATGGATCTCTTTCCCATGGGCAGCGCCACGCCTTATCGCATCGAATTGTTCGATGACGAAATCGACAGCCTGCGCATCTTTGCGCCCGACACCCAGCTTTCCACCGACAAGGTGCAGGAAGTGCGCCTGTTGCCGGGGCGCGAATATCCGCTGCATCCGGAAGCCATTGCCGGTTTCCGCCAGGCCTTTCGCGCCGCCTTCGACGTGGACGTGCGCCGCTGTCCGCTGTACGACGACATTTCCAAGGGCCTCGCCAGCGCCGGCATCGAATACTACCTGCCGTTGTTCTTCCCCGATCTCGTCAGCCTGTTCAGCTATCTGCCGGCCACGCCGCAATGCCTCACGTTCGGCGAAATCGGTCAGGGCGCCGAACAGTTCTGGCGTGAAATACGTTCGCGCTTCGAGGAACGCTCGATAGACCGTGAACGCCCCATCCTGCCGCCCGAACGCCTGTTCCTGAGCCTGGACGAGTTGTACGGCGCGCTCAAGCCGCTGCCGCAGTTGCAACTGCACAGCCGCCAGATGGAACCGCGCGCCGGCACCTACAACCTGCCGCCGGCGGAATTTCCCGACCTGGCGGTGGACGCCAAGGCGGAACGGCCGATGGCGCGCCTGGAAAACTTCCTGCTCGCGCATCCCGGGCAGCACGTGCTGTTCTGCTGCGATTCCGCCGGCCGCCGCGAAGCGCTGCTGGACCTGTTGCGCCGGGTGAACATAGAACCGCGCGTGGTGACCGGCTGGCAGCAGTTCCTGCAGGAAGCGCCGATGCTCGCCATCACCGTGTCGCCGCTCGAATCGGGCCTCTGGCTGCACCAGAACGCGCTGGTGGCCATCACCGAAAACCAACTCTTCATCCATCACGTCAGCCAGCAGCGGCGGCGCGGCAAGTTCCAGGACCAGAGCGAATTCATCTTCAAGAGCCTCACCGAGCTCAACCCCGGCTCGCCCGTGGTGCATCTGGATCATGGCGTGGGCCGCTACCTGGGGCTGGACAGTTTCGAAGTCGAGGGCCAGCTCACCGAATTCCTGATGCTGGAATATCTGGAAGGCGCCAAGCTCTACGTGCCGGTGTCGAGCCTGCACCTGATCAGCCGCTACAGCGGCGGCGATCCGGAAACGGCGCCGCTGCACCGCCTCGGCAGCGATCAATGGCAGAAAGCCAAGCGCAAGGCGCAGGAAAAGATCATCGACGTGGCGGCGGAACTGCTGGAGCTGCGCGCTCGCCGCGAAGCGCAGAAAGGCCAGAGCTTCACGCTGCCGCAGGCCGACTACCAACTGTTCGCCAACGCCTTTCCCTTCGAGGAAACCGAGGATCAGCGCAACGCCATCATGGCGGTGATCGCCGACATGCAGGCGCCGCGCCCCATGGACCGCCTGGTATGCGGCGACGTCGGCTTCGGCAAGACCGAAGTGGCATTGCGTGCCACCTTCGTGGCCATAAGCAACCAGCGGCAGGTGGCGGTGCTGGTGCCCACCACGCTGCTGGCGCAACAGCACTACGAAACCTTTCGCGACCGCTTTGCCGACTGGCCGGTGAATATCGCGCTGCTGTCGCGCTTCGTCGCCGGCAAGCAGCAGGATCAGACACTCGAGCAACTGCAGCAAGGCAAGGTGGACATCGTGATCGGCACCCACAAGCTGTTGCAGGCCGACATCCGCTACAAGGCGCTTGGCCTCTTGGTCATCGACGAGGAACACCGCTTCGGCGTGCGCCAGAAAGACCGCCTGCTGCAGTACAAGGCCAGCGTCGACATCCTCACGCTCACCGCCACGCCGATTCCGCGTACGCTCAATCTGGCCATGAGCGAAATGCGCGACCTTTCCATCATCGCCACACCGCCGGCACGGCGCCTGTCGGTGAAGACCTTCATCCGCCAATCCAGCGACACGCTGGTCAAGGAAGCGATTCACCGCGAACTGTTGCGCGGCGGGCAGGTGTTCTTCCTGCACAACGAAGTCAAGTCCATCGACAAGCGCGCCGAGGAAGTCGCCAAGCTGGTGCCCCAGGCGCGCGTGGCGGTGGGCCACGGCCAGCTGCGCGAAAGCGAACTGGAACGGGTGATGTCGGATTTCTACCACAAGCGGCACAACGTGCTGGTGTGCTCCACCATCATCGAAACCGGTATCGACATTCCAAGCGCCAACACCATCATCATCGATCGCGCCGACACCTTCGGCCTCGCCCAGCTGCATCAGCTGCGTGGGCGCGTGGGCCGCTCGCATCACCAGGCCTATGCCTACCTGCTCACGCCACATCCCAAGGCAATGACCGCCGATGCCGGCAAGCGGCTCGAGGCCATCGGCGCCGCCGACACGCTTGGCGCCGGCTTCATGCTGGCGAGCCACGACATGGAAATTCGCGGCGCCGGCGAGCTGCTGGGCGAGGAACAGAGCGGCCATATCCACGGCATCGGCTTTTCGCTGTACAGCGAAATGCTGAGCGAAACCGTCAAGCTGCTGAAGGAAGGCAAGACGCCGAGCCTGGATTTCAGCCAGCAATCGGGCGTGGAGGTCAACCTGCGCATTCCGGCGCTGTTGCCCGACACCTATCTGCCGGACGTGCACGGGCGCCTGTTGATGTACAAGCGCATCGCCAATGCCAGGGATGAAGAAGAGCTGCGCGAACTGAAGGTGGAACTGATCGACCGCTTCGGGTTGCTGCCCGAAGCCGCCCAGCATCTCTTTACCGTCACCAGGCTCAAGCAGCGTGCCGAAGCGCTCGGCATCGCCAAGGTGGAAGCCAATCCGCTGGGCTGCAAGCTGCGCTTCGCCGCCCAACCCCGCGTCGATCCCTACATTCTGGTGACCCTGGTACAGAAACAGCCCGCCCGCTATGCCCTGAGCGGCGGCAGTGAACTGCGTCTCAAACAGGAAACAAGGCTTCCCGCCGAGCGCATAGTGATGGTAGAAACGCTGCTGGACCGACTTGCTCCAGACGATTCCGCCAAGCCACGATGATCAAACGCGCATTTGCCTTCCTCTCCCCTCTACCGCTTTGCGGCGTACTGCTGTGCACGACGCTGCAGGCGCAGGAACTCAGCGCCGACGGTAGACGCTGGGTGGAAGTGGAAGTGCTGGTGTTCCGCTCCCTTGCCGTGGGTGCCGGCGAAGTGGCGAATCCCGGCAGATTGGCGTTGAACTGGCCGGTGGGCATGCGTGCGCTCGACAGCCTGGACTCGAGTTACGCCTATCCTTTCCCCGCCGATCTACCGCCCACCGTGGCCTTTGCCGCGCCGCAGGGTTCGCCCTTCTCCACCGCGCCGGCGCCCGGAGCATTCGAAGCGGAAGAACCCGGGCCGTTGCTGGATTTCACCGTGCCCTACGCGCCGGCGCTGCCAGACGGCTTCAAAGTGCTCGACTATGCACACGATCCCTACATTGCGCTGGATCAGCGCGATTGGCAGCTGAGCGGTGTCGCCCGCAACCTGCAGGGATCGTCCGAATACGACGTGTTGTGGCACCAGGGGTGGCGTCAACCGCTGCTGCCACGCGCCCAGGTGGCGGCGATCGCGGTGCAGGGTGGCGTGGAGGCGGATACCCACACGGCCTTGGAAGGCAATCTGCGCTTGAGCGTGGGCAGCGGTGTGCAGGCCAACGTGGATGCGAATCTGTGGTTCAGCGAATTCGGTCAACCCGCGGCCGGCGAGGAAACGGAATGGACCTTGCCGCCACTGCCGCAGGTGCTGGAACAGTTGGTGGCGGTACCAAGCGCGCCGCCGGCCCTTAACGCGCCGCCACGACGCGACGGCCCCATTCCGCTTGACGCCAACAGCGTGCAGGCGGTGGCGCCGCCGCCCGCCATCGCCCGTATCTGGCAATTGCGGGAAAGCCGCGATGTGAATCCGAGCCAGCTCTACTACCTCGATCATCCCCGCCTTGGCGTGCTGCTCGAAGTACGGCCCTACGTTCTGCCTGAACTGTTCGTTCCGGAAAGCACCGACGACTTCTGACGCGGCGGAAAATTCCGCCCGCCTCAGCCATTCAATCCGCCGCGAGTGCCGGCAGCAGTTTGCGCAACAATGCCTCGATACGATCCCGCGCCTGTTCCACGCACGCATGCATGGCGCCGATGTCGAGGTTGGCGCCCGGCAGGCCGGCGGCACGGTTGACGACCAGTGCCAGGCTGCAATACGGCAGGTTCAACTCGCGCGCCAGGATTGCCTCCGGCATGGCGGTCATGCCCACCATGTCGCAGCCGTCGCGCTGCAACCGGCGGATCTCCGCGGCGGTTTCCAGGCGCGGCCCCTGCGTGCAGCCGTAGGTGCCCTGCGCCACCAGCGGCAACGCAGCGGCCTGCGCCGCTTCCATGACCCGCGCGCGCAAGGCCGCGCTGTAGGGTTCGCTGAAATCGAGCGCGGGAATTCCCGTGCGTCTGTCGGTCGGATCGTAATAGGTATTGGCGCGCCCCCAGGTGTAGTCGATCACCTGGTCGGGCAGGCACAGCATTCCCGGCTGCAGCGATTCATGGATGCCGCCCACCGTGTTGAGCGAGACCACGCAGCGCGCGCCGCCCTGGCGCAGCGCCCACACGATGGCGCGGTAATTGATCTGATGCGGCGCCAGATGCTGTTGCTGGCCATGGCGCGGCACGAACAGGAACGGCGTGGAATGGTCGGCGTAGTACTGCAGGTTGATCGCTTCTCCCTGGTAGGGAGTGGGCACGGTGACGGTCTGCGGTTCGCCGCAGCCGCGCAAGGCATGGAGGCTGCTGCCCCCGATCAGGGCGGGCAGCGAAAGCGTGGAGGATTTGGCGGGCTGATTATTATTTGTAGTAGGCATTTTCCTGATCGCTGTGGTCGGTTACATCATGTACCGCTGTCAGCTCAGGAAAATGACGCAGCAAGGTGGATTCCACCCCTTGCTTGAGCGTTACATCGGCCTGGCCGCAGCCCTGGCAGCCACCGCCGAAGCGTAATACGGCAATCTTGTCCGGCGTTACCGTCTCCAACGAAATGTTCCCGCCGTGCTGCGCCAGTGCCGGATTGATTTCGTTGTACAGAACGTAGTTGATGCGATCCTCGAGCGAGCTGTCCGGCCCGATCTTGGGCATGCGCGAATTGGGTGCACGGATGGTGAGCTGCCCGCCCATGCTGTCTTTTGCGAAATCCACGATCGCTTCTTCGAGATAGGGTTTGCTCTTCTTCTCGATGTACGCGGTGAAGCCGTCGTATGGATGGGATTCGTCGTCCGCTTCCTGTTCGCCGGGACGGCAGAATGCAATGCAGGTTTCGGCTTTCGGCGTGCCTCCGTCGAGTACGAAAACGCGGATGCCGATCCCTTCGCAATTCTGCTTCGCCAGCAGATCGAGCAGGTAAGCTTGACCGGATTCAGTGATTTCTATCATCGGAATTTCCCGTGGAGTTAGCGGCGAAAACGAGCCGCATCGTTACCGTGTTATGAGGGCGCCGGGGTAGAATACAAGCGATCCGATAACACCACAGAGCGACGGGCATTGTGAATCAGCATCAGCAAGAAAGCAAAGCGCCTGCATCTGAACAGAAGATGCCATTCTGGCGCGTGGTATTGAGTGTAATGCAAGCCAGTTTCGGCGTGCAGAGCAACAAGAACCGCGAACGGGATTTCGGCCAGGGCAGCCTGGTGCCTTTCATCGTCGCGGCACTGATTTTCACCGCGGTGTTCGTGACTACCCTGCTGCTGATCGTACGCTGGGTATTGAGTTGAGCTTCTGTCGCCTGGCGCCTTTTTACCACGGCGCTTTTAACGTGGCGACTGAAGCACAGGCCCGCATGGCTGTGCTTCGCGCTCGTTGCCTGTGCCAATACGAATGAGTGCGGCGGTTCAGTGCTGGCTGACGAAGAAAATGGCCGCGCTCACCGCAATGGCGATGGCACAGAAAGCGGCAATCGTATCCGCCCTGCTGTCCGCCGGATCGGGTTCCTGTGAAGGCTGTTCCTGGTGCTCGTGCTGTTCGTGATGGCTCATGGCATGGTTCCTGGTAATGGATATGGTAAGCGGCCTTCGGCATACGGCCCTTGAAAAGTGGCCCGGTGGCCCGGATTTCGGTGGGCAATTGTAATGAGTCGGCCAGGATTGCGCCAGCCGCCACGGCGGCGTCGCCCTCCCCGCATGACAGAATTTTAGATTTTATTTTTCTCCGCAGTTTTTGAAGCAAGCCTTATGTATCGCTACGACCAATATGACCACCAGATGCTGCAGGATCGCATCGAACAATTCCGTGACCAGACGCGCCGTTTCCTGGCGGGTGAGCTGGAGAGCAGCCAATTCCTGCCGCTGCGTCTGCAAAACGGCCTTTACATCCAGCGCCTGGCGCCGATGCTGCGCGTGTGCATTCCCTACGGTTGCCTGTCGAGCCGGCAGCTGCGCAAGGTGGCCGCCATCTCCCGCAAGTACGACAAGGGCTACGCGCATTTCTCCACACGCCAGAACGTTCAGTTCAACTGGCCGCAATTGCCGGAAGTGCCGGAAATACTGGCGGAACTGGCCGAGGTGGAAATGCATGCCATCCAGACCAGCGGCAACTGCATCCGCAACACCACCACCGATCAGTTTGCCGGCGTGGCGCCGGACCAGATCGACGACAGCCGCCCCTGGTGCGAGCTCATCCGGCAATGGTCCACGTTCCATCCCGAATTCCTGTATCTGCCGCGCAAGTTCAAGATCGCCGTGTGCGGCACCGAACGCGACCAGGCCGCCACGCTGGTGCACGACATCGGCCTGTACCTGAAAAAGGATGAGAACGGCGAGCTTGGCTTCCAGGTGCTGGTGGGCGGCGGCCTCGGCCGTACGCCGATGATTGGTCAAGTGATCCGCGAATTCCTGCCCTGGCGCCACCTGCTCACTTATCTCAATTCCATCGTGCGCCTGTACAACCAGGAAGGCCGCCGCGACAACAAATACAAGGCGCGCATCAAGATCCTGGTGAAGGACATGGGCATCGACCAGTACCGCGAAAGGGTCGAGCTCGACTGGCAGCACGGCAAGGACGGCCCCGGCACGCTCACCAGCGAGGAAGTGGAACGCTGCAAGCGGTATTTCGTCGATCCGCCCTATGAAACGCTGGAAGACAGCGATGCCGACGTGGAAAACCTGCTGCGCAGCGACGTGCTGTTCACGCAATGGATGGAGCGCAACGTCAACGCCCACAAGCAGAGCGGTTATCGCATCGTCACGCTGTGCCTGAAAGCCGCCGGCTCGCCGCCGGGCGACCTCAGCGCCGAACAGATGGAATTCGTGGCCGACCTGGCCGACCGCTTCGGCTTCGGCGAACTGCGCGTGAGCCGCGAACAGAATCTGGTGCTCACCGACGTGCGCCTGCGTGATCTGCCGGCGCTGCACGCCGCGCTCAAGCAGCAGCATCTGGCCACGCCGTACGTGGGCCTGCTCAACGACATCATCTGCTGCCCCGGCGGCGACTACTGCTCGCTGGCAAACGCCAAGTCGATTCCGATCGCCGAAGCCATTCAGCGCCGCTTCGACGATTTCGAAGTGCAGCATAACATCGGCGAAATCAGCCTGAACATTTCCGGCTGCATGAACGCCTGTGGCCATCACCACGTGGGCAACATCGGCATTCTCGGCGTGGACAAGAAAGGCGAGGAGTTCTACCAGATCGCCCTCGGCGGCGCCGCCAACCGGGAGGCAAGCCTCGGCAAGGTACTTGGCCCCTCCTTCGCCCAGGAGGAAATTCCGGACGTGGTGGACAAGATTCTGCAGGTGTACCTGCGCCGCCGCGAAGGCCGCGAACGTTTCATCGACACCTTCAACCGCATTGGCCTGGAGCCATTCAAGGAGCACGTGTATGCCCAGGCTGATTGATACCAATGGCCTGCCGGTGGTCAATCCCTGGCAGGTGGTTCCCAAGGACGCCACACTCGATACCGCCCTGGCACTCGACGGCGCCCTGCTCGTTCCCGCGGCACTGTGGAACGCGCACAAGGCGGAACTGCAGCAAAGCGGCCGCAAGCTCGGCGTGTGGCTGGACAGCGGCGAAAGCGCCGACCTGATCGTCGACGATCTGGCCACGCTGCCGCTGGTGGCCCTGAATTTTCCCGGCTTCATGGACGGCCGCTCCTACTCCACCGCGGCCATCCTGCGCACGCACCACAACTACCAGGGCGAACTGCGTGCCATCGGGGATGTGTTACGCGACCAATTGTTCTATCTGAAACGCTGCGGTTTCACCACCTTCGATCTGAAGGATACGGTGAAGCTGGAAGATGCCCAGAAAGCGTTGGGGGATTTCACCACCAATTACCAAAGCACCGTGGAAGAGCCGCTGCCGCTGTTTCTCCGGCGCTAAGACGCGCATCAGTAGCGTTTGGCTATTTTTATTGGCCCGCATCAATATCGTGGCGCCTCTGGTGTCCCTGTTGACCATCCAGGGGACGCTGCAAGCACATCCCTGTGCCGCTCTTTGATGGCCATCCCTGGCCATCAACGCCCCTGGATGGTCAACAGGGACACCAGAGGCTTTGCATCACACTTCAGTGCTACGCACGAAAAGGCAAAATCGAACTGAGGATTTCGTGCGTAACTTCGAAGCTTGGGACTCGCAGTCGCTTGGCCGGATAGGCTATTGGGGGACGTTGATGGCCAGGGATGGCCATCACCGAGCGCACAGGGATGTGCTTGTAGCGTGCCCCCAATAGCCTATCCGGCCAAGCGGCTGCAACAGACTCGATACGGACCACTAAAGCACTCCCCCGCTAAACAACAATACGGGCAAAGAACCACCTCACATCAAGAAAAAAACCGCTCCTTGTCCGCCCTATGTAACCACCTGCCAAGCCCCTTCTCGAAAGCCCGGCTCACACTCCCCTCGAACAAAGTCGACAACCGATCCGCCAACTTCTTCTTGTATTCCCAATTCACCGCAAACACATCATTCTCTTCCAAGCGCGACGTGATCCACTCATCACTCGTCCCCAGCGCATCCACCAGCCCCCGCTCCAACGCCTGCTGCCCCGTCCACACCTCACCGGTGGCCACGTTCGCCATATCCACGCCAGAGCGATATTGACCGATGAACGCCTTGAACAGCGCATGCATCTCGTCCACCTCCTCCTGCACCTTGTGCCGATCCCGCTCCGTGTTCTCGCCGAAGGTCGTCAGCGTGCGCTTGTATTCTCCCGCCGTGATCATCTCGAAATCGATCTTGTTGTCCTTGAGCAGACGATGCACGTTCGGCAGTTGCACCAGCACGCCGATCGATCCCACGTAGGCAAAAGGCGCCGCCACGATTTCGTCGCCCACGCAGGCCATCATGTAGCCCCCGCTCGCGGCTACCAGGTCCACGCAGATCGTCAGGCGCAATTCCGCTTTGCGCAGGCGTGTCAGTTGCGAGGCGGCGAGGCCGTAGGCATGGACCATGCCGCCGGGGCTTTCCAGTTTCAGCAGCACTTCGTCCTGCTGCGGGCGCGCCACGGCGATGATGCCGGTGACGCAGTGGCGCAGTTCCTCGACGGCGCTGGCACGGGTGTCGCCGTCGAAATCGAGCACGTATATGCGTTTGCGGGCGTCTTCTTCCGAGCTGACCGCCTTGCGCTTGGCCTTGCGTTCCTCCTTGTCCTTTTGCTTTTCCGCTTTCAGTTCCGCCTTGAGTATGTCTTCCTCGAGGATTTCATGGCGCAGGTCTTCCTTGATGCGGTCGTATTCGTCGTTGAGGCGGGTGACGGCGATGTTGCCTTCGTTCTTGCCGTGATGCCGCTGGCGTGCGGTGCCGACGGCGATGATGAAGATGAGGAAGCCGAACGCCAGCACCAGGGTGAGGGTCTTGGCCAGGAACAATCCGTAGTTGTAGAGAAATTCCACGTGTGTCACTCAGTCGAAAACGGCAATTTTGCCTTTGTGGGAATGGAAAGAGAAGCGCAGCCCGTCAGGAGTCCCGACCATCCGCTGTGCGTCGAGAACAAACCTCATGGTACAGAAACGTTCGTTTCCTCCGAGTCCAGCGCCAGCCACAGGCAATGATCGCTGCTGCTCTTGTTGATCTGCGCGAGCATGCGGCTGTGTTGTTCCAGTTCGTCGTTGGAGGCGCGCAGGATACGTAGCGGTGGACGCTCCAGGCTCAGCTTTCGTAGCTCGTCACCCTGCCCGCCTGCCTCGCTGCCGCTCTCGTAGCCCAGGTGCAGGGAAGATTGGCCGCCGGTCATCAGCAGGTACACGTCGGCCAGGATTTCCGCGTCCTTCAGGGCGCCGTGCAGTTCGCGGTGGCTGTTGTCGATCTCGTAGCGTTTGCACAGTGCGTCGAGATTGTTTTTCTGCCCCGGATGCTTCTTGCGCGCCAGCGCCAGGGAATCGATCACGCCGCAATGATCGGCCATGCAGCCGAACGTGACGCCCAGCTTGCGCAGTTCGTGGTCGAGGAAACCGATGTCGAACGGCGCGTTGTGGATGATCAGTTCCGCGCCCCTGACGAAATCCAGGAACGATTCGGCCACGGCGGCAAACAGCGGCTTGTCACGCAGGAATTCGTTGGTGATGCCGTGTACTTCCAATGCACCGGCGTCCACTTCGCGTTCAGGATTGATGTACAGGTGCAGGTGGCGGCGCGTGAGTTTGCGGTCCACCATTTCCACGCAGCCGATTTCGATGACGCGGTGGCCCTGGGCGGGGTCGAGCCCCGTGGTTTCGGTGTCGAGTACGATCTGTCGCATGGTCTTCTTTCAGCCAGTAAATTCTTTCAATGAAACAGGTTCAACAAACAGGCAATTCGTCGATGCCGCGATTGGCCAGCGCGTCGGCCAGGTCGTTCAGCGGGTGGCCGCTGTGGCCCTTCACCCACTCCCAGGTCACGTCATGCTGGGCCACCAGTTGATCCAGCAGTTGCCACAGGTCGCTGTTGAGCACCGGTTTCTTGGCGGCGGTGCGCCAGCCTCGGCGCTTCCAGTCGTGGATCCAGGTCGTCATGCCCTGCAGGACGTATTTGGAATCGCTGACCACCTTGACTCGGCAGCGGCGTTTGAGCAGTTGCAGTGCCTGGATCACCGCCATCAGTTCCATGCGGTTGTTGGTGGTGTGCGCTTCGCCGCCGTACAGTTCCTTGCGCTGTGCGCCGTACTCCAATACCGCGCCCCAGCCGCCGGGACCGGGGTTGCCGCGGCAGGCCCCGTCGGAATGAATGATGACTTCAATCGGCATGGTTGCGCCATTTGCGATACGGCGTACGGCCGCAGCCTCCACTCACGCGCGTGGCTTCCCGTCCGCTCAGGCCGAGCGGTACCAGGCGCGGCCACTTGAACTGCACCGGCGTCAGCGGCGCCACCTGCTTGCGCGCGCTGATCACGTACGTGGCGCCGGTGGGCCAGTTGAGCCGGCTGGCGAGCGGTTCCACCCAATGGTTCCAGCGGATCACCCGCTCCATGTTGAGCGGCAATACGTAGACGCCGTAATGCACGCTGTCCACCTGAAAATCGAGCAGCTTGAGCCAGTCGCTCACCCGCAGCGCGCTCAGGCGCGCCGATTCCCAGGGGGAGTTGCCACTGCGGCCGCGTTGCAGGCGGTTGCGCACGCCCCAGGTGCTGAGCGGATTGAAACCGACGATCACCATGTGCCCGCCGGCGATCAGCACGCGCGAGGCCTCGCGCAGCAATTGGTGCGGCTCACTGGAATAATCGAGCGCGTGGTGCAGCAACACCAGGTCCACCGAGGTGTTCGCCAGCGGAATCGCCTCGCCGCAGGCGACGGCATTGTGACAGTGGGTCGCATCGGGATGCGCGCAGAAGGAAAACTTGTGTCCGATCTGGCTGGCGCCGTGCAGGATCAGGTCGGCGCAGCCGAGCTGCAGCAACTGGTAGCCGAAGCGGCGCTCCAGCGCCTGGTCCACCAAGCGCTGTTCCTCACGCAAGAGATGCTGCCCCAACGGGGTCTCGTACCAGGCGGTAAGCGCCTGGTAACTGGCGGTGCTGGCGGGGGGCTGGGGACTTGAGGCAAGGCGCATGCGCGCAGTTTACCTGCGAAACCCGCCGGCCAGAACCCCGCATTGCATTGCCGCACGCAGGCTGAGAATATTGTGCCAGTTCCGCTGTCGAGACACGCATGCTCACGCTCTATCCGATCAAGGCTTTCCAGGACAATTACCATTGGCTGCTCGCCGATCCCCAAACCCGCGAGGCGGCGGTGGTGGACCCGGGCGATGCCGCCCCGGTGCTGGCCTTCCTGGAAGAACGGCAGCTGAAACTGACCACCGTGCTCATCACCCATCATCATGCCGACCATATCGGCGGCGTTGCCACCCTGAACGAGCGCCTTGGCCCCCTGACCATCCACGGCCCCGCCACGCCGCGCATTCCGCAGGTGAACCACCCGGTGCAAGAAGGCGACGCGATCACCGTGCTTGGCCACCGGCTGCAGGTGTTGGAAGTACCGGGCCATACGCTCGAGCACATCGCCTACGTCAGCGAAGGCCCTCTTACCGCGGCGGGTCCGGCGCTGTTTTGCGGCGATACGCTGTTCGCCGCCGGCTGCGGCCGCATGTTCGAGGGCAATCCCACCATGATGCAGGGGTCACTGCAGAAGCTTGCCGACCTGCCCACCGACACCCTGGTGTATTGCGCACACGAATACACGCTGGGCAACCTGCGCTTCGCCGCCGCGGTGATGCCCGACAACACGGCCCTGCAGGAACGGCAGGCACGCGACAGCGCCCTGCGCGAACGCGGCGAACCCACGGTACCGAGCCGGCTCGCCACCGAACTTGCCACCAATCCCTTCCTGCGTTGCCGTGAACCCGAGGTGGTGCGCATGGCGGCAAGCGTGGAAACGCTGCCGGCCACCGATCCCGCCAGCGTATTCGGCGCGCTGCGGCGCTGGAAGGATCGTTTCTGAGCATGGCGGCCCCGCCCCGCTGAACACCGGAGACCGCTGATGCGCACTGCCCGCCTCCCCTGGCTTTCTGCCTTTCGCGCAAGCCTGTTGCCGTTGCTGCTGGCGTGTATCCCGCTGGCGGGGCAAGCGCAGGACGTGGCCGTGGATTTCGCCCGGCAGGCGGTGCAGATCGCGATGAGCGGTGAGCCACGCAGCCTCAATTCCACCCGCACCACCGACGCGCTCAGCATTTTCGTCATCGAACACGTGATGGAAGGCTTGATCCGCAAGGACGAACACAATCAGCTGGCGCCCGGCGTGGCCGAACGCTGGGAAATGGACGGCACCACCGCGCGCTTCTGGCTGCGCCGCGACGCGCGCTGGAGCGACGGCAAGCCGGTGACCGCCCACGACTTCGTGTTTGCCTGGCGCACCGTGGTGGATCCCGCCACGGCCTCCGAGTACGCCGCCATCATGTTTCCAGTGAAGAATGCCGAAGCCATCAACAACGGCCAGCTGCCGGTCGAGGCGCTTGGCGTGACCGCGCTCGACGACTACACCCTGGAAGTGGAACTGGAAAGCCCCACCGGCTATTTCCTCAGCCTGACCTCCTTCATGATCTACTACCCGGTGCGGGAAGACTTTTACGTGGCGCAGCGCGGCCGCTATTTCGCCGACGTGCAGAACATGCTGTTCAACGGCCCCTTCAAGGTGACCAGTTGGGTGCATGGCGCCTCGCTGCGCATGGAAAAGAACGAGCGCTACTGGAACAGCGGCATCGTCCAGCTCAACGTGGTGGACATTCCCTACATCACCAACGATTCCCAGGCGCGCTTCAACCTGTTCAAGGACGGCAAGCTGGCGGTGGAAAACGGCCTGTCAGGACTGGAAGCGGAACAGCTGCGCGACGCGCTGGCGCGGCGCATGCGCATCTACAACCACTCCGATGGCTCGGTGTTCTGGATCGAATTCAACCACGTGGCCGAGCGGCCAACGCGCAGCAAGAACCTACGCAAGGCCATCCAGGCGGTCTACGACTCGCAGGAACTGGTGTACAAGGTGATCGGCATCGCCGGCTACATCCCCGGCGAGACCATGATCCCCGCCTACATGAGCGGAGTGCAGGACAAGTTCCGCAGCGAATACCCGGTCACCCCGGCACCGATCGATCTGGCGCTGGCGCGCGATTACCTGGAAAAAGCCAGGCAGGAACTTGGCGTGGAACGGATTCCGCCGCTGTCCATCCTGGCCGACGACCGCGAGATTTCCATGCTGCAGGCGCAGTATTTCCAGGCCTTGTTCAAGCGCACGCTGGACCTCGACATCAAGGTGGACATCCAGACCTTCAAGCAGCGCCTGGAACGCATGAACAGCGGCAACTTCGACATGGTGATTTCCGGTTGGGGCCCCGACTATGAAGACCCGATGACCTTCGCCGATCTCTTCGCCAGCTGGAATATCAACAACCACGGCCACTACGAGAGCACGGCCTACGACAGCTACATCCGCGCCGCCCAGGGTAGCGCCGATCCCAAAACGCGCATGGATGCCATGGGCAAGGCGCAGCAGCTCATCATCGACGACGCGGTGATACTGCCCACCTACGAACGCGTGGTGAACATCGTGCGTCACCCGCGCCTGGAGGGTTTACAGTTCAAGCAGACCGGCGCCTCGATGGTGTTCACTTACGCGCGGGTGGTGGAATAGGCATGCTGCGCTACATCCTCAAGCGTCTCGGCATCGGGCTTTTGACCATTTGGTTCATCGCCACCGCCACGTTCGTGGCCATGCACATGGTGCCGGGCGACCCCCTGAGCACCGAACGCGGCATGACGCCCGCCATCCGCGCCAATCTCGAGCGCCAGTATGGCCTGGACCGGCCGGTGTTCGACCAATACCTGCTGTACATGGGCAACATGCTCAAGGGCGATTTCGGCCTCGCCTTCAGCGAGGAAAACCGTTCGGTCAACGACATCATCCGCGAGCACTTTCCGGTGTCCGCCACGCTCGGCGTATTGTCGCTGCTGTTCGCCACCGTGGGCGGCGTGCTATGGGGCGCGTTGACCGCGCTGTACCGTAACCGCATGCCGGACGCAATCATCATGTTCCTGGTGATCCTGGGCATCTCGGTGCCGAGCTTCGTGTTCGCCGGTCTCAGCCAGTTACTGCTGCTCAATCTCAATCAATGGGCGGGGCGCTCGCTGATGCCGGTGGCCGGCTGGGACGGCTTCCGCTCCATGGTGGTGCCGGCGCTGGTGCTGGGCATGAGCACCATGGCCTACATGGTGCGTTTGATGCGCTCCTCGATGCTGGAGGTGGCCGACACCGACTACATCCGCACCGCGCGCGCCAAGGGGCTGTCCGCCACGCGTATCTTTTTCAACCACCAACTGCGCAATGCCGTGCTGCCGGTGGTCACCGTGCTGGGCCCCGCCATCGCCATCATCACCACCGGCGGTTTCGTGGTGGAAAGCGTGTTCGCCATTCCCGGCCTCGGCCGCTATTTCGTGCAGGCGGTGGCGCAGCTGGACTACACCGTGATCATGGGCACCACCGTGTTCTTCGGCGCCTTTCTGGTGCTGATGGTGATTGCCGTGGACATTCTCTACGGCTTCATCGATCCGCGCATTCGCCTGGGGGCCGCATGAGCAGCGAATTGACCGCCGAGGACTTCAGCCCCGCGCGCGACCTGAGCCAGGCCGAGCGCATCGTCCGCCCTTCGCTGTCGTACTGGCAGGATGCCTGGGTGCGGCTGAAGCGCAATCGTCGCGCGCTGGCGAGCCTTTATCTGGTGATCGCGCTGTTGCTGTTCACCCTGCTTGGCCCCTTGCTGTGGACCCAGGATCACACGCTGCAGGATCTCGATGCGATTTCCCAGGGGCCTTCGCTTGGGCACCTCGCGCTGGTGGTGGAAGATTCCGCCAATTGGCCTGGTGTAAGCGGCGCCGCCCTCCCCGCCGCTGCCGGCGCAGAACTTGGCGCGCCGGCCAACGTGGCGGTCGAAGGGCTCGCCACCACACAATACGTGCGCCTGACCTGGAGTGCTGTGCCCGGCGCGCAGCACTATCTCATCTATCGCAACGATCACGCGCCGGAATCGGACCAGGATTTGGGGCTGCCGCTTGGACAAACCTTCACCAATGAAGAGCGGAGTTTCGAGGATCGCCTGCAACTGCGCGAACAATCCTATTGGTACAGCGTGATCGCAAGCGATGGCCTCATCGAGGCCGACAGCTTCACCACGCGCGAAGTGGCGGTGCAGCGCGCCATCACCTACAGCCAGGCGCTGGAACGTGGTTTCGAGCCCGCTGTGGGCGAGCGCGTGATGCTGCCCTCGCACCCCTTCGGCACCGATTACCTGGGACGCGACATGCTGGCGCGCATCATGGAAGGCGCGCGCGTATCGCTGTTCATCGGCGTCGTCTCGCCGTTGTTGTTCGTGCTGGCGGGCGTGGTCTACGGCGGTATTTCCGGCTTCTTCGGCGGCGCCATCGATACGGTGATGATGCGCATCGCCGATTTCGTGATCGCGCTGCCGTTCCTGCTGTTCATGATCCTGTTCCGTATCAGCTTCGGCATCGGCCCGGGCGAGAGCGGCATCTTTCCCATGCTGCTGGCCCTGGTGCTGCTGCGCTGGCCCGACACCGCGCGCCTGGTGCGTGGCCAGGTGCTGCAGATTCGCGGCGAAGCCTACGTGCAGGCGGCCAAGATGCTCGGCGCGCGGCCCAGCTACCTGATCATGCGCCACATGGTGCCGAACACGCTGGGTCCCATCCTGGTGACGCTCACGTTCGCCATTCCCATGGCGATCTTCACCGAGGCGTTTCTGTCCTTCATCGGCATGGGCGTGTCGCCGCCCACGCCGTCGTGGGGCTCCATGAGCAACGAAGGCCTGCGCACCATGCTGTCCAGCCCGCATGAGCTGCTGTTCCCCTCGATATTCATCAGCCTGACGGTGCTGGCCTTCAACCTGCTTGGCGACGGACTGCGCGACGCGCTCGATTCACGCCTGAGATCACGCGAATGAGCGACGACTACGCGCTGGAAGTGGACCACCTGGCGGTGGAGTTCGATACCTATGGCGGCATCGTACAGGCGGTACGCGACGTATCGTTCAAATTACGGCGCGGCACCACGCTTGCCATCGTGGGCGAATCCGGCTGCGGCAAGTCGGTGACGGTGCAAAGCCTGATGGGACTGATTCCCATGCCGCCGGGACGCATCACCCGCGGTTCAGCCAGCCTCGGCGGCGATGAACTGCTGGGCATTTCGCCGCAGGCGCTCAATGCCATCCGCGGCAAGCGCGTTGGCATGATCTTCCAGGATCCGATGAGCGCGCTCAATCCCACCATGACAGTGGGCCGGCAGATCGCGGAAACCCTGATCGTGCATCGCAAGTTGTCCGGCACCGCGGCGCGCGAGGAAGTGCTGCGCCTGCTGCATCTGGTGCAGATTCCCGAGCCGCACAAGCGCATGGCGCAGTATCCGTTCGAATTTTCCGGCGGCATGCTGCAGCGCGCCATGATCGCCATGAGCCTGGCCTGCCAACCCGAAGTGCTGATTGCCGACGAACCCACCACCGCGCTGGACGTGACGATCCAGGCGCAGATTCTGCTGCTGTTGCGCGAACTGCAGCGCACCCAGGGGCTGTCCATCATCCTGATCACTCACGACCTCGCGGTGGTGGCGCGCATGGCGCACGACGTGGCGGTGATGTATGCCGGGCAGATCGTGGAAAGCGGCAGTGTGGACGACATCTTCTACCGTTCGGCCCACCCCTATACGCTTGGCCTGCGCGGCGCGATGCCCGGCAACGATCCGGACAAGAAAGCGCTGCGCGTGATTCCCGGCAGCCCGCCCGATCTGTTCGCGCCGCCGCCCGGCTGCGCCTTTGCCGACCGCTGCGAATACGCCATGCAGTTGTGTCACCGGCAACCGCCGCCGCCCAACTTCGGCACGGCGCACCAGAGCCTCTGCTGGCTGCATCACGCCCAGGCGCCCGCTTCGCCCGTCACCGGCATGCTGCAGGTTGCCGCCACGCAGCACAGCCCGGAGGGCGCATGCTGATCGAAGCCATCGCACTGCGTAAGTTCTTTCCGCTGGCGGGCGGCGGGCAGGTCCATGCCGTCGACGACGTCAGCCTTGGCATCGCCGAACACGAGGTGGTGGGGTTGGTGGGCGAAAGCGGCTCCGGCAAGACCACGTTCGGCAAGACCCTGATCGGCCTGCACGATAAGACCGCCGGCAGCGTGCGCTATCGCGGCGCCACCCTGCCGGCCGTGTACCACGCTGCCGACTTCAAGCGCCAGGCAGCGGAAATCCAAATGATTTTCCAGGATCCCTATAGCTCGCTGAACCCGCGCATGACCATCTTCGAGATCATTGCCGAGGGTTTGCGCGTACGCGAAGGCCTAAGCCTGCGCGCCACGCGCGACAAGGTGGTGTACTGGCTGGAACGGGTGGGCCTGCATGCCGATCACCTGGGCCGCTATCCCCACGAATTCTCGGGTGGCCAGCGTCAGCGCGTGGGCATTGCCCGCGCCCTGATCGTGGAACCGCGCTTGTTGGTGTGCGACGAGCCGATCTCGGCGCTCGACGTATCGGTTCAGGCGCAGGTGGTGCAGCTGTTGGCGGAATTGAAGGCGTCGATGGGGTTAAGCATGCTGTTCATCGCGCACGATCTGTCGATGGTGCGCTACGTATCGGACCGGATGGCGGTGATGTACCTGGGCTCGCTGGTGGAGCTTGGCCCCGCCGAGGACGTGTATTTCCGTCCGCTGCATCCCTACACCCAGTTGCTTATCGCTTCCAATCCCGAAGCCGATCCGGAACACGAGCGCAACCGTGAAGACAAGCTGATCGAGGGTGAAATTCCCTCGCCGGTGGACCTCAAGCCGGTCTGCCGTTTTGCCGGCCGCTGTCCCCTGGCCGAGGAGCGCTGCTTCCGCGAACGCCCCGTGCTGCGCGAAGTGGCACCCGGCCGGTTGGCGGCGTGCCACTTGCTGTAGAGAAGAAGCGGACTCAGAAGTCAAGATCGAAATCGTCTTCGCCGCCGCTCTGCAGGTAGCTTTGCTTGCCGACGATCTTGGCGCGCGCCTCCAGGCCAAGCATGAAACCGGCAAAATCGTTGGCGGCGCTCTGCTGGCTGATGAAGTTGCGCAGGCTTTCCTGCTCGCCATCGCGGAAATCCGCGGCGGTGCCGTCGACCACGGACTGCAGTTCGAACACAACATAGTCGCCATTGGAGGTCTGGAATCCCTGCACCAGCGTCTCCCCTTGCGCCGGCGCCGCCACGCTGAAGACATGGGCAAGCACTTCGGGGTTGACGGTGAACGCATTGCGCTCGAGGTTGTCCTGCTGGTTCCAGGCCAGATCCTGCACCTGCAGCAGCTGATCGATGTTGTCGCCGGCCTTCAGGCTGTTGACGATGCCTTCGCCCGCCACCCGGGCGCGCTCGCCGAGACGGTCGATACGCAGCAACACTTCGATCTCGCCACGCACTTCGTCCAGCGGACGCAGTTCTTCATCCTGATGCTCGGCCACGCGCACCACCACGGTGCGGTTGGCGTCGACCTGAATGGTGGCGCTGTTGAGCTGTTCACCCAGTACCTCGGCACCGAAGGCGGCCTGGATCACGGCGGGGTTGCCGGCAATGCCGGCGCCGCCGCTGCGGCCGAACCAATCCGTGTGCTGGATTTCCAGGTTCATCTGCATGGCGGGTTCGCTCAGATCGAAGGATTCGAACGCGAGATTGCCAAGCTCTTCCACGCGCCGGCTGAACAACACGTCCACATCCTTGGCCTTCAGCGTGCGCTCGATATCCGCGCGGCGCTCCTCGAAGGACGGCACCTCGGTTTCGGAGACTTCGGTGAGCTTGATCAGATGCACGCCGAATTCGGTGCGCACCGGGTCGGAAACCTGGTCGAGCGCCAGCCCCTGCAGGGCTTGTTCGAAGTTGGCCACGAAGTTGCTGCCCGTGGTGTAGCCCACGTCGCCGCCGTCCTGTGCGGAACCGGTGTCGTCGGAAAATTCCTGCGCCAATGCGCCGAAGTCTTCGCCGGCATCCAGCCGCGCCTTCACTTCCCGCGCCTTGGCATCGGCCGCGGCGAATTCCTCTTCACTGGCCGCCCCGAACAGGATGTGGGAGGCACGGCGCTCCGTCTGCGCCTGGTAGGCGCTGACTTCATCGTTGTAGGCCGCCAGAATCGCGTCCTCGTTCACCGCCACTTCAGCGAACAGTGCATTTTTGTCCAGCTCGAGGTAATCGAGTTTTACCTGTTCCTCGCGCATGAACTGAAGTTCGTTGGCGTTGTAATAGGCGGCGATGTCCTCGTCGCTGATCTCGAGGTTCTCCCCTTGTGCATCGAGCGGCAGGGTGAGAAAGCGGAAGCTGCGCTTCTGGTGGCTCAGCGCCGCGATACGCTCGATGTCGGCCCGTGTGGCGAAACCGGTGGTGGTATAGGTGGCCAATTGCTGGTTGAGCAGCGTTTCCTGCGCCAGCAGCGCGCGGTAGCCCGCCGGGGAGTAACCCATGCTTCTGAGCAGAATGCTGGCGCGTTCCGCATTGAAAACGCCATCCACCTGGAAATCGGGGGTCACCGCGATGCGGCGGTCGATGGTATCGGAGGAAATCACCATGCCCGAATCCTTCGCTACCTGCCGCAGCAGCTCGCGCTGGATCAATTCCTCGAGCGCGTTGGCACGCATCAGGTTTTCGTCGTAGGCGCCGGGATCCTGGTCGGGTGCCAGGTTGGCGAAGTATTCCTGGATCTTCTGCTGCGTCATGCGCTCGATTTCGGTGTCGCTGAGCTTGGTGCCGTTGACTTCCACCACCTTGGAGCCCAGAAACACCGAGCCCACCAGGCTGTCGAGTCCCCACAGGGCAAACACGGCGATGACGACGTAAAGAATGACCTTCGAAGCCAATCCTTCGGTCTTGTCACGGATTTTCTGCAGCATGGCGTCTGTTACCTTGAATCGAAAGCGGGGCGCGGCGCGGTGTTGGCACTCGTGGAACCGAGTATCCCAAAACACGAAGGGCGCATCCAGGATGCGCCCTCACAGGGTGGTGCTGAACCGGAAGCGCTTAGGAGTTTACCGAATCCTTGAGCGCTTTGCCCGGTTTGAATACCGGCACGGTGGAAGCGGCGATTTCGATGCTGGCCCCTGTCTGCGGGTTACGGCCAGTGCGTGCCGGCCGGTTCTTGGCGGCAAACGTACCAAAGCCAACCAGGGTCACCGAATCACCGGATTTGAGTGAGCTTGTGATGGTGTCCATCACCGCTTCGACGGCGCGAGCCGCGTTAGCCTTGGAAAGATCGGCGCTTTCCGCTACCGCCTCGATCAGTTCGTTTTTGTTCACAGGGTCCTCTTCTTTGCGCTGTTGGGTGATGGATTGGGGTCTCGAAATTGGCGGTTTTATATCAACAGCTCTCCGAGCCTGTCAAGAAATACGCTGTTTTAGTGCGTGTTTATTGATTTTTTGCCTTTTTCGCGGCCTTTGCCCGAACCGCCCTTGCCACCGGGTTTGACCAAAGTCTCGTTTTTGCCTTCCGCCACCGGCGTGGGCATGTACTGCAAGGCGATCTGCAGTACCTCGTCGATCCATTTGACCGGTTTGATGTTCAGGTCGGCCTTGATGTTGTCGGGAATCTCCTTGAGATCGCGCTCATTTTCCATGGGAATCACCACGGTACGGATATTGCCGCGATGCGCCGCCAGCAGTTTCTCCTTCAGCCCGCCGATCGGCAGCACCTGGCCACGCAGCGTGATCTCACCGGTCATTGCCACGTCCTTGCGCACCGCGATGCCGGTGAGCACCGACACCAGCGCCGTGCACATGCCGATACCGGCGCTCGGGCCGTCCTTCGGCGTGGCGCCTTCCGGCACGTGGATGTGCAGGTCCTTGTGTTCCTGAAAGTTTTCATCCAGGCCAAGGCTCGCAGCGCGGCTGCGTACCACGGTCAGGGCGGCCTGGATCGATTCCTGCATGACGTCGCCGAGCGACCCGGTCATGATGGTCTTGCCCTTGCCCGGAATGGCCACGGCTTCGATGGTCAGCAGTTCGCCGCCCACCTGCGTCCAGGCCAGGCCGTTGACCTGGCCGACAACATCCTGCTCTTCCGCCTTGCCATAGTCGTATTTCTGGACCCCGGCGTATTGTTCCAGATCGTCGAGGCCAATCACTATCGAGGCCTTGCCGCCTTCGAGGGTGTGTTCCTTGACGATCTTGCGGCATACCTTGGCGATTTCCCGCTCCAGCGCGCGCACGCCGGCTTCCCGGGTGTAATGGCGGATCAACGCCAGGATGGCGTCGTCCGTGAATTCCACCTCGTCGTCGCGCAGCCCGTTGTTGGTGCGTTGCTTGGGAATGAGGTAGCGCGTGGCGATGTTGAGCTTTTCGTCCTCGGTGTAGCCGGGCAACCGGATCACTTCCATGCGGTCCAGCAGCGGACCGGGAATGTTCATGGAGTTGGCGGTGCACAGGAACAGCACGTCGGACAGGTCGTAGTCCACTTCCAGGTAGTGGTCGTTGAAGCTGTGGTTCTGCTCGGGATCGAGCACTTCCAGCAGCGCCGAAGCCGGGTCGCCGCGATGGTCCATGCCCATCTTGTCGATTTCGTCGAGCAGGATCAGCGGGTTCTTCACGCCGACCTTGGCCATGCGCTGAACCACCTTACCGGGCAGCGAGCCGATGTAGGTGCGGCGATGCCCGCGTATCTCGGCTTCGTCACGCACGCCGCCAAGCGCCATGCGCACGAATTTTCGCCCCGTGGCACGCGCGATGGATTCGCCGAGCGAAGTCTTGCCCACACCGGGCGGGCCAACCAGGCACAGTATCGGACCTTTCAGTTTCTTGACGCGTTTCTGTACCGCCAGGTATTCCAGGATGCGTTCCTTGACGTCCTTCAGGCCGTAGTGGTCGCTTTCCAGGATGGTTTCAGCCTTGTTCAGGTCGGTCTGGATCTTGCTGCGCTTTTTCCAGGGCACGCTGACCATCCAGTCCAGATAGGTGCGCACCACGGACGCTTCGGACGACATCGGCGACATCATCTTCAGCTTGTTCAGTTCGGCGTTGGCCTTGTCCCGGGCTTCCTGCGGCATGCCGGCTTCGTCGATCTTCTTCTTGAGCTCGTCGGCCTCGTTCGGCGTTTCGTCGAGTTCGCCCATCTCTTTCTGGATGGCCTTCATCTGCTCGTTGAGGTAGTACTCGCGCTGGCTCTTCTCCATCTGCTTCTTGACGCGGCCGCGGATGCGCTTTTCCACCTGGAAGATGTCGATCTCGGATTCGATCAGCGACATCAGGTGTTCGATGCGCGGCTTGAGATTGGCCAGCTCCAGGATATTCTGCTTTTCCTGCAACTGCAGCGACATGTGCGTGGCGATGGTATCCACCAGGCGGCTGGGATCGTCGATGCTGGTGATCGAGGTGAGCACCTCGGGCGAAATCTTCTTGCTGAGCTGCACGTATTGATCGAACTGCGACAGCAGCGAACGGATCAGGATGTCGGTGTCCTTTTCCTCAATCACGTGGCTGTTCAGCGGCACGGCATCGGCGGTCCAGTATTCGCCGCTGAAATCGAGCTGCCGGAGGTGGACGCGCTCGGCGCCCTCGACCAGCACTTTTACGGTGCCGTCGTTGACGTGGACCAATTGCAGGATGGTGGCCACCGTGCCGATGCCGAAAACGTCGTCGGGGCCGGGATCATCGTCGGAATGCTGTTTCTGCGCGGACAGCACGATTTTCTTGTCCGCGGCCATGGCGGCCTTGAGGGCCTTGATGGATTTCTCGCGCGCGACGAACAAAGGATGGACGATCTGCGGATAGACCACCACCCCGCGCAGCGGAAGGAAGGGCAACTGGGTATTGGCGACGGGTTTATCCATAATGACTTCTACGACCTGGCAATGGTTGGGGGGTTCTGTTTAGTCATACCTCGTCCGTGAGCCATACGCAGCAAGCGCCTTATTTGTATTTGTACGTGAACGGTGTTTGCGTGAATGTGGTCAGCCTCCCACCTGCTTGTCCTTGGAACCGGCCACGGCTTCCTGCTCCGTGCCCTCCCCCCCCTCATACATGAGCAGCGGCTCGGATTCACCCCGGATCACCGACTCGTCGATGATGACCTTGGTGACGTTCTTTTCCGATGGAATCTTGTACATGGTTTCGAGCAACACCGATTCCATGATGGAACGCAGCCCGCGCGCGCCGGTCTTGCGTTCCTGCGCCTTGCGGGCGATGGCGCGCAGGGCGTCGTTACGGAACTGGATTTCCACGCCTTCCATGTCGAACAGCTTGGCGTACTGCTTGGTGAGCGCGTTCTTCGGCTCCTTGAGGATGCGCACCAGCGCCTCCTCGTCCAATTCATTGAGCGTGGCGATCATCGGCAACCGGCCGACGAATTCCGGGATGAGGCCGTATTTGACCAAATCTTCCGGTTCCACATTGCCGAGCGTTTCGCCCACCTTGGTCTCGGCCTCGTGGCTGCGCACCAGCGCGGAAAAGCCGATGCCGCTCTTTTCGGAACGGTCGCGAATGATCTTGTCCAGCCCGGCGAACGCGCCGCCGCAGATGAACAGGATGTTCGAGGTGTCCACCTGCAGGAACTCCTGCTGCGGATGCTTGCGACCGCCCTGCGGCGGCACCGAGGCCACCGTGCCTTCGATCAGCTTCAGCAAGGCCTGTTGCACCCCTTCGCCCGACACGTCGCGGGTAATGGAGGGGTTGTCGGACTTGCGCGAAATCTTGTCGATCTCGTCGATGTAGACGATGCCCACCTGGGCCTTATCGACATCGTAGTCGCACTTCTGAAGCAGTTTCTGAATGATGTTTTCGACATCCTCGCCCACGTAGCCGGCTTCGGTCAGCGTGGTGGCGTCGGCGATGGTGAACGGCACGTCGAGCAGGCGCGCCAGCGTTTCCGCCAGCAGCGTCTTGCCGGTGCCGGTGGGACCGATGATCAGGATGTTGCTCTTGCCCAGCTCCACGTCGTCGGATTTGCGCTGGTAATTGAGCCGCTTGTAGTGGTTGTACACGGCAACGGCCAGGATCTTCTTGGCCTTTTGCTGGTCGATCACGTACTCGTCCAGGATGGCGCAGATTTCCGCCGGCGTGGGCAGCTCGCGCTTTTTGTTCTCGGCGCTCTTCTCCTGGATTTCCTCGCGAATGATGTCGTTGCAGAGGTCCACGCATTCATCGCAGACGAACACCGACGGGCCCGCAATGAGCTTGCGGACCTCGTGCTGGCTCTTGCCGCAAAAGGAGCAATAGAGCAGTTTGCCTGAATCGTCTTTGGATTTGTCGCCAGCCATGGTGGCCCCCTACTGCCTCGATCTCAATGGCTAAGATGCAGCCATTATTGCCATTTTACAAGTCCCGCCCGGGCGCGTTTGCGGCGCCCGTTCAGTTGCTTGGCGTATGGATCACACGCCGATCGAGCACCTTGTCGATCAGGCCGTATTCCACCGCCTGGGCGGCGCTCATGAAGTTGTCGCGGTCGGTATCGCGGGCGATCACCTCGATCGGCTGCCCGGTGTGATCGGACATGATCTTGTTGAGCTTTTCCCGCAGCGACAGGATTTCCCTGGCATGGATGTTGATGTCGGACGCCTGGCCCTGGAAGCCGCCGCTCGGCTGATGGATCATCATGCGCGAGTTGGGCAGCGCATAGCGTTTGCCCTGGGCGCCGCCAGTCAGCAGCAGCGCGCCCATGCTGGCGGCCTGGCCGATGCACATGGTGCTCACGTCCGGCTTGATGAACTGCATGGTGTCATAGATGGACATGCCCGCGGTGACGACGCCACCGGGCGAGTTGATATAAAGGTGGATGTCCTTGTCCGGGTTTTCCGATTCCAGGAACAACAGCTGCGCCACCACCAGGTTGGCCATGTAGTCTTCGACCGGCCCCACGATGAAGATCACCCGCTCCTTGAGCAGGCGGGAGTAGATGTCGTAGGAACGCTCACCGCGGGCGGTCTGTTCCACCACGATGGGCACCAGCGCTGCATATTCTTCCACGCGCTTGGCATCGTACGCGCCGCCGTCAGAGCCATACTTGATCATGAGGCTTACCTTTCGAGGAATTGGGAAACTGTGCCGGGCCTAGGCCTCAGCCTTCGCTAGATTGGGGCACCGTGCTCGGTTTCAATGCCTCTTCGTAGCTGCAGGCCGTCTCGTTCACCGTGGCCGCTTCCAGCACCTGATCGATCACCGCTTCTTCCAGCGCCATGGCTTCGACCTGGGCCAGTTGATCCTTGTTGCCGTAATACCAGCTGATGACTTCCTGCGGCTGTTCATAGCTCTCGGCCAGTTCCTCGATCAGCTTGCGCACCGCGTCCGGATCCACCTTGATGCCTTTCTGCTGGATCACTTCGTTCATGATCAGCCCCAGGCTCACGCGGCGTTCGGCCTGCGCGCGGAACAGATCGTCGGGCAGCACGCTGGCATCGATCTTCTGGCCGCGGCCACCGCCGTACTGCTGCACGGCCTGCTGGCGCAGCCCTTCGATTTCGCCGGTCACCAGCGCCTTGGGCAGCTCCAGGGTATGCAGTTTCACCAATCCCTCGACCACCTGGTTGCGCACGTTGTTGCGCACCGCGTTCTTCAGCTCACGCGCCATGTTGGTCCGCACTTCGTTGCGGAAGGCGTCCATGCCGCCGTCCTTCACGTCGAAGGAGGCGAAAAAGGCATCGTCCAGTTCCGGCAATTGGGGCGCTTCCACCTGGGCCACCTTCACCGCGAACTGCACGGGCTTACCGGCCAGGTCCTGCTTGTGGTAATCCTGCGGAAAGCTCAAATCCAGCGTGCGTTCCTCATCGGCCTTGACGCCCACCAGGCCGGCTTCGAAACCTTCGATCATGCGCTTGGAACCCAACACCAGCTTCACGCCTTCGGCGCTGCCGCCTTCGAAGGCCTCGCCGTCGAGCGTGCCGACGAAATCGATGGTCACCTGATCGCCTTCGCGCGCGGCTTCACCGCTGTCCTGCCACCCCTGGCGCTGCTTGCGCAGGGTTTCGATCATATTGTCGATGTCGGCATCGGTGATTTCCGCCGTCTTGCGCTCGATGCTGATGGCGGCGAAATCGCCCAGCGCCACTTCCGGATACACCTCGAAATAGGCTTCGAATTCCAGGCCCTTTTCGGTATCCATCGACACCGGCTTGATGCGCGGCTGGCTGGCCGGACGCACTTTCTCCTGGCCAAGCGCCTCGTAGTAAGTCTGGCTCATCACTTCGCCGAGCACTTCCTGGCGCACGCCCTTGCCGTAGCGCTCGCGCACCACTTTCAGCGGCACCTTGCCCTTGCGGAAACCCTTGAGGGAAACCGTTCTGGCCGCTTCCTGCAAACGCGCCTCGACCTGGCTCTCCACCCGTTCCGGCGGTACGGCAATGGTCATTTTGCGCTCGAGGGAAGAGAGGCTTTCGATGGAGACTTGCATGGGAAATTCCTGAGACTATTGGCTCGTAAGTGAATGATTGCCGCATCGAATCGCATCGCATGGACACTCGTGCAGCGCAACGCCCGGCAAAAAAGCCAAGGCGCACCGCTGCCGGTACCGCACCGGGCGATAAACGCGAATGATTAAAATTATAGATAAATCAAATAGTTACAAGTGGGGCGATTGAATTTGAGTGGCGAATTCTGCCATAGCGGTGCGCCTTATTCAACCGAACGCCAGGGTCGCGCGATGGGCTTTTTCCTGGCCACGCGGCGCTTTGCGGGCCGATCGTGTCATCCCTTCTCCGGTCAGGACGGAGGGCGGCGCAAATGTGGCAATTTTATGGCAGTTTGCGGCAGTTTCGTGATGATGAAGGCAGGCAGGGTCGGAACGCTCTTGGGAACCCAAGCTAACCATTTGTTTTATATTGGTTTAATACGAATTCCGAGCAAGCCCTTGCACGCTGCTGGCACACAATTTGCGTTATTTTTCCTCAATTCCAACTGGTCTACCTTTGGCCCCACTCGTTAGCCCGAGACGGCGATATGCGGCGCCACACTGCGTAGAGCAATAACAAAAAAATCAAAGTCTCGGGCTAACGGAGACCACTTACCCCGCCCTTCCCGCTTTCCTCCACTCCCTGTCTCGATGCGCGCGCTTGCGCCCCTGGGCTTTGCCATTATCATCTGCGGGCCCCTGCCAGAGACTACGTTTTGAGCACCCCCGAAGTTTTGCACACCACCGCGCCCACCGTTCCCCACCGCTGCCTGTCGCATGCGATACGGTACGCCTGGCTTGCCGGCACAGCGCTTGCCTGCCTGCTGTGTGCACCGCTGCCGGCCCTGGCCGCAAGCAGCCAGGATGAATTGCGGCCGCTCGACAACCTGGTGGAGGAACGCCGCTTCCCCGACGCCTACGCGCTTGCGCAAACCCTGTTGAACGATTGGGAAGGCGAGCCCGAATTCGATTTTCTGTACGGCACCGCCGCGCTCGAGAGCGGCCATGCCAATGAAGCGGTGTTCGCCTTCGAACGGCTGGTGCGCGGTTATCCCGCGGAGCCGCGCTTCAAGCTGGAGCTGGCCCGCGCCCTGTTCGAACAGAACAATCTCGGCGCCGCGCGCGAGCTGTTCGAGTCGGTGCTCGCCACCGGCCCCAGCATCAACGTACAGAACAACATCCATGCCTTCCTTGACGCAATCGCCGACCGCGAACGCGCTGTGCAGCCCCGCCTCGATTGGTACCTGAGCACCGCGGTGGGCAACGACAGCAACATCAATAGCGCCACCGAGCTGGGCGTGATCAGCACGCCGATCGGCGACGTGGAACTGAACCCGAACGGGCAAAGCCTGGAAGACAGCTTCGTGGAGCTGGGCGGCGGCATGGCTTACGTCAAGCCGCTGTCGAAGACCACGGCGTTCAACGCCAACGCCAGTTATTCCCGGCGCGACAACATCGACACCCATGCCTTCGATCTCGACGTGCTGGCGGGCACGGCCAGCTATACCCAGCAGGTGCGCGACCTGCGGCTGTCCTATGGCGTGCGCGCGCAGCACGTGGCACTTGCGGGAGATCCCTTCCAGAACAGCGCCTCGCTGATCCTCGGCGCGCAGCGCAGCGCGGGCAACGGCTGGAACCAGTACGCCACCGTGGCCTATACCGGCGTGCGCTACGCCACCGGCCAGGTGGCCAATGCCAATCTGCGCGACGTCGACCAGTGGCTGGGATCCGCAGCGCTGACGCGCACCACCGGCCGCTTCAACCACGGCATCAGCGCCTACTACGGCAACGAAAGCGCCAGGCACGCGCTGGGACGCAACAACGCGCAGCGCTTCTATGGCGCCGCGCTGAGCGAACAGGTGGCGCTGCATCCGCAACACCTGGGCTATGCCAGGATTTCGCTGCACCGCAGCGAGAACCGCGCACCGGCGCCGATCTTCAACCGCGTGCGTGAAGACACCATCTTTTCCGCCTCGCTTGGCTGGCTCTGGCGCATCAATGGTCCGCTCACCCTGAGCACCGACCTGACCTATACCGACAACGACAGCAACCTCGCGCTGTTCTCGTACGATCGCCTGAAATTCCAGAGTGGCTTGCGCTACCAGTTCTGAGGCGCTTGCCCGAATGCGTGTCAGCCAACGTCTGCCGGAGCACTACTGCGTGTAGTGGACAGGCCTGGGCTTCGGTACAATGCGCTGCCCCATGCCTGCCGGGCACTACAGCATAGGCAGCCGCCCACTCTTTTGGACGAACAAGCGTCCTTTTACCCAAGAGTCTTTCGAACAAGGTTCCCTCGATGAGCGTGTTCACCCAGTCAGAAAAACTTCGCCACGTCTGCTACGAAATTCGCGGCCCCGCCCTGCAACAGGCCAAGCGCCTGGAAGAAGAAGGCTACAAGATACTCAAGCTCAACATCGGCAATCCCGGTGTGTTCGATTTCGATGCGCCGGAGGAAATCCTGCGCGACGTGATCCTGCGACTGCCGGAATCGCAGGCCTATTCCGATTCCAAGGGACTGTTCAACGCGCGCAAGGCGATCATGCACGAGACCCAGCGGTTGGGCATCAAGGGCGTGGGCATCGACGATATCTACCTCGGCAACGGCGTCAGTGAACTAATCGTTCTGGCCATGCAGGCGCTGTGCAACAACGGCGACGAAGTGCTGGTGCCGGCACCGGATTATCCGCTGTGGACCGCCGCGGTGACGCTGAGCGGCGGCAACGCCGTGCACTATCGCTGCGACGAAAGCGCCGACTGGCAGCCCGACATCGACGACATGCGCGCCAAGATCACGCCGCGCACCAAAGCCATCGTGGTGATCAACCCCAACAACCCCACCGGCGCCGTGTACAGCGACGAGCTGCTGCTGCAGATCGTGGAGCTGGCGCGCCAGCACAGCCTGATCCTGTACGCCGACGAAATCTACGACAAGATTCTGTACGACGGCACCACGCACACGCCGCTGGCACGGCTGGCGGAAGACGTGTTCACCATCAGCTTCAACGGGTTGTCCAAGAGCTATCGCCTGGCGGGCTTTCGGTCCGGCTGGATGGTGCTGAGCGGCAACAAGGCACAGGCGCGCGACTACATCGAAGGGCTGGAAATCCTGTCCAACATGCGCCTTTGCGCCAATGTGCCTGGACAGCAGGCGGTGCAGACCGCGCTCGGCGGCTACCAGAGCATCAACGAACTGATCATTCCAGGCGGCCGCCTGCGCGACCAGCGCGACATCGCCTGGGAAATGCTCAACGCCATTCCCGGCGTGAGCTGCGTCAAGCCGAAGGGCGCCATCTACCTGTTCCCGCGTCTCGATCCGAAGGTGCATCCAATCGCCGACGACGACCGCCTGGTGCTGGATTTCCTGCTCAAGGAGAAAGTGTTGCTGGTCAAGGGCAGCGGCTTCAATATCGACGACACGCAGCATCTGCGCATCGTGTTCCTGCCCCGCACCGACGTGCTGGCCGACGCTATCGGCCGCCTGGAACGCTTCCTGTCGACCTATAAACAACGCTGACCTTCAAGCGGGACGCATACCGAGCCCGGCCACTGCCGCGCGCAGTGCCGGGTCTTCCCCAAGCCCCCACACGGCGAACTCGCCGAATTCGCGCCTGAGCGCATAGTCGCGCCGCAGGCGATCGAAACCGCCCGCCTCGCTTCCCACGCCCACCGCGGCGCGCAGCCGCACGTCGTCGCCGCGCAGGTCATAGGCCTGTAGCACCAATTGCGACAATCCCTGCAGGGTATTGCCGCCCTGATAGCACAAAGTCTGCACCTCGAGCGCGCCGGCCGGCGCGATGGCCGCGGGATCGAAACCGAAGTGGTGGCAAAAAGCATCGTGAATCATCAGCGTGCCGCGCAGCTTGCCCCCATTGCTGTAGCCGGCGATGTGCGCGGTGCCGATCATGGCCTGCTGCAGCATGGCCACGTCGATGGCCGGTTCGCCCTGCCAGGCGTCGAGAATGGCGCAAAAATCCGCATGGCGGCGGCAATGCTGCAGCAGCGCCGCCTCGTCCACCACTTCGCCGCGCGAAGCATTGATCAGCACGCCATGCGGGCCAAGCCGCGCCAGCGCGCCCCGCTCGATCAGACGCCGTGTCGGCGCCGCGCCACTGTCGGTCAAGGGCACATGCAGGCTCACCACTGGTTGCTGCAGTACTTCCTCGAGCGGCGCGAAATGACTGGTCAGTGGATGCGCTTCTTCCAGCAGGGGATCATGGATGCGCGGCGCGATGCCAAGCGCCAGCAGGCGTTGCGCCAAACGTCCGCCGATCTCGCCACAGCCGACGATCCCGATGCCGCAACGGCGCCAATCCAGATCGCGTTCCAGCGCCAGGGTCGCCAAGGCGCTGAACACGTAATCCACCACGCCTTCGGCGTTGCAGCCGCGCGCCCAGCCCAACCCGATGCCGTGCTGTTGCAGATAATCGGTGTCGATGTGGTCGATGCCGCTGGTGGCGGTGGCCACGAAACGACAGGGAGACTCCGCAAGCAGGTCGGCATCGACGCGCGTTACCGAACGCACCAGCAGCACGTCGACGTCGCGCAGCATGGCGCGGTCGATGCGGCGCCCAGGGCACAGGGTGAGCCGGCCGTAGGTGCCGAAGTAGTGGGATGCCAGGGTGATGTTTTCATCGGCCAGGATGTGCATGGCAGGGTTCGTCACTCGCGCTTCTTGCGAATGCGATAGCGATAGCTGCGGTCGGCAAGCGCTTCGCTGAGCAGCAGCTCATGGCCGAGAAAGGTGCAGAACTTGGGCACGTCGCGCTGCGTGGAAGGATCGGTGGCGCGCATTTCCAGCACGTCACCGGCGGCGATTTCGCGGATCTTCTTGTGCAGCAGCATCACCGGCTCGGGGCAGTGCAGCCCGCTGGCATCGAGCAGGTGCTGTACGGTATCGCTCACTCAATCGCCCTCTTCCCCGCTTGCCTCTCCCGCAGCCTCCCCCGCAGCCTCCCCCGCCTCATCGAACAACGCGGGTGGCACGCGTTCGCGCAGTTCCAGATGGCAGCTGTTGGTGTGCGGATCGTACAGTATCACGATGCTGCCCTGCTCCAGTTGCCTGAGCACCTGCGCTACCTTGTCGGCGAGCGTATGGTGGTAATCGCCGTAGTCGGTGCCTTCGCGCGTCACGAACTCCTCCACCAGATTGCGCAAGGTGGCGGGCGCCAGGGCATCGGGAGGAATCAGCATCAGCCGAGATCGAGCAGGTTGATGCGGTCGCCGCGCTGGATGCCGCGCTGCCGTTCCAGATTCTTGAAGTCGAACAGCGTGGTGTCGGCCAGGTGCGAGGGCGCCACGTTGCAAAGGCTCTTGAACAGCACGTCGAGCCGCCCCGGATGCTGGCGTTCCCACTCGTTGAGCATATGCTTGATTTCCTGGCGCTGCATGTTGTCCTGGCTGCCGCACAGGTTGCAGGGAATGATCGGAAACTGGCGCAGGCGTGCGTAGGCTTCGATGTCCTTTTCCCTGCAGTAGGCAAGCGGGCGGATCACCACGTGGCGGCCGTCGTCGCTCAGCAGCTTGGGCGGCATGGCCTTGAGCTTGCCGCCGAAGAACATGTTGAGGAACAGCGTTTCCATGATGTCGTTGCGATGGTGCCCAAGTGCCACCTTGGTGGCGCCTATCGAGGCGGCATAGCTGTAGAGGTTGCCGCGGCGCAGGCGCGAACAGAGCCCGCAGAAGGTCTTGCCCGGCTCGGTCTTTTCCAGCACCACCGAATAGGTATCCTGTTCCAGAATGTGGTAATCCACACCGATGGACTGCAGGTATTCGGGCAATACGTGTTCGGGAAAACCCGGCTGCTTCTGGTCGAGATTCACCGCCTTGATGCCGAAGCGGATCGGCGCGTGCTGCTGCAGGTTGAGCAGGATGTCGAGCAACGCGTAGGAATCCTTGCCGCCCGACAGACACACCATCACCAGGTCGCCGTCCTGGATCATGTCGAAATCGGCGATGGCGCGCCCGACGTCGCCGCGCAGGGTTTTCTGCAGGCGCTTGAGGGAGAAGGCAGTCTTGCGGGGGTCGACGGTCCGGGTGCCGATGGCGGGGCTGGCGAGCGTCATGGGAGTCGATGGCGGTTCACAAAGGGGCGCCAGTATAATGGTCCGCCAGCCCATTTGCCAAAACCGAGTCCTTCATGCCGTTTCGCTTCCTGCGTTTTCTTGCCTTGTTTGCCCTGTGCGGCGGCGCTTCCGCGTTGGCGCAGCAGCCCCAGGCGGTGGTGCTGCAATACCATCACATCAGCACCGAGACACCCCGCTCCACCAGCGTCAACGCCGAGGAATTCCGCCAGCACATGGAATACCTGCGCGACAACGGTTTCACCGTACTGCCGTTGGAAGAGGTATTGCAGGCGCTGCAGCAGCACCAGGAACTGCCCGCCAAAACCGCCGTGCTCACGTTCGACGACGGCTACCGCTCCGTGTTTGATGTGGCCTACCCGCTGTTGCGTGACTACGGCTGGCCCTTCACCATCTTCGTGCCCACTGGACTGATCACCGCCACGCCGGGGCTCTACGCCAGCTGGGACCAGTTGCGCGAGATGGGCGAACACGGCGCCACGCTGGCCAACCACACCGTGTCCCATCCGTACCTGCTGGACCGCAGCGCCTATGCCGATGAAGCCGCCTGGCGCGCAGGCATCACCCGCGAAATCACCGAGGCCGAAGCGCGGCTGGAACAGGAAACCGGCCAAAGCCATCACATCTTCGCTTATCCCTACGGCGAGTTCGACGCGACGATCCAGCAACTGGTCAGTGAACTGGGTTATGTGGCGCTGGCGCAGAATTCCGGCGCCATCAACGCCGCCTCCGACTTCAGCGCGCTGCCGCGTTTCCCCTTCTCCGGCATCTACGCCTCGCTGCGCACCTACACCACCAAGGTGAACGCGCGTGCCTTCAACGTGACGCGCGAGCCGGCCTCGCCGATCACCACCGAACAGGCACCCGAAGTGATATTGGATTTCGACGGCGACTACCGCCTGGACGCACTGAGCTGCTTCCACAACGACCAGCCCATGACCGTGACCGCCGTGGATGCCGGGGCGCAACAATACCGGCTGCAGTCCCCAAGCCGCAGCACCAGCCGCCGCTTCCACTACAACTGCACGGCGCCGGGCCCGGACGGAAGGTATTACTGGTATTCAGTACTCTGGATCAACCCCGACATCGCCGAGTAAAAGCTTCCCTGTCCGGTCCGCCACTGTTGCCTCTCCGACGGTGGAACTGTGAAGGAGGTGAGCGGTAGCCCGCCGAGGGCACAGTGCAGCCTATTACGCTGAGGAACGCTTGACCGCTGAGGGAACGTCGACGCTCGTCAGTAATCCCGCGCCAACAGATCGTTGTGATAGATCATGGAACGCAGATCCTTGATGTAGGCATCGCCGCGCTCCGAATACTTGTGCAGCCCTTCGCTCAGCGTGATGCCGTCGATCGGCTGACTGCGCAGACGCAGATCCTGCCGGATCATGCGAAACCGCTGATAGCCGGGGAATGTATTGAGATTGCGGAAATACGCCGCCACCGCCGCCTCCACGCTATCGAAGCTCTTCACCTCATGATAGGCAGACGCCCGACGGCGCTGCGGCACCAGGCCGCAACCGGCGGTGTAGCACCACTGGCCGAAGAAATTGAAGCCTTCCTGGGCGAAGCGCGAAGTGCCCCAGCCCGATTCGTTTGCCGCCTGCGCCAGCACCAGCGACGACGGAATCACGTCCACGCGGCGCAGCAGCATCCGCAGGGTCTCGTGCGACATCGGATCGTCGCCCGCCACTTCGTAGGTGTCGCTCAGCTCGCGCAGGAAGAATTGTTCCGCCAGGCTTGGTTCCACGCCGTTTTCCAGCCGGGCGGCAATCAGCACCAGTTGCATGCGCAAACGCCTGAGCCGTTCATTCTCGGCATCGATGTAAGGCTGCAGGAAATCGAAGAACGCCTGCTTCTTGGCGGCAATGTCCTCGATCGAACCAAAGTCCGGCACGCCGGGCAGCGGCAGCGCTTCTTCAATAGGCGGCATCGTTGCGGGGAGCGGTTGCACTGGCCAATATTGCGGACGCAGATCGAGCCGCTGGCCGAGCAACAGCAGCAAGGACAGGACGACGCCATGGGTCAGTCTGCCAAGGTGGCGGTGTTTGCTTGCCTGCATGGGGGTCAAAATCCTGTCACAATCATGCGCGGGGCTGACATGAAATCGCCAGAATTCTAACACAATTGAGTTGCCGGCCTGCCAAGCACCTCACATTTTGCGGGATGCGTTGCGATCAAGAGCTTTAAGCAATTGATTAATAAGCGTTTATGCGTGATGACAACGCGGCGAGTCCGGCACCTGGACCAAGGCCCATTCGTCCGGTGTGTACAGATGCAGGGCCAGGGCATGCACTGGCCCCGCCAGTTCGTCAGCCACCTGGCGATACACCAGCTGGTGCCGCTTGACCTTGGGCAGGTCCTCGAAGGCGGCGCTCACCAGAACCAGCTTGAAGTGCGAATCGGTGCGCGGCCCGGCATGCATATGGCTTTCGTTGTGCAGTTCCAGGTGCAGCGGCGCGAAGGCATCCTTGACCTTGGTGGCGATGGCTTCCGATACGGGGAGGTTCATAGGCAATACCTAAAACGATGCGGCAACGCGGCCGGCTGATTACAATAGGCCGTTTTCGAGAACTGATCCGGAGCTGCACATGGCCATCGGTTGGTACCCGGGCCACATGCACAAGGCCCGCAAGGATATCACACAAGCCCTCAAGACCGTTGACGCCGTGCTGGAGCTGGTCGATGCGCGGCTGCCCTACGCCAGCGAAAACCCGCTGCTCAACCGGCTGATCGGCGAGGTGCGGCGCCTGCGCCTGTTGACCAAGGCCGACCTGGCCGATCCCGCCGTGACCGCCCTGTGGCAGGCGTACTACCAGGAACGCGGTCTGCTCACCCTGCCCTTCGACAAGGACGAGGGCAAGGCGCTGCGCCAGATACTGCAGTTCCTGCAGACCTCATTGCCGCCACGCACGAGCCGCCCCAACCGGGTACTGATCGTGGGCATTCCCAACGTGGGCAAATCGACGCTCATCAACCTCCTGGCGCAGCGCAAGCTGGCCAAGGTGGGCAACGAACCCGCCGTGACCAAGGCGCGCCAGGAAATCCGCCTGAATGAGTCCCTGGTGCTGCTGGATACCCCCGGCATCCTCTGGCCGCGACTGGAAGACCAGGACGCCGCCTACCGCCTGGCCGCCAGCGGCGCCATCCGCAATACTGCCATCGACCTGGCGGACGTGGGCCTGTACACGATCGCGCTGCTGGCCCGGCGCTATCCGGCGGCCCTGGGTGAGCGCTACGGCATCGAGACGCCGCAACAGCCGGCGCTGGAACTGCTGGAACAGGTGGGCAGGCGCCGCGGTTGTCTGGTGCGCGGCGGCGTGGACCTGACCAAGGCCGGCGAGGTGCTGCTGCAGGACCTGCGCAGCGGCAAGCTTGGCCCCATCAGCCTGGAAACTCCCGACGATATTCCTGCCGCCCCGCCGGAAGAAGCCTCGCCGCCCGCCTGATACCGTGGCAATCGCCGCCACGGTCCCGTACCATGCGCGCTTTTTTTCACACGAGCAGCCAGTGCCTTACGTAACCGGTCAACGTTTTCTCTGCGACGCCGAACCCGAGCTCGGCCTTGGCCAGATCATCGAAGTCGGCCATCGCACGCTCACCCTGGTGTTTGCCGCAAGCGAAACCACGCGCCAATACGCCATGCACAACTCGCCGCTCACGCGCATCGGTTTCGAACCCGGCGACCAGGTGAGCGACCGCCACCAGCAGCGCCTCGAAGTGCTCGCGGTGCGCGAGGAAGACGATCTGCTGCACTACACGGTGCGCGATGCCACTGGCGCCGAGTTCGTGCTGCCGGAAACCGAACTGTCGCCGCACCTCAGCCTGAGCCAGCCGCTCAAGCGCCTGTTGGCGCTGCAAACCGAGCCCGCGTCCTGGTTTCAGCTGCGCCGCGCGGCGCTGCAGGCGCAGGCGTTCATCGAACGCTCGCCGCTGCTGGGCCTGTCCGGCAATCGCACCGACCTGCTGCCGCACCAGCTCTACATTGCCAGTGAAGTGGCGCGCCGGCCGGCGCCACGGGTGTTGCTGAGCGACGAGGTCGGCCTCGGCAAGACCATCGAAGCCTGCCTGATCCTGCAGCAGCAATTGTTCAGCGGCCTGGCGCAGCGGGTGCTGATCGTGGTGCCGGATTCCCTGGTGCATCAGTGGCTGGTGGAACTGCTGCGCCGCTTCAATCTGCGCTTTGCCATTTTCGACGAGGAGCGCTGCGCGGCGTTGGAAGCCGCCGATTCCACCAATCCGTTCGACAGCGAACAACTGGTGCTGTGCAGCCCGCACTTTCTGCGGGACGCGCCGCACCGGCAGGAACAGATTCTGGCCAGCCAGTGGGATCTCTTGATCCTGGACGAAGCGCATCACTGGCTGCGGCAGACGGACGCCGGCGACGTCGCCAGCCCGCTCGTGCGGCAGTTCAGCCTTGCGGTGCCGGGCATGCTGCTGCTCACCGCCACGCCCGACCAGTTGGGCCCGCATTCCTATTTCACGCTGCTGTCGCTGCTAGACGCCGACCGTTTCCACGATTTCGACGCCTTCATGGCGGAACAGGCGCGCTACCGCGACCTGGCCGCCCTGCTCGATCCGCTGCTTGGCTATGCCGCGCTGACGCAGCCCGAGCGTGAAGCACTGCTGCAACAACTGGAAGCCTTTGCCAGCGATGCCGATCTGTGCGCGCGGCTGCAGGCATTGCGTGAAGCGGAAACCGCACAGCTTGCACCACGCAGCCAGGCGCTGCTCGACGCCCTGCTCGATCGCCACGGCACCGGCCGCATCGCTTTCCGCAACACGCGACGACAGGTGAGCGGCTTTCCCGCGCGCCGCCTGCAACAGGCCGCGCTGCCGCTGCCGCCGCTCTACCAGCCGCACGTGGCCGCCGTGGCGCCGGAACGGCAGTTCGGCCACGACGAAAGCTGGCTCAAGGAAGACCCTCGCCTGCCCTGGCTGTACCAGCTGTTGCGCGCGGAGCGCCGCGCCAAGTTTCTGCTGATCTGCCATACGCGCGGCGTGGCGGAAAGTCTCGAAGCCTATTTGCGCCTGCACCGCGGCATCGCCAGCGTGGTGTTCCACGAAGGCCTTAGCCTGGTGGAACGCGACCGCGCTAGCGCCTATTTCGCCGATCCCGACGAAGGCGCCCAGTTGCTGGTGTGTTCGGAAATCGGCAGCGAAGGCCGCAATTTCCAGTTCAGCCATCACCTTGTGCTGTTCGATCTGCCGGAACATCCGGATCTGCTGGAACAACGCATCGGCCGCCTGGACCGCATCGGCCAGCAGCACGACATCCAGATCCACGTGCCCTATTTCCCCAACACCGCCGGCAGCGTGCTGCTGCGCCTGTACCAGAGCCTCGGCATTTTCCAGACGCCCAATCCGGTGGCCGCGCAGCTGTGCCACGAGCTGCGCCAGGACATCGCCGCCTGCCTGGCACAGCCGGACGACGAACAGGCCTGCGCCGCCTTGCGCGCGCACGCCGAGCAGCGCAATGCGCAATTGCTGGAACAGCATCTGGCCGGACGCGACCGCCTGCTCGAATTGAACTCCTGCCGCCCACGCCAGGCGCAACAGCTGCTCGAACGCATCGCGGTGCAGGAAGCCGAGCAAAGTCCCGAGCCCTTCCTGCAGCAAGTGTTTGCCAGCTATGGACTGGAGGCCGAAAGCGGGCTCAATGCCACCCACACCGTGCGGCCGGCCGACGACATGCTGCTGGAAAGTTTTCCGCTCATTCCCGACGAAGGCTTTACCTACACACTGGATCGCGCCCGCGCCCTGAGCCGCGACGATCTGCCCTTCGTCACCTGGCTGCATCCGCTGGTACTGCAAAGCCTCGACCTGGTGCTGCAGACGCACTCGGGCAAATGCACCGTGGGCCTGTTGCGCGACAAACGCCTGGCGCCTGGCACGGTGGTGCTGGAAAGCCTTTATCGTGTCACGGTATCCGCGCCGGCCGCCCTGCAGGCCAAGCGCTGGTTTCCCGTGTCGATCCTGCGCAGCGTGGTGGATTCGCACAAACGCAGCATCGGCCGCTCGCTCACCGGGGAACAGTTGGACACTCGCAGTCAGCCGCTCGACCGCCAGCACGTACGCACCCTGATCAACGAACGCCGTCCGCTCATCCAGTTGTTGCACCGGCTTGGCCGCGGCGTGGCGGAAAAACAGCTGCCCGAACTGATCGCCGAGCGCACGCAGGCGATGCAGCAGGAACTGGACGACGAACTGCGGCGCCTGCGCGCGCTGCAACGCGTCAATCCCCAGGTGCGGCAGGAAGAACTCGATTATCTGGCGCGGCAGCGCGAAGCGCTCGGTGCGGCGTACGCGAGTGCCGAGCTGCAATTGGAGTGTCTGCGTTTGCTGTTGGCGGTGTGAGATTTTGCCGAAAGCATCACGCCGCCGCGCAATGCACCGCCACATACCGGGCCCACGGGGCAAAAACATGGTCTGATCCAGGCATTTGTACTAGCATGGCCGCCGAGTTTTCCACTATCGGGTGAGCCCACGCATGCAGTCCCCCACCACCGAATCCATTGCGCCGGCCGCGCAGGCCACCGCTTCCGCCTTTCTGCTCAAGCGCAGCCGCTTTCTGCCCACGCTCAACCTCACCGTCGAGGAATACGAGCATGTGCCCACCGGCGCCCTGCATTTCCACCTGGCCAGCGACAATCCGGAAAACGTATTTCTGGTGGCACTGCGCACGGTGCCGATGGATTCCACCGGCGTGGCGCACATTCTGGAACATACCGCACTGTGCGGCAGCCGCCGCTTTCCCGTGCGCGATCCGTTCTTCATGATGATCCGCCGTTCCATGAACACCTTCATGAACGCCTTCACCAGCAGCGACTGGACCGCCTACCCCTTCGCCAGCCAGAACCGCAAGGACTTCAACAATCTGCTGGAGGTGTACCTGGACGCGGTGTTCTTCTCCAACCTGGACGAACTCGATTTCGCCCAGGAAGGCCACCGCCTGGAATTCCAGCAGCCCGATGATCCGCAAAGTCCGCTTGAATACAAGGGCGTGGTATTCAACGAGATGAAAGGCGCGATGAGCTCTTCGAACAGCTATATCTGGCAGTTGCTCAGCGCCGCGCTTTTCCCCACCACTACCTACCACTACAACAGCGGCGGCGATCCCGAATACATTCCCGATCTCAGCTATGCCGAGCTCAAGGCCTTCTATCAAACGCATTATCACCCGAGCAACGCCATCTTCATGACCTATGGCGACATTCCCGCACAGGAACATCAGGCCCGCTTCCAGGCGCTTGCGCTCAAGGATTTCGACAAACTGGACGTGCACATCGCGGTGGGCGACGAACAGCGTTTCGCCGCGCCGCGCCGCATTACCGCGCACTACCCGCTGGACGAAGACGACGTTACCGACAAAAGCCATGTGCTGATGGCCTGGCTGCTGGGCAAGAGCACCAGCCTGGAAGAATTGTACAAGGCGCAATTGCTCAGCGCCGTGCTGCTGGACAACAGCGCCAGTCCGCTGTTGCAGGTGCTGGAAACCTCGTCGCTCGGCCGTTCGCCCTCGCCGCTGTGCGGCCTGGAGGATTCCTACCGGGAAATGAGCTTCATCTGCGGCCTGGAAGGCTGCGCGCCAGGCCTTGCCGATGATGTGGAACGTTTGATCCTCGACACCCTGCGCGAAGTGGCCGACACCGGCATCGCGCAGGACAAGGTGGAAGCCGCGCTGCATACGCTGGAACTGCATGCGCGTGAAATCAGCGGCGATTCCTATCCCTACGGCCTGCAGCTGATCCTGTCCGCGCTGTCCACCGCCACGCACCGCGGCGATCCGATCGAACTGCTCGACATCGATCCCGTGCTGGAAAAGCTGGCCGAGGACATCAAGGATCCGCAATACATTCCCCGCCTGATCCGCGAGTTGCTGTTGGACAATCCGCATCGCCTCACGCTCAGCGTCGACCCCGACACGGGCCTGAGCGAACGCGAGGCGCAGCGCGAACGCGAGCGGCTCGACGGCATCCAGGCCACGCTCGACGACGCCGAACGCGAGGCGATCGTGGCGCGCGCCCTGGCACTGCTGGAGCGCCAGAACCGCACGCCGGATGCCGAGATACTGCCCAAGGTGGAGCTTTCCGACGTGCCGGCCGAGGTCAAATGGCCCGAGGGCAGCACGCAACAGCTCGCCACCGCCTCCGGCCCCTGCAAGCTCACCCGCTACGCGCAGGGCACCAACGGCCTGAGCTATCAACAGGTGATCCTGGATCTGCCGGCGCTGAGCACCGAGCACACCGACCTCCTGCCCTACTACACCTCCTGCATGACGGAAGTGGGCATCGGCAACCGCTCCTATCTCGATGTACAGGCGCAGCAGGCGGCGGTGAGCGGCGGCATCGACGTGTATACCTCCATGCGCAACAAGGTCGGCACCGAACAGGACGTGCAAGGCTATCTGGTGCTGTCCAGCAAGGCGCTCTACCGCAAGCAGGCAGAGCTGACCGAACTGCTGCACGACACTCTGCACGGCTGCCGCTTCGACGAAACCGCGCGCCTGCATGAATTGATGCAGCAGATTCTGGGACGCAAGGAACAAAGCATCACCCAGCAGGGCCACAGCCTTGCCATGGGCGCCGCCTGCAGCCGCATGAGTCCGCTGTCGTGGCTCGGCTACCAATCGGGTGGCCTCGAGGGTATCCGCCAACTCAAACAATTGGTCAAGAATCTCGAGAACCCCGATCGCCTCAATGATTTCGCCGCGCAGCTCGCCGACACCCATCGCGCCGTGCTGCAGGGCAAACCGCAGTTCCTGTTGATCGCCGAGGAAAACGCCCAGGATGCGCTGCTGGAAGACGTGCGCGCGGTATGGCAGAACGCCAACCCAAGCGCCGCCACGCCCGCGCATTTCACCCTGCCGGCGCTGCGCGAGCAGACCAACGAGGCCTGGCTGACCAGCACCCAGGTGAACTTCTGCGCCATGGCCTTCCCCTCCGTCACGCCGCCGCATCCGGATGCCGCCGCGCTGACGGTACTGGCCGGCTTCCTGCGCAATGGCTTTCTGCATCGCGCCATCCGCGAACAGGGCGGCGCCTACGGCGGCGGCGCCTCGCAGGATTCGAGCTCGGCGTCGTTCCGCTTTTTCTCCTACCGGGATCCGCGCCTGAGCGAAACGTTGGACGACTTCCGCCGCAGCATCGACTGGATGCTCGACAATCCGCATGAATACAGCCAGTTGGAGGAAGCCATACTCGGCGTCATTTCCAGCCTGGACAAGCCCGCCTCCCCCGCGGGCTCGGCGAAACAGGCCTTTCACAACGAGCTGTTCGGCCGCACCAAGGCGCAGCGCGCCGAATTCCGCCGCCAGGTGCTGGCGGTGAGCATCGACGACCTGAAGGCGGTCACGGCGCGCTACCTGGATCCCGCCAAGGCCAGCCTCGGCATCGTCAGCCACAAGGGCAAGCAGAAGGAACTGGAAGGTCTGCGCCTGGCGCTGCATCAATTGTAGGAAAGCGCATGCGCCGGGGAACTTTGGCGCGGCTTTGCGTTCTGAACAGTGGGATGGATGATTTGTGGCCTGGTGTCACTGTCCCGCGAATGACTGAACCTGGTGGCAAAGTGCCACCAGGTTTTTTTATTGGGCTAAGGGCTTTTTATTTTATTGGGCTAAGGGCTTTTGTATTCCTGTTACACAGCAGTAAGCAATGACTTTCTCTCGACTCTCAGCAGCGTCAGCGAGGCGCCGATGATGAGGACGATGCTGACCAGGATCCACGGCGTTATCGGTTCATCGAACAGCAAGGCCGCGAAAACGATGGCGTAAACCGGCTCCAAGGCCACGAAACCGCTGCACGTGCTGGCGGAAATGCGCTTGAGCGCATAGAGGTAGAGCAACAGCATGACCGCGGTGTTGAACACGCCCAGCGCCACCAGCGCCAGCCAATCCCCCAGGCGCGCCGGCACCGGCGCCGCGAAGAACAGGGCCGGCACCAGCAGCGCGAAGACGATGCCGTTCTGACAGAGCGACAGCGCCGCGGGCGTCAGCGGCTGCTCCATCATCTGGCTGGCGCGCCAGAACAGCGCATACGTGAGCGCCGACGCCAGTCCGGCAACGGTCCCGCCGACATTGCCTGCCCCATCGCCCGGCTCCACCAGCAGCGCCACCGCGATGATGATGACCCCCCCCACCAGCAGTTCCGCCGGCCCCGGCAGTCGGTGCCGCCGGGCGGCTTCGACGAGCACCGTGAACAAGGGAAACGTGGCAAACGTCAGGGTGGCCACGGCAACCCCCGCCAGCTGCACCGACATGAAGAACGTCAACCAATGGGCAGCCAGCAGCAAGCCGCTCACGCCCAGGATTGCCCAGGCGCCGGCCGGGATGGCCCAGAGGCTCGTGGTGAATCCGCCCACCAGTGCCAGCGCCAACGCGCCGAACGCCGCCCGCATGGCGACGATCCAGACCGGGGAAACGTCCAGCTTGCCGTAAAGCGCCGCGGTGCCGAAGATCACCGCGGCAACGTTGATTGCCAATACACCCTGGGTTTTAGCCTGCAGCGGCCAGGCTTTCACGCCTGCGCCCTGGTCTTGCGCACCAGGTCGTAGGCCGCCTTGATTTCCAGTGTCTTGCGATGGGCGATGTCCATCATTTCCTGCGGCAGGCCCTTGGCCACCAGCTTGTCGGGATGATGCTGGCTCATCAATCGGCGGTAGGCCTTCTTGAGTTCCGCATCGGACGCCTGGGCGCCGACGCCAAGCAGTTTGTAGGCATCGCGCAGCGCCGCGGCGGAATCGGGCCGGTTCTCCCGCATCTGTCGCCCCGCCTGGTGCCGGCTCAGTATCGCTTCGAATTCATGCACGCTGAAGCCGAGCGCCGTGGCCGTCTGCAGCAGCACCTTGCGTTCGATACGGTGCAGGTCGCCATCGGCAAACGCCGTGGCGGCGAGGATTTCCAGGAACATCTGCAACAGATGCCGGCGCCGTTGGCATTCCGCCTTGAATTGCTGCAGCACCTGTTCGGCGGGAAAGCCATCGGCCTTGCCGTCGTTGAACAGGCGGATCGCCACCTTGCGCTGCGCCGCGTTCAGCCGCATCTGTTGCATCACCGACTCGGCCAGGGTGATTTCCTGCGGCGTGACCACCCCATCGGATTTGGCCAGATACCCCATCATGCTGAACGTGGTGGTGAAAAAGGCCGACTGGATGCGTTCCACGTCGCCCCCGCCCTGCCCAAAATCGGCGAAGCTGTTCAGGCCGCGATCGAAATTATGGCCCACGGCGGCGCCAAGCATGGCGCCAAGCGGGCCACCCAGCATGAAGCCGAACGTGCCGCCGATCAGTTTGCCCCACCAGCTCAAAACAACAACCTCCGCAGCCAGCTGCGCCCCAATCGGCTTTCGCAGGTTTGCAGCTGGGTTTCATAACGGGATGCATTGCTCTGCACGTTGCGCGCGGCAGAGAGCAGCCATTCCTTGCCGGCATAGGTGCCACGCCGGTAGCCGCCATTGCCTTCGTGGTATGCCAGGTACAGGCTGTAGGCATCACTTGGCGGAATGCCATTCTGGCGTACCGACATGTGGTTGTACCAGGCCACGAAATCCACCGCGTCGGCAAAATTCGAACGCCGTGCGAACCAATTGCCCGAGGCGTCCTTGTAATCGCTCCAGGTGCTGTCGAGCGCCTGCGCGTAGCCGAAGGCATTGGAGGGCCGCGGGCCGGGAATGATCCACAGGATGCGGGTGCGCGGCGGCTTGGCGCGGGCGCGAAACCCCGATTCCCGCTCGATGAACGCCATGGAAACCGGCACCGGGATGTCCCAGCGGTCCTGCGCCTTGCGGGCCGCCTTGAACCAGCTGGAACGTTCTTCGAACATGCTGCACACGTTGGCGGTATTGGAGGGCGTCGAGGCGCAGGCGCCAAGCAGCAGCACAAGGGGAATGAGCAGGAATCGTATCGGGCGCATGGAGGGCTCGGCTGGGTCCGGTACAGTCGCGACACGGCGCCTGTGACACGGCACAGGCAGCCAGAACAGCCGCTACTTTACCGCGCTTCGAGCGCTGTGTCGTGTCCCTGTTACTCCGGGGCCGGCAGGACGTCGTGTTCCTTCAGCAAAGCCAGCAGCGCCTCTTCGTCGATCACCTGCACGCCAAGCTCCTCCGCCGTGGCCAGTTTGGAGCCGGCGCCGGGACCCGCCACCACGGTGTGGGTCTTTTTCGACACGCTGCCGGCCACCTTGGCGCCAAGCTGCTGCAGCAGCGCCTTGGCGGCGCTGCGTTCCAGGCTTTCCAGCGTGCCGGTAAGTACCCAGGTCTGTCCCAGGAGCGGCTGCAGCGCGGCTTCGGTCGGCGCCTGCTCCGGGGGGGCGACGCCAAGTGCCATCAGGCGCGCCAAGAGCGCCCGGTTGCCTTCCTGCGCGAAAAAGTCGGCGATGCGCTGTGCCACCACCGGGCCGATGTCGGGAATGGTTTCCAGCACTTCACGGGAGGTATCGAGCAAGCGCTGCAGGTTGCCGTAGTGCGTGGCCAGCGCCAGCGCGGTGGCCTCGCCCACTTCGCGGATGCCGAGCGCGAACAGGAAGCGCGCCAGCGGCATGCGCTTGCTGCGTTCGATGCCGTCCAGCACGTTCTGCGCGGACTTTTCCCCCATGCGCTCGAGCGCGGCGAGGGTGTCGAGGTTGAGCCGCGCCGGGTCGTACAGATCGGCCATCGAACTCACCAGGCCCTGTTCCACCAGTTGCTGCACCAGCTTGGTACCAAGCCCCTCGATGTCCATGGCGCCGCGCGAAGCATAATGGATCAGGGTCTGTTCCAATTGCGCGCGGCAGACCAACCCGCCGCTGCAGCGCAGTAGCACGCCGCCCTCTTCCTGCGTTACCGCGCTGTCGCACACCGGGCAACGTGCCGGCGGCGTGATGGCGCGCGGGATGATGGCTTCCGGGTGCTCGGCTTCCTGCGCGGGCGCCACGGTTTTCTGCACGATCTTGGGAATCACGTCGCCGGCGCGGCGCACGATCACCCAATCACCCACGCGAATGCCAAGGCGCGCCACCTCGTCCATGTTGTGCAGGGTGGCGTTGCTCACGGTGGCGCCGCCCACGAATACCGGCCTAAGCCGGGCCACCGGCGTGATGGTGCCGGTGCGTCCCACCTGGAATTCCACGTCGCGCAGCAGGGTGGTCACTTCCTCGGCCGGAAATTTGTAGGCCATGGCCCAGCGCGGCGTGCGCGCGTTGAAGCCGAGCTGGCGCTGCAAGGCCAGGCTGTCCACCTTGACCACCACGCCGTCGATTTCGTAATCCAGGGCATTGCGCTGCGCCAGCACTTCCGCGCAATAGGCATGGCAGGCGGTGATGTCCGGCACCGTGCGGCGCAGCGGGCTCACCGGGAAACCGAGTGCGGCAAGCACCTTGAACTGGCCGTCGAGCGTGTCCGGCAATTCACCGCCGTCCACCTCGCCCACGCCATAGCAGAAGAAACACAGCGGACGCGTGGCGGTGATGCGCGCGTCCTTCTGGCGCAGCATGCCGGCGGCGGCATTACGTGGATTGACGAAGGTGCGCTCGCCCTTTTCCTGCGCCTCCCGGTTCATGTGCGCGAAACCGCTCTTGCGCATGTACACCTCGCCGCGCACTTCCAGCAGCCTTGGGCAGTGCTTGCCGACAAGCTTGTGGGGCACGTCGCCGATGGTGCGCACGTTGTGCGTGATGTCCTCGCCGGTGCTGCCGTCTCCCCGGGTGGCGGCCTGCACCAGTTGCCCTTGCTCGTAGCGCAGGCTCACGGCAACGCCGTCGATCTTGGGTTCGCAGCTGTAGTCGAGCGGTTCCTCGCTTGCCAGGCGCTTGCGGAGGCGTTCCTCGAAACGGTTCAGTTCGTCCTCGTTGAACACCTTGTCCAGCGACAACATGGGAATGCGGTGCGTTACCTGTGCAAAGCCGGTGACGGGCGCGCTACCGACACGCTGCGTGGGGGAATCGAGGCTGGCGAATTCGGGATGGGCGGCTTCGAGCTGCAGCAGCCGCTGGAACAGCAGGTCGTATTCCTGGTCGGTGATTTCCGGGCGGTCCTGCTGGTGGTAAAGACGGTTGTGGCGTTCGACTTCGCGCCGCAGCGCCTCGATCTCGCGCTGGGGGTCCTGGGGCGTGTTCATGGGGAATGCGCCGGCGCTATTTGCGCGACAGCAGACTGAGTTCGAAGTCGCGGATGCGCTGGCGCGAATGTTCGATGGTCTGGCGGGTGAAGACGCTGCGGTTCTCATCCTTCAGTTCGCCTTCGAGTCCGTCGCGCAGCGCGGTGGCGGTGGCAAGCATCAGTTCGAAGGACTCCATGTTGCCGTACTTGTTCGGCAGTTGCAGGAAGAAGCTGAGGCCGGGCGTGGAAAACCCGTCCATGGCGGCAAGATCGAACGTGCCCGGCTTGACCATGTTGGCCATGCTGAACACCACCCGTCCGTTGCCGTCGGCGCTTTCGTGGCGGTGGAAGATGCTCATTTCGCCGAGTTGCATGCCCTGCTGGCGCAACACGGGCAAGAGATCCTCACCGAAGAAATGATACCCGTGCCGGGCCATGACGTTGATGATGAGCACCTCGGTGGGTCCTTCGACCTCGCTCACCTCGTCCCCGGCATCCAGCGGTTCGGCCGCGGCCTGGGGCTCCTCGTCGAACAGTTCCTTCTGCTGCTGCCGCCCAAGCAGGGACTTGCTGAAAAACGCCAGGCGCTCCGCCTTGTCCTTGCCGTATTCCCTGGCCTTGCGTTCTTCCGGGGACGCCTCGATCCGCGCCGTTTCGGGCGCGGGTTCGAGTCCACTCACGGGTTCCGCGAACAGCGGTTCGTCCTGCAGGAAGGATTCGTCGAAATCCTCCAGCAGCACTTCCTCGTCCGGGAGATCCGCAGGGGGTTCCTCGGCGTCGCCGAAGCCCGGTTCTATGCGGACTTCGGGAGCCGGCGGCGGACGCGAGAAATGGCTGGCGGCACGGGCGTAGGTTTCCTCCAGCAACGTCGGCTCGCTTTCGTAGTCGCCGCTGTACTGTTCGCCCTCTTCCTCGTCGTCCCAGTCGTCCTCATCCTCGTCGTCTTCATCGTCCTCGTCTTCGTCGTCATCCTCGTCGTCGTCTTCGTCCCACTCGTCGTCCCAGTCGTCCTCTTCCTCGTCATCCTCGTCGTCCTGACGCCGCCGTGGATAGCCTTCCTCCTCGTCGTCATCCTCTTCGTCGTCGTCCTCGTAGTCGTCGTCATCCTCTTCGTCTTCGTCGTCCCAGTCGTCTTCGTCTTCGTCTTCGTCGTCGAAGTCTTCGTCGTCCTCGTCGAAGTCGTCCTCATCCTCGTCTTCGTCGTCATAGGCGGGATCGCGCCCGGCCGACGGCGCGATGCCGCTTCTGCCAAGCTTCTCCAGCTCTTCCAACTGCACGTCCAGCATCTCATTTCCCTCCACGGCGTTACTGCGAACCTCTCCCGAAGATGCTTCGTCCTCGAACAGCTCGGGCGCAAATTGTTGTGGCGCTTGTGCCGACACGAATACGTTGGCGTGTTCTATCGTCGTTTCTTCCAGCTCCACCGCATCCATCAGCACCGGCACGGCATCGTGACCGCTCTTTTCACTACCGGCCGCGGCCGCCGTGGCATCCGCGCCGCCCTGCAGGCCGTTCTTGAGCTTGAGCTTGGGCGCGGGTTTGCGGGAAATGGGCACCTCACCGTCGCGGGTCAAGGTGCGGGCACCGCCGTTCGGCAGTTCGGAATTGGACAGCGCGTCCTCGGGAGCATCCACGTTGCCGCGCAGAAAGCTTTTGTCGAGCTTCATCACCACGCGGTCGCCGCGCCCGCGCCATTTGCGGCGCAGGCCATCGAGCACCACCGCCACGATGAGCAGGATGAGGATGATGACGAGTAGATCGGTAGTCTGCCCCATCAGTCTGCCCGCCGTTTGCAAATCAAGGGTTGGAACATGTGCGCCTGTCGTGCCTGTCTGGTGCCGGATGTGCCGGCGTTGCCGAGTATTCTCGCGCGGGTGTACTCCGCCGCGCTACATCGCCGCCAGTTCGGTGGCCTCGTCGATATCCACGCTCACCAACCGCGATACGCCGGGTTCGTGCATGGTAACCCCGAGCAACTGGTTGGCGCTCTCCATGGTCAGGCGATTGTGCGTGATATAGATGAACTGGACAACTTCCGACATTTCCTTGACCAGGTTAGCGTAACGGCCCACGTTGGCATCGTCGAGCGGCGCGTCCACCTCGTCCAGCATGCAGAAGGGAGAGGGGTTGAGCTGGAAGATCGAGAACACCAGCGCGATCGCCGTCATGGCCTTCTCGCCGCCCGACAACAGATGGATGGTGCTGTTCTTCTTGCCCGGCGGGCGCGCCATGATGGCGACCCCGGTATCGAGCAGGTCCTCGCCCACCATGTCGAGGTAGGCATGGCCGCCGCCGAACACCTTGGGAAACAGCTGCTGCAGGCCGTTGTTGATCTTGTCGAAGGTTTCCTTGAAGCGGGTGCGCGTTTCCTTGTCGATCTTGCGGATGGCGTTTTCCAGCGTGCTGAGCGCCTTTTCCAGCTCCTCGTTCTGGGCGTCGAGATAGACCTTGCGCTGCGACTGGGTTTCGTATTCCTCGATGGCGGCCAGGTTGATCGGCCCCAGGCGCTGGATGCGCTGGCCGATCTGTTCCAGGGACTGTTCACAGCCGGATTCATTGCAGTCTTCAGGCAGCGCTTCCAGCACGGCCTGTAGCTGGTAGGCGAGTTCCTGCAGTTGCTGTTCCAGCGCGGCGCGCTTGACCGTGGCGCCCTCGATGCCCAGGCGATGCTCGACCAGGGCGTCGCGCAGGCGCTGGCTGGCGTCCTGGCTCTGGCCGCGCTGCGTTTCCAGTTCGCGCAGCTGGTGGTCGATGTCGTCCACTGCGTTCTTGGCGGCGGTGAGTTCGCGTTCGATGTCCTGGCGCGCGGCGAGCTTGACGTCCAGTTCGGCTTTGAGGCCGGGGATCGGATCGTCGGTGTTCTTCAGGTGCAGTTGCAGCTGGTCGCGGCGCTGCTCGTAGCCGCGCACCTGCACCGTGCTGCGTTCCAGCGACACTTTCAGTGAACTGAGCTGGGCCAGCATGGTCTGGTGGCGCAGGGCCAGCTGATGCGCCTGGTCGCGGTCCTGCCGCGCCTTCTGGCGGGCTTCGTCCAGCACGCGGCGGCATTCGTCGCGGCTTTGCAGATGTTCCTCGCGGCGGGCGCTGTCCGCTTCCATCTGGTCCAGCGCCGCCTGCAGGCTGCTGCGGGCGTTGGTGATGTTCTGCTGTTCGGTCTGCAACTGCCGCTCGAGCTCGTCGATTTCGTGGCGCAGGCGTTTGCGGCGTTCACTCACCTGCTCGATCTTCATCAGGCGGGCGGAACGGTCGGCGCTGTATTCGGTAAGGCTGCGGTTCACGTCGCCAAGCTGGCGGATGATGTCTTCCTTGCGCTGTTCCCGTTCGCGCAGCTGCTGCTGCAGGTCTTCGGATTCTTCCAGCAGGCCATCGATCAGGGCGTCGAGTTCGGCAATGGTTGCCGCCAGCTGCCCCAGTTCCTCCTGCCGCTGGATCATGCCCGCGCGCGGATCGAAACCGCGCGCCAGACGCAGCCAGTCGCTGCCGAGCCAGATGCCGTCGCGGGTGACCAGGGATTCTCCCGGGCGCAGCGCTGCGCGCAGGTCCAGCGCCTGGTCCAGGGTGTCGACGGCATAGACGCCGCCAAGCAGGCTGTCGAGCGGAAATTCCGCGCTGGCCTTGGCCGCCAGTGCATGTGCCGCCAGTGCCGCGTTGGTGGGTGCCGCCGCCGCCGGCTGGCGGTCGCGCAGCGTCAACAACCCTTTGTCGAACGCAGGCAGCACACCGCCGAAGCTGGCGATGTCGTCCACGCAGATCGCCTGCAGGTGTTCGCCAAGCACCAGTTCCAGCGCCGTTTCCCAGCCATGTTCCACCTTCAGGCCGTCCACCAGGCGCGGTTTGGTGTGCAGTTGCTGCTCGCGCAGCCAATGCTGCTGATCCTGTTCCTGCGCGCCAAGCGCCTGTTGCTGCAAGGCCTCCAGCGACGATTGCCGCCCCAGCAGGGTCTGCAGGCGGCTGCGTTCCTGGTTGAGGCGTTCACTGCTTGCCTTGAGCGCCTGGCGGGTGGCGTCGATTTCGCCGCTGAGCCCGGCGCTGTCGCGCTCCAGGCTGCTCTGCTGCATGCTGAGCTCGCCCAGGTTGTGTTCCAGCAAGGCCAACTGTTCGCTTTCGGGATCGGTGGCCAGCCCTTCGAGTTCGCGGCTCAGGTTGGTCTTGCGCGCCAGACCGCGGTCGACGATGTTCTCCAGGTGGTTGATGCGCTGCTGTTCCACCTCGGCCTTGCGCTGGATGCCGGCGGATTCCTGGTTGAACTGGTCCCATTCGCCCTGCCAGCGCAGCATGGCCTGTTCGGCTTCGTCCAGCGCGGCGCTGGCCAGTTCCTCCTGCTCGCGCACGCCGTCGAGCTGCGGCTCGAGCATGGCGGTTTCTTCGTCCAGCGCGGCGATCTTGTCGAGGTCGGTGCTCAGCTCGGCCTGGGTACGTTCCAGCGATTCGCGCGTGGCGCGCAGGTCTTCCTCCAGCTGCATCTTGCGCTGGCGCTGGTGTTCGATGTTCTGTTCCAGGCGCGACACTTCGCCGCCAAGGCCGTAATAGGTGGCCTGCACCCGCTGGTAGGTTTCGTGCGCGTCCACGCCGCCGTCGCGCAGGCGCTCGATTTCGGCCTCCACCGCGCGGTAGCGGGCGTTGCTGGCTTCCAATTGCACTTCCAGCTCGCCGATCAGCCCCTGCGATTCGTTCACTTCGCGATCCAGGCGCTGCCAGCGCAGCGACGCCAGGCGTGCCGTGGTGTCGCGTTCTTCCTGCTTGTATTCCCGGTATTTTTCCGCGGAACGAGCCTGGCGCTGCAGATGCTGCAGCTGGCGGTCCAGTTCCTCGCGGATGTCGGTGAGACGCTCGAGGTTTTCCTTGGTGCGACTGATGCGGCTTTCGGTTTCCTTGCGCCGCTCCTTGTACTTGGAAATGCCCGCGGCTTCCTCGATGAAGACGCGCAGGTCCTCGGGCTTGGATTCGATGAGGCGCGACACCATGCCCTGCTCGATGATCGAGTAGCTGCGCGGTCCCAGGCCGGTGCCGAGGAAGATGTCGGTGATGTCGCGGCGGCGGCACTTGGTGCCGTTGAGCATGTAGGTGCTCTGCGCGTCGCTGTTGACGATGCGCTTGATCGAAATTTCGTTGAAACCGGCGTATTCGCCGGTGACGGTACGGTCGCTGTTGTCGAACACCAGCTCCACCGACGCCTGGCCCACCGGCTTGCGGTTGGACGAACCGTTGAAGATCACGTCCGTCATGGACTCGCCACGCAGGTTCTTGGCCGAACTTTCGCCCATCACCCAGCGCACCGCGTCGATGATGTTGGACTTGCCGCAACCGTTCGGGCCTACGACGGCGCAAAGGTTGCTTGGGAAGTTGACTGTAGTGGGGTCGACGAAGGACTTGAAGCCGGCGAGCTTGATACTTTTCAGACGCATTGAACGCGCTTTTCCTGCTTGGACGTGGCTATTGCAATCGCCGCAGTGTAGCCGAATCACCTGGCAAACTCACCAGGGAATTTGGCGCTTTGCAGCGCAGGTCACCACCCGCCGGAACGGGCCGATCCAAGCAATATAACTTACATTAAAAATAAGTTTTAATTATTTGATTTAATTATTCTTTATCTCTTAAATAACAATCATGGCCAACTACTTCACTGCAGCGAACGGCAACCCCACGTAATTGCGTGCGATGGCCTGCTGACCTTCCGGGGAACGGGTGAAATAATCCAGCTCCGCGATGCGGATGCGGGCATCGAAGGCATCGTCCGAGAGGCGGTGCAGCATCGAGGTCATCCACCAGGAAAAACGCTCTGCCTTCCACACCCGGTCCAGCGCCAGCGGCGAGTAGGCCGCCAACAGATCCAGGCGCCCCTGGTGATACACCTTGTCCAGGATGCGGAACAGATAATTGACGTCGCTCGCAGCCAGGTTCAGCCCCTTGGCGCCCGTGGGCGGCACGATGTGGGCGGCATCGCCCACCAGGAACAGCCGCCCGTGCTGCATCGGCTCCACCACGAAACTGCGCAGCCCGGCGATGCTCATTTCCAGCGCCGGCCCGGTGACCAGCTCGCTCGCATAAGGCTCGGGCAGACGCCGGCGCAGCTCGTCCCAGAAACGTTCGGCGGACCAGTTCTCCACCTTCTCGTCCATCGGCACCTGCACGTAATAGCGGCTGCGCGTGAGCGACCGCATGCTGCTCAGCGAAAAACCGCGTTCGTGCGCGCCGTAGATGATCTCGTGCGACACCGGCGGCGTATCCGCCATCAACCCAAGCCAGCCAAACGGGTACACCTTTTCGTACACCCGCCGCGCGGCGTCGGGAATGCTGTGCCGCGAAACGCCGCGAAAGCCGTCGCAGCCTGCGATGTAGTCGCACTCGAGCCTTTGCGGCTCGCCATTCAGGGTAAAACTCAGGTAGGGGCGCTCGCTTTCCAGGTCGTGCAGCGCCACGTCCGGCACTTCGTAGTAGGTCTGCAATCCCGCCGCCGCGCGCGCGTCCATCAGGTCGTGCGTCACTTCGGTCTGGCCGTACACCAGTACCTTCTGGCCATCGGCATTGGCCGGCAGATCGATGCGGCGGCTTTCGCCGTCGACCACCAGGATGATGCCTTCATGCACGATGCCTTCGGCATCCATGCGGGCGCCCACGCCCGCCTCGCGCAAGAGGCGCGCCGTGCCTTCCTCCAGCACGCCGGCCCGGATTCGCGAGAGCACATGCTCCGCGGAGCGCAGTTCGACGATCACGTTGTCGATGCCCGCCTTATGCAGCAACTGCCCAAGCAACAGGCCCGAGGGGCCGGCACCGATGATGGCAACTTGGGTTTTCATGAAATGGCAGGTCCTTGCACTGGGGTGATGGGGTGAGTATAGCGCGGGGGATTGGTTCTGGATGGGGGCTTTGTCTCTTGGAGCTTTGCATTCGTTTTTATTATTGGTCCACATCTGATCTGTTGCGGTCGTTTGGCGGAGTGCCTTGTTGGCCCGTATCGAGTCTGTTGCAGTCACTTGGTCGGAGAGGCCTTCGGGGGTACGCTGCAAGCACATCCCTGTGGCGCTCGGCTCCGGGCCATCCCTGGCCCTACGACGCCCCCCGAAGGCCTCTCCGACCAAGCGACTGCGAGCCATCAACATCGAGTTACGCACGACATTCTTGGTTCAGCTTCATTTCTTGGCTGCCTTCTGGTGCGGAACACTAAAATCCGACGCCAAGCCTCTGTCGTCCCTGTTGCCCAGCCAGGGGCGTTGGAGGGCCAGGGATGGCCCGGAACCGAGCGCCACACGGACGTGCTTGCAGCGTACCCTGGCTGGGCAACAGGGGCGACAGAGGCGCAACAATACTGATGCGGACCAACAACCAGAGCATCCTTAATTCGAACGATCATCCGCATCCACACGCCGCAGCGCCGCCCTCACCTGCTCGGATTCAAAACCGCGCTGCGCCAGAAACCGCATCCATTTCGCCCGCTCCGCCGCCGTGGGCTTTGCGGTTACCGCGAACTTGCGCACCAATACCTCATGGCACCGCTCGTCCCAATCGATCTCTGCATACAACTGCTCCCGCAACAATTCCCGTGCGATGCCTTTCTGTCGTAATTCCTGGGCAATACGCGCCGGCCCCATGCCGCGCGAGGCGCGGTAATGGACGTAGGCTTCGGTGAAGCGGGTGTCGGATTGCAAACCTTCCTGGCACAGACGTTCCAGTACTGGCTGCAACACGGTGGTGGCATCGAGTTCGGGGAAGCGGGTGCGGAGCTTGTCCTGCAGTTCCGCGAAGCTGTGTTCGCGCCGCGCCAGAAGATCCATGGCAGCCAGGCGAACGCTGGTGAGGATGGCGGTGGAGGCGGGGTCGGTCACGGCGCAAGACTCACGCCATGCCAAGGCGTCATGGCAACCAAGCGGATGCTGGCGAGGGAATCGGGCACGGTACGAAAACAGGGTAAGGCGGCCGGCAATAGTGCCGGCCGCCTTGGCATCATTCGGCGGCGGCCAGGGCTTCCGGTTTGCCCTCGGCGGCGGCGCCTTTGCGTGGTTTGTTCAGCAACAGTTCGCGCAGCTTGCCTTCCACGGTCTGCGCCACGTCCGGGTGCTCCGCCAGGTAGGTCACGGCGTTCTTCTTGCCCTGGCCGATCTTGCTGCCTTCGTAGGAGTACCAGGCGCCGGATTTTTCCACCAGGCCCTGCTGCACGCCGAGATCGATGATCTCGGCGTTGCGCGAAATGCCCTGGCCGTAGTGAATCTCGAACTCGGTCTGCTTGAAGGGCGGCGCCACCTTGTTCTTCACCACCTTGACGCGGGTTTCGTTGCCTATCACTTCCTCACCGTCCTTGATGGAACCGATGCGGCGGATGTCCAGGCGCACGGAGGCGTAGAACTTGAGCGCGTTGCCACCGGTGGTGGTTTCGGGCGAGCCGAACATCACGCCGATCTTCATGCGGATCTGGTTGATGAAGATCACCAGCGTGTTGGAGTTCTTGATGTTGGCCGTCATCTTGCGCAAGGCCTGGGACATCAGGCGCGCCTGCAGGCCCATGTGGCTGTCGCCCATGTCGCCTTCGATTTCGGCGCGCGGGGTGAGCGCGGCCACCGAATCGATCACCACCACGTCCACGGCGCCCGAGCGCACGATCATGTCGCAGATTTCCAGCGCCTGTTCGCCGGTGTCCGGCTGGCTGACCAGCAGGTTCTTCACGTCCACGCCCAGGCTTTCGGCGTAGATGGGATCCAGCGCGTGCTCGGCGTCGATGAAGGCGCAGGTACCGCCCGTTTTCTGCGCTTCGGCGATCACCTGCAGGGTGAGCGTGGTCTTGCCGGAGGATTCCGGGCCGTAGATTTCGACGATGCGGCCCCTGGGCAGCCCGCCGATGCCGAGAGCGATGTCCAGGCCCAGGGAGCCGGTGGAGATGGCGGGGATGGCCAGGGTTTCGGTATCGCCCAGACGCATCATGGAGCCCTTGCCGAACTGACGCTCGATCTGCGAAAGAGCCGCCGCCAACGCCTTGTCTTTGTTGCTGTCTTTATCTGCCATTACGCAAGTCCTGAATCAATGAATACCTGTAAATGCAGCGCCAACCGCACTTCGTTCGTGTAGGGGGCCCGTCGGGAAAGAAGGCTGGAACCAGCCTCTGGAACAGCCCGCATTAAAGCAGATTCGCCCTGTTGCTTCAAAGAAACTTGCGCCCGCGCCGGCCCCGTGGCGGCGGGCGCGGGCGTCCGCTAGAACTGCGGCGCCCAGCCCGCGGCTTCGTCCTGCAGCAGGCCCCTGAGGGTATCGATCGCCAGCGTCAGCTGCTCGGATTTTTCCGCCCGCAGGTACACCAGATAGAGGGGGTAGCTGAACTCCGGCGCTTCCTCCACCCGCTTGAGCAGGCCGCGTTCAAGATAGGGCTGGGCCACCCGGGTGCGGAAATAGCCGCTGCCGCCGTTTGCCAGCAGATACTGGATGGCCAGAGGGCCGAGGTCGATCATCAGCGCGGGGCGCGCGCGGTCCGGCAGCACGGCGTCGTGCTGCTTGCGAAAGTCCATGCCCCAGTCCACGTACACATAAGGCAAGTCGGTATGCGGGGTGCGCACCAGCATCAGCTTTTCTTCCAACAGGTGTTCCACCTGCATGCCGGGCCAGTAGTCGGGCTGGTGCACCAGCACGGCATCCAGCAGCCGCTGCTCCAGTCGCTCGTGCAGCGAACGCGGCTCGCCCACCTCGGCGCGCAGGCCCACGTTGGGCAATGCCGGCGCCAGCGCCGACAGCCAGTTGACCAGCAGCGGCTGCCACAGGCTGATTTCGGCACCGAGCGTCAGCAGCGTGCCGGCACCCTCGGGCAGCGGCAGTTCGCGCCGCGCCGCGTCCCAGGTTTGCACCAGTTGGCTGGCATGCCCGGCGAAACGCTGGCCGTGCTCGGTGGGCGTGGCGCCGCTGCGGTTGCGCACGAACAGGCGACAGCCCAGCTGGGCTTCCAGGTTCTGCACCCGTGCCGTCACGGTGGTCTGGGTGATATGCAGCCGCTCCGCGGCCGAGATGAAGCTGCCCGTGCGCACGATTTCCAGGAAGGTGCGCGCCAGTTCGATATCCAAGGGTTAGCTCGTCCTATCAATGTTTTTGATATGAAACAGCATTGTATTTCATTATTCCCCGCGGTGGCGGCCCGGCATACTGGCCCGGTTTCCTTGACCCGAGATGAGGCCGCATGTCCGCCCCGCCATCCCCCTTGTTCCCCCCCGCCCAATGGCAGCAGATCGAACCGCTGCTCAAGACCTTGGACGCGCGTCAGGCACTGTGGCTCAGCGGCTACCTCGCCGGCCAGGGCGGCCAGGCCGCAGCCGCTTCCCTGCCCGCCGCCGCGCCCGCAGCAAGTTCCAGCATCCTGATCGCCCACGGCGGTGAAACCGGCAACGGCCGCGGCCTGGCGCAGAAACTGGCCGATACCGTGCGCGCAAGCGGTTTTGGCACGGACGTGATGGACCTGGCCGACCTGCGTGTACGCCAGCTCGGCAAGCGCGATTATCTGCTGCTGATCTGCAGCACCCACGGAGATGGCGATCCCCCCGAACCGGCGCAGCCGTTCTTCGACGCCCTGCTGGCCGACAACGCGCCCAAGCTGCCCAATCTACGCTATTCCGTGCTCGCGCTCGGCGACAGCACCTATGAGCATTTCTGCGTGGCCGGCAAGCAGCTCGACGAACGCCTGGCCGCGCTTGGCGCCACGCGGCTGCATCCGCGCCAGGATTGCGACGTCGACTACCAGACGCCGGCCGCCGCCTGGAGCGAAGCCGTCATGCAGGCGCTGGCCAGCCTCACGCCCGCGGCAAGCGCGCCAGCCTCTGCCGGCAGCCCCGCACCGGTTGCCGAAGCCGGACAGCAGTACAGCAAGCAACACCCCCTGAGCGTCGAAGTGCTGGAAAACGTGCGGCTCACCCATCCCGCGCGCCGCGATGCCATTCATCATCTGGAACTGGAACTGCCCCAGGACGATCTGGCACTGGAACCCGGCGACGCCGTGGGCGTGCTTGCCGACAACCCGCCAAAGTTGGTGGCAAGCCTGCTCGATGCCACCGCCCTGCCCGCCAACAGCGCCGTGACCGTGGCCGGCGAATCGCTGCCCCTGGTGCAGGCGCTGCGCCAGCATCTGGACCTGACCATTCCCGGCACCCGCTTCCTCGAATACTGGGCCCAGCTCAGCGCCGCCGCGCCGCTCCTGAAGTTGTGCGAGGAAGGCGCGAGCGCCCAGCGCCAGTACCTCAAGCACATCCAGGTGCTGGACATCATCCGCCAGTATCCGGCGCTGCCCATCGCGCAGGAATTCGTCGATGCCCTGCGTCCGCTGCAACCGCGCCTGTACGACGTGGCCAACAGCCTGCGCGCCGTGCCCGGCGAGCTGCATCTGAACGTCAAGGCCTGGAGCTATGAATTCGGCGATCGCCTGGAACCCGGCATCGCTTCGCATTACCTGGCGGGCCTCACGTCCGGCGACAGCATTCGCCTCTATCCGCACCGCAACGTGCGTTTCCATCTGCCCGAGGACGCCAAGGCACCGCTGATCCTGATCGCCGAAAGCACCGGCATCGCGCCGTTCCGCGCCTTCGTGCAGGAACTGGCGCTGAGTGATGCGCCGCCGCCCTGCTGGCTGGCCTTCACCGAACGCAATTTCGAGGACGACTTCCTCTACCAGACCGAATGGCAGAACGCGCGCGGCAAAGGCCACGTGCAGCACATCGATTCGCTGTTCCTGCAAGAGCAGCCGCAGGCCACCCCGGCCTCGGTGGTGCTGGAAAACGCCGCGCGCCTGCAACAGTGGCTGGACCAGGGCGCACACCTGTACCTGTGCGGCGACAAGGACCTGCTCACCGCCTGCGAGGCTGAGTTTGGCTCGCACTTTGGCGCCGAGCGCTGGAAGGCGCTGAACAAGGACAAACGCATTCACCGCAATCTGTACTGACACGGGAACACGACATGGTCGACCGAAGCTGCGATCTCAGCCAGGATCTCGAAACGCTGCACAGCAACGAAATCCTCAAAGCCAAGAGCCGCTACCTGCGCGGCAACATCGCCGAAGGCCTGGAAGACACCCTCACCGGTGCCGTGCCCGGCGACGATCCCCTGCTGATGAAATTCCACGGCATCTATCAGCAGGACGACCGCGACCTGCGCGCCGAGCGCCAACGCCGCAAGCTGGAGCCCAACTACCAGTTCATGGTGCGCATGCGTATCCCCGGCGGTTTGTTGACCGATCGCCAGTGGCTGGGCATCGACAGGCTCTCGCGCCTCTATGCGCGCCGCGGCCTGCGCATCACCACGCGGCAGACCTTTCAATTGCACGGTATCCGCAAGCACCATCTGCGCCTGTTGATGCAGGGTATCCGCGACCTCGGCCTGAGCACCATCGCCGCCTGCGGCGACGACAGCCGCGGCGTGGTCTGCGGCGGCAATCCGCTGCTCTCGCGCGTGCATCATCAAGTGGCGCAGCTGGCCAGCGCCACCAATGAGTTGATCATTCCAAAAACCCGCGCCTATCCCGAAATCTGGTTCCAGGAACCGCCCACGGCGCCGCCAAACGCAAAGGACGACCCTTTCTACGGCCCGCTGTACCTGCCGCGCAAATACAAGGTGGGCTTCGCGATTCCGCCGGTGAATGACATCGACGTCTACGGCCAGGACGTAGGCTATATCGCCATCGTCGAAAACGGCGAGCTGCAGGGTTTCAACCTGTGCGTGGGCGGCGGCATGGGCCAGCTCGACAGCCGCGAGGACAGCTACCCCCGCCTGGCCGAACAGTTGGGCTACATCCCCGCGCAGGAAGCACCGCAGGTGGCAGAAATCATCATGGGCATCCAGCGCGATTTCGGCGACCGCAAGGACCGCCACCGCGCCCGCTTCAAATACACGCTCGACCGCCTGGGCAATGCCTGGTTCCTCGAGGAACTGGCAAAGCGCCGCGGCAAGCCGCTGGAAGCCGCACGGCCGTTCCAGTTCGTGCAGAACGCCGACGTGCCCGGCTGGCAGCTGGGCGACGACGGCCTCTGGCACGGCACCATGTACATCGAAAGCGGCCGCATCGACGGCGCGCTGCGCGATCAACTGATGGGTTTTTTCCAGCAGTATGGCGGCCGTATCCGCCTGACCACCAACCAGAACCTGCAACTGGTGGAAGTGGGCGATTATGAATTGGAACAGGTGAAGTGGCGCCTGGACGATCTCGGCCTGAGCCACCGCATGGAACCGCATCTGCAGGCCGCGCACACGCTCAGCTGCGTGGCGCTGCCCACCTGCGGCCTGGCCATGGCCGAAGCCGAACGCTATACGCCGCGCCTGCTCAACCTGTTCGAACGCCTCAAGGCGCAATATGGCCTGCAGGAACTGCCGATCACCCTGCGGTTGACCGGCTGCCCCAACGGCTGCGCCCGCCCCTACCTGGCGGAAATCGCACTCACCGGCCGCGCACCCGGCCTTTACAACCTTTACCTCGGCGGTTCCTTCCATGGCGACCGCATGGCGCAGCTGTATGCCAGCAACGTCGACGAAACGCGGTTTCTCGAACTGACCGCCGCGTTGTTCGAACGTTTCTCCGCAGAACGCCAAAATGGCGAGCACTTCGGCGACTTCCTCGTCAGAGCCGAATTGCTGGACAAAGCGCCGGTACAGATTCGTTGATAGCAAGGAGCCCCGCAATAATGTCGGATTATCTGTTCATCCAAAGCCAGGATCCCTTTACGGAGACGCGCAGCGCACAGCAGTACGCCCTGGCCACCCAACTGCGCGATGCCGGCCACGGCGTGCGCCTGCTGCTGGTGCAAAACGGCGTAACCGCCGCCCGCAAGGGCGCGCGCTGCCCGCACTTCGACCAGGCGCTGCAAAGCGGCCTCGAGGTGATCGCCGACGACTTTTCGCTGCAGCAGCGCGAAATCGCCAATGGCGAGATCAAGGAACCGGTAAGCGTGGGCGGCATCGCCCTGGCGATCGACGCCCTGCTTGCCGGACACAAGGTCATCTGGAACTAGGAATTGCCATGAACGCAGACAAAATTCTCACTTTCGCTTTCATGGACCCGCCGTTCGAAAGCGAACGCACCGTTACCTTCTTTCGCCTGCTCGACGCCGCACTGGACAAAGGCGCCGGCGTGCGCGTGTTCGCCTATGAAGGCGCCGTGGCGCTGGCGTTTGCGCGCCAGGCGCCGCACGGCAACGCCGCGCACGGCCACGACGTGGACCAGGAAGCGCATCCGTTGACCCGCAGCTGGATCGCCGCGCTGCAGGACAAGGCGCGCGCCAAAGGGCTTGGCTTCGAATGGATCAATTGCGGCCTGTGCGTCGACGAGCGCGGCGTCAACGAAGCCATCGCCGACTGCGGCCGCGGCGGCCCCGCCGATCTTTGGCGCTACGCCAGCACCGCCCATAACACGCTCACGATCGGCACGAGGTAAGCCATGAAAGCATTGCAAGTGATCGACCAGGCCTTTCGCACCACCACGGAAGAGCAGGATGACACGATCCTGTGGCTCACCCTGTCCATGCGTGGCGCCGGCGGCGACCTGTCGCTGCTGCTCAGTGGCCATGCCGCCTATTACGCGGTGCAACGCGGCACCCAGCCGGCGCTCACGCTTGGCGACTGGCGCCAGACGCAGCCGGCCAACCTGACGCGCGATCTCGGCAACCTGGTCGCCAGGGACGTGCCGGTCTACGTGGTCGATGAGGATCTCGAGGAACGCGGCCTGCAGCAGTTGCCGCTGCTCGACGGCGTGCGCCGCATCGCGCGCAGGGAACTGGCGGACCTGTACGACAGCGTCGACCAAGTGTGGCATTGGTGAACACTCCCGCCTTTTTGCGCACTCCGCTGCTGGAACTGCTCGGCTGTTCCCTGCCCATCATGCTGGCCGGCATGGGCGGCGTGGCGCGGCACCGGCTGGCGGCGGCAGTGGGCAACGCCGGCGGCTTCGGCGTGCTCGGCATGGTACGCGAACCGGTGGAATTGATTCGCCGGGAAGTCGCCGCGCTGCGCGCCTCGAGCAGTGCGCCGTTTGCGGTCAATCTGATTCCGGCGGCCACGCCAAAGGCTTTGCTCAAGGCGCAGGTCGACGCCTGCCTGGCGCTGGACGTAAAAAGTTTCGTGCTGTTCTGGGAAGTCGATGTCGACCTGGTGCGCGCGCTCAAGGCGCAAGGCCGTCAGGTGATCCACCAGATCGGCAACCGGCGCGACGCCGACCTGGCGCAGGCAGCCGGTGCCGATGTCCTGATTGCGCAAGGCGTGGAAGCAGGCGGCCATGTGCGCGGCACCACCTCCAGCATGACGCTGCTGCCACGCATCGTGGCCGGCAGCGACGTGCCCGTGGTGGCGTCGGGCGGCATCAGCAGCGGCGAGGCCCTGGTGGCCGCCCTGGCGCTGGGTGCCCAGGGAGTAAGCCTGGGCACAGCCTTTCTTGCCACGCACGAAGCCAACGCGCACCCGCACCACAAGCAGCGGGTGCTCGAGGCCAGCGGCGAGGAAACGCTGTATACCACCCGCTTCGCGCGCAACTGGCACGAAGCGGCGCCGGTCCGGGTACTGCCGAACGCCGTTACGCGTGGCGACTACGACAACGCGCCCGCCGATACCGTGCTCGGCAGGCAGGACGGGCAACCCGTGTATCTGTTTGCCACCGATTCGCCGTTGGCGGACGCCACCGGCAGGCTCGATGACATGGCGATCTACTGCGGGGAATCCTGCGGCACGCTCACCACGCTCATGAGCGCAGCCGAACGTGTCGATTCCCTGGTGAGGGCAGCGCAACGCTGCATGGCGCGCCTGGAACGCGGAGCGCCGGAAACAAAGGGCCGCGCCTGAGCCATCAGCCCACTTCCATCAATTTCAGGCGCAGCGTCTTGCCCCCGCTGGGCCAGGAGATCTCGTCCCCTACCCGCAGGCCCAACAGGGCCGCGCCCGCCGGTGCCAGCACGGAGACGGTTTCGCCGGGACGATGGTCCTGCGGCAACACCAGTTGCACCTGGAACGACTTGCCGGTTTCTTCGTTGACGAAGCGCACCTGGCTGTTCAGCACCACCACGTCGGCGGGCACTTTGTCCGCTTCGACTACCGTGGCGCGTTCCAGTTCCTGATACAGCGCGGCGACCACTTCCGAATCGCTGTCGATGGAATCGAGCAGCGTATAGAGCCGGTCGCGGTCGGGCCGCGCAATGGTGATTGGAGGCAATGCGGTCATATTCTTCTCCGGATGCATAAAGGTGGCGTATAGAGTGCCCGGATTACGGGGCTTGATATATGGAACGGCAGCGAGGTTCGGTGCGCCGAACCTCAATGCTTGTCGATGGGTTCGGCGTCAGGCAGGAAAGACGGCGCGAGTGGACGTACACGTGTCCACCGCCGCAGACGCGGTGAAAAGGCTGAAAAGAGAGTAGCGATTATCCAGATGGCTGTGCATGGGCAAGACCATAACACGTTTGGCGGCCATTGCCATAGTGCCCCGCCCGGGGTTTTGGCGTCGCCTAACTCCCTTGGTGGGCCCTTTTCCTTCCGGCCCGCTCAGAAAGCCGCTTCCCACGACTGGCTCAGCTTCACCGCGGAATTGATCAGGCCCACCATGCTGTAGGTCTGCACGAAGTTGCCCCACAGTTCGCCCGTGGTGGGATCCAGATGTTCCGCATAAAGGCCATGCGGATTGCGGCGCTCGAGCATCGTTTCGAACAGGCCGCGCGCCTCGTCACGCCGGCCGCAGGCGACGAGCGCGTCGATGTACCAGAAGGTGCAGATCAGGAAGGCGTTTTCCGGCATGCCGAAATCGTCCTCTTCGCGGTAGCGGAAAATGTAGCCGCCATGCTTGAGGTCGCGCTCTATCGCCCGCAGGGTGCCGGCGAAATAGGGATCGTCGGCGGTGATGAAGTGCAGCTCCGGCAACAGCAGCAGGCTGGCGTCGACGCTCGACCCGCCGAAGGACGTGGCGAGAAAGGCCCCCTTCTCGTTCCAGGCGCTGGTCAGGATTTTCTCGCGCATGCCGCGCGCCTGTTCTGCCCAGTACATGCTGCGCTCGGGGCGGCCCAACTGCTGCGCGATGCGGGCCAGGCGGTCGCAGGCGCACCAGCACATCACGCTGGAAAAGGTATGCACGCGCGCCGAGCCGCGCAGTTCCCACAGGCCCGCATCGGGCTCGGTAAATACCTGGCGCGCGGTTTCCCCCAGGGTTTCCAGGCGCTGAAACAGATCCTGCAGCCCGGGGCGGCGCAGGCGCCGGTCGAAGAACAGGTGCGAAGCGCTCAGCACCACCGCGCCGTACACGTCGTTCTGCGTTTGCGTGGCGGCAAGATTGCCGATGCGTACCGGCCCCATGTCGCGATAACCCGGCAGCGCGGTGACGGTTTCGCCGCCCACCACCGGATGGCCGTCGATGCGATACAAGGGCTGCAGGCGCCCATCCTCGGCGCTTGCGGCAATATTGACTATATAGTCCAGATACTGCTCCATCGTCTGCGTGGTGCTCAGCCGGTTCAGCGCGTTGACAGTGAAATAGGCGTCGCGCAGCCAGCAATAGCGATAGTCCCAATTGCGGCTGCTGTATGCCGCCTCCGGCACCGAGGTGGTCAACGCGGCGACAATGGCGCCGGTGTCCTCCACCGCGTTGAGCTTGAGCGTGATGGCGGCGCGAATCACCGCCTCCTGCCATTCGTAGGGAATGGCGAGGCTGCGCACCCAGCGGCGCCAGTACGTCGTGGTTTCGTGTTCGAGCCGCCGCCCTTCCTCGCTCACCGCAGCGGTCAGCATTTCATCGGGGCCAAGCAGCAGCGTGATTTCCCCGTCGAGAAAAAACGGGTCTTCCTGCAGTACGGCGGTAATCGAGGCGTCGGTGGTCAGGCGCAACACCACTTCGGGCGTGATGTAGCGCACGTGATTGCTGCCCCAGGTCAGGCCGGCGCGCTCCGCGCCCCAATTGGCCGCGGGGCGCAGCCTGATACGCAAGCGCGGATTGCCGGCCACCCGCCGGACCCGGCGCACCAGCATCATCGGGCAGAACATCCTGCCGTAGTGTTCGTGGCGCGGGGCGAAATCGCGCAGTTCGACGATGCCGCCGAACCGGTCGTACAGCCGCGTCACCAATATCGGCGTATCGTCCAGGTAAGCCTGCTCGGTGCGGGTAAGATCACACAGCTCGATTGCCCAGATTCCCGCCTTGTCTTCACCACCGCCGCACTGCAACAGCTCGCAGAACAGCGCGTCGCTATCGAAGTCGGGAAAGCAGCCCCAGACGATGTCGCCCCTGGCGTTCACCAGAACGCCGATGCTGCAGTTGCCTATAAGCGCCAGATTGAGATCGCTCATGTCATTCTCCCTGCGTCGGTGCGGATGGTCGGTCGCCGCTGCGTCCCACCTCGAGCGCCAGCACGGCGATGCCCCAGGGCGGCAGCAGGATGTGACTTGCCTGCGCGGACAGCTCGGCGAAGGACGAGATCAGCAGCAGGCGATGGCGCGCGCGGGTGCCCGTGGGCACGGCCTGCGGCCGGTCGGAAAAATTGCACAGCACCAGCATGTCGCCGCGGCGAAAACGCAGCCAGCGCGCGCTTTCATCGCAGCGCACCTGGTTGGGATCGAGCGGGCCGGCGATGAAGTCGCGATGCGACTTGCGCAAATGGATCAGCGTGCGGTACCAGTCGAGCATGTCGCCGTGCGCGCGTTCCTCCTGTTCACCCCACTGCAATTGGCTATGACGCCAGGCACTTTCGCTTTGCGGATCGATCACCTTGAATGCATCCAGGCCGAGCGTGGTGCTTTGTGCGCGGCGCCCCTCGAGCACCGCCGTCCCCAGGGCGGGGTCGGGAAAGTCGGTGAAATACAGAAACGGCGTGCCGGCGTTCCATTCCTCCCCCTGGAACAGCAGCGGCACGAACGGCCCCAGCAAGGTCAGCGCGGCGCCAAGCCTGACCCGGTCGGGGTCCACCAGTTGCCCGATCCGCTCGCCGCCCGGCCGATTGCCGATCTGGTCATGGTTCTGCAGGCAGCCCACCAGCTGCGTCCCGTCGAGGTCTGCCGACGAGCGGCCATAATGATGCCCGCGATAGCGTGAGTACCGATTGTCGTAGCAGAATCCCGCGCCGAGTACCTGGGCCAGATCCGCGAGGCTGCCGTAATCGGCGTAGTATCCCGCCTGCTCCCCGGTCAGCAGCGTGTGCAGGGCGTGGTGGTAATCTTCGTTCCATAGTGCATCCAGCCCGCTACCGCCCCGTTCCACCGCACACACCAGGCGCGGATCGTTCAGGCTGGATTCGGCGGTGAGCAGAAAGGCACGGCCAAGTTCCTCACCAAGGGTTTTCACGCTGGCGGCCAGCTGTTCCAGAAACGACAGCGCCGAGTTGTCCACGATGGTGTCCGTGGCATCGAGGCGCAACCCATCGATGTGGTAGTCGCGCAGCCACATCACGGCGTTGTCGATGAAGAAGCGCCGCACCTCATCGCTGTCCCGACCATCGACGTTCACCGCCTTGCCCCACGGCGTGTGGTAGGTGTCGGTGAAATACGGCCCGAAACGTTCCAGATGATTGCCGAGCGGGCCGAGATGGTTGTAGACCACGTCGAGTATCACGGCCAGGCCGCGCCGGTGGCAGGCGGCGACGAAACGCTTCAAGCCGTCGGGGCCGCCATAGCGATGATGCGGCGCATACGGATGCACGCCGTCGTAGCCCCAGCCGCGCTCGCCGGGAAATTCCGCCACCGGCATCAGTTCCACGTGGGTGATGCCAAGGTCCACCAGGTAATCGAGCTTCTCGATGGCGGAGCCGAATGTGCCGCCGTGGGTGAAGGTGCCGACGTGCAGTTCGTAGAGCAGCGCCTCGGCCCAGGGGGGCGGCTGCCAGTCGGCATCGTCCCAGGCAAAGCGCGCGTGATCCACGTAGCGTGACGGCCCCGCGAAACCCTGGGGTTGAAATGCCGCGCGTGGATCCGGGAAAGGACCGGCGCCATCCAGCCACAGCGTATAGTCGACGCCATGCGCAAGCCGTGCGTCATCGAAACACTTCCAGCCCCCGGCTGCATTCCTGAACGGCAAACGCCCACCTTGCAGCGCAATTTCCATCGCTTCCACGCGTGGCGCCCATATCTGCAGTCTGGCCATGAACACTCCTGCGCCGCGGCGCCCTCAGGTTTCCTTGACCAGCAAGGCCACGGGCATCTGCCGCAACAGTTGATCGAGCGGCACGCTACCGCTGAAACGCTGGCTGGGGTCCAGGCGATTGCGCCACGCACCGTGCGGCAGAACCAGCCGCGTGGAACCCCACTCGCCCCACTGCCCTTCGCCCTCCTCCGCGCGCGGCAACGAACCCCACAGGCGCGGCACCACCGTAAGCACCTGCCCACCACGTAAAAAGGCCACCACGCGCCGCTGCTGCTCTCCCGTCGCCTCACAGGCCTGATAATCCGCCCCGGCCGCGAAGCAGGATGCCAGTTCATGTCGCAGCCGTAGCGCTTCGCGCGTCACCCGCAGTTTCGGCAAGCCTTCTTCCAGATGCGCCATCGGCTCCAGGCAGTCGGCGCCCGCAAGTACGGCAAGCAGACGCTTGCGCAGGGCAAAATCCACCGGCCGGCGATTATCGGGATCGCACAGGCTCAGGTCCCACAGTTCACAGCCCTGGTAAAAATCCGGTACGCCGGGCGCGGTGCATTTGATGAGCAGTTGCGCCAGGCTGTTGATGCGGCCCGGCAAGGCGATTCTGGCCACCATGGCTTCGACTGCGCGCAGAAAGCCCTCGTCCTCGAGCGTGTCGTGAATGAACGCACCAAGGCGCTGTTCGTAATCGACATTCACCTGCGTCCACTCCGTATGCACCTTGGCTTCCCGCACCGCCTTTTCCATATAGCGTTGCACGCGTTCACGCTCGATCGGCCAGGCACCCACCAGGGTCTGGTAGTAGAGATACTCGGTATCGGTATCGAGGCCGCAGTCGTGGTGGCGCAGGTTGTGCTCGTGCCAGGCGCGCACGGCCTCGATCCAAAGCGCCGGCATTTCGCTCAGCACCACGAGTCGTGCCCGCACGTCTTCGCTGCGCTTGGTGTCGTGGGTGGAGGTGGCAAGCAGACAATGCGGCTGCCGCTTCATTGCCTGGCATTCAGCATGGAAATCCGCAAGCGTTACGTTCCAGCGGCCTGGATCGCCGCCCACCTCGTTGAGCGCGCTCAGACGCAGATAACGATACATCAACGTGTCCTCCAATCCCTTTGCCATCACGGGACTGGTCAATTGCTGGAAGCGCAAGGCAAACTCCCGTTCCAGCGCGCCGTCGATCTGCATCAACAGCAACCGTTCCAAAAACTGCAACAGTTCTTCATCGAGCGCCGGGTCATGGGCACGCGCACCCGCAATGGCCTGCTGGATGCGCGTGCGATCCGCTTCACTGGCGTCTGCTCCAGGCTGCACGTAAGTACGATACACCTGAAAGTGCCCGATCACGTTCACCAGCAGTTGCGACAGCACGGCGTTGGGATGATCGCGCTGGCGCCAGTGCCGTTCGCACACCGCACGCAACAAGGAGGCCAGGCGTGTCACTTCGCTGCCGAGCAGCTTGGCCATCACCAGTTGCTTGGCCTCAAACAGCTGCGTGGCGTAGGGTTGGTCGCTGCCGGTGAAATCCTGGTACCACTGCGTCAGCGGCGCTTCGCCATCCGGATCGACGAACAGGCCCTGCACCAGATTGGCGAATTCGTAGCCGGTGGTGCCTTCCACCGGCCACTCTGGCGGCAAGTCTTCGTCATGGGCCAGTATCTTTTCCGCCACGATCCAGGCCTGTGGCGCAGCGGCGCGCAGCGACTGGAAATAGGACGTGGGATTGCGCAGGCCGTCCGGATGATCCACCCGCAGCGCCTGCACCTCGCCATTGCGTATCCACTGCAGCGGCAGCGCATGCACCGCGTCGAACACTTCGGGCAGCTCCACCCGCAGGCCGGCAAGTTCGTTGACGTTGAAGAAACGGCGATACCCGAGATCGAAATCCGCCGCCTGCCAGTACGCCAGCCGGTAATGCTGCGCTTCCAGCAATTCGCCCAGTTCCCGCAGGTTATCGTTGAGACGCGCCACCTCCGCATCGACCGCCGCGACAACACCGGGTTCGCCCTGGCAAAGCCGCGCCAGCAAGGCTTCGAGCACGTCGAGGTTGCGTTGCCGGCGCTTGAGTTCGGAGTCCACCGAAATACTGGGCCGCGGCAGATCGTGCAGACTTTCCGCAAGAAACCGCAACAAGGCATGCCCGCCTTCGGCAGCGCGATGCAGCAGCGTGGCGCAGCTGACGGGGTCGATCGGAAAGCATAGCTCGTGATAATGCAGGGTAAAATGGCCGTCCGCATGCGCCAGGCGCAGCTCGCCCGCCTCCAATACACGCCCGAACTGGTCCTGCAGCACCGGCAGCAACACCCGGTTCGGCCACAGCGCGTCGGAGGAATCCCAATCGACGTCGAACCAGGCCGCGTGCCGGCTGAACCTGCCGTTTTTGAGCACGTCGTTCCACCACGGATTCTCGTTACTGACGATTGCCATGTGGTTCGGCACGATGTCCACCATGCGCCCCATGCCGTGCGCGGCAAGCTGGCGGCTCAAACGCGCATGGGCCGCCTGCCCGCCGAGTTCGGGATTGACGAGCGTGGGGTCGGTGACGTCATAGCCGCTGAGGCTGTCCGGCATCGCCTGCTGCGTGGGCGAGGTATACAGGTGATCGATACCCAGCGCGGCCAGATAGGGTACCAGCGCCGCCGCGTCGTCCAGGGTGAATGCCGGACTCAGCTGAATGCGGTAAGTGGCAACCGGCGTCATCATGCACCCTTGCCGCATTCGCCATCGTGGCGCAACAGCCAGCAACAGTGCGCCATCACCGCGAGTTGCTCGCCCACCGCATGGGTGATCGTTTCCTCGCACCAGCCTGCGTCGGTGTCGAACACCTTGCGCCAGGAGGTAATGCCGTTGGGCCCCGGCAGGGTCACGCGGATTTCCTCCTGCTTGGCATTCATGATCAGGAAGAAGCTGGCGTCGAACGTCGGATCCTGGAACGGGCTTTCGTGCAGTGGCGTATTGCCGTTGAGATAGACGATGAGCCAGGCGTTATTGCCTTGGCCCCACTCTTCGTCCTGCATGGCGTCGCCGTTCGGGTTGAACCAGAGGATTTCCTTTCCGCGTGCCTTGAGCGGAAAGTCATGGAACCAGCGGCGGCGCCTGAACACCAGATGCGCCTTGCGCAGGGCGATCAGGCGGCGGGTGAAATCGAACAGGTCTTCATCCTGGCTCTCCCAGTGCAGCCATGACACTTCGTTGTCCTGGCAGTAGGCGTTGTTGTTGCCGCCTTGCGTCCGACCGCATTCATCGCCGCCCAGCAGCATCGGCACGCCCTGCGACAACATCAGCATGGTGAGGAAATTGCGCTGCTGGCGGCGGCGCAAGGTGATGATGCCGGCATCGTCGGTATCGCCCTCGACGCCGTGGTTGCAGGTATTGTTGTCCTTGTCTCCGTCCTCGCCGTCTTCACCATTCGCCGCGTTGTGGCGTTTTTCGTACGAAACCAGGTCGCGCAGGGTGAAACCGTCATGCGAGGTGATGAAGTTGATGCTTGCCGAGGGCCGCCGCGTGGTATGGGAATACAGATCCGAGCTGCCGGTGAATCGCGACGCCATCTCCGCCACCGCTTGCGCCTCGCCGCGCCAGAAGCGGCGCGCGCTGTCGCGATACCGTCCGTTCCATTCGCTCCAGATGGTGGGGAAGTTGCCCACCTGATACCCGTCGTCGCCCAGGTCCCAGGGTTCGGCGATGAGGTAGACCTGGCTGACCACGGGATCCTGGTGGATGAGGTCGAAGAACGCGGACAATTTGTTGACCTGTTGCAGTTCCCGCGCCAGCGCCGCGGCAAGATCGAAGCGAAAGCCGTCGACGTGCATTTCCAGCACCCAATAACGCAGCGAGTCCATCAGCAGCTGCAGGGTAAAAGGACCGCGCAGGTTCAGGCTGTTGCCGCAGCCGGTGAAATCCGTGTAGTAGCGTTTGTCCTCTTCCAGCTTGTAATAGAGAGGGTTGTCGATGCCCTTGAAGGACAACATGGGGCCGAGATGATTGCCTTCGGCGGTGTGGTTGTAGACCACGTCGATGATCACGGCGATGCCGGCCGCGTGCAGCGCCTTCACCATGCCCTTGAATTCGGCGGCGATTGCCGCGGTGGACGAGGCGAAGGCATATTCGTCATGCGGTGCGAAGAAGCCGATGGTGTTGTAGCCCCAATAATTGCGCAGCCCCTTGTCCACCAGATGCTTGTCGTGCACGAACTGGTGCACCGGCATCAGTTCCACCGCGGTGACGCCGAGGCGCTTGAGATAATCGATGCTGACATCGTTGGCGAGCCCCGCGTACGTGCCGCGCAGATGCTCGGGCAGCGCGGACTGCAACTGGCTGAAGCCCTTCACGTGCAGCTCGTAGATGATCATTTCATGCCAGCGCCACTTGGGGCTGGCGTCACTGCCCCAGTCGAAACCCGAATCGTGCACCACGCATTTGGGCATGAACGGCGCGCTGTCGGTGGTGCTCATGACCTCCGGCCCGGCGTCGAACCCATAGGGGAACACCGCCTCGTCCCACTGCACCCTGCCGTGGATGGCCTTGGCGTAGGGATCGAGCAGCAGCTTGTGCGGATTGCAGCGGTGGCCTTCTTCCGGCGCCCACGGGCCATGGACGCGATAGCCGTAGGCTTGTCCCGGCCGGATATCCGGCAGAAACCCATGCCAGCAGTAGCCGGTCACTTCGCAGAGATCGATGCGGGTTTCTTCACCGCTCTTGTCGAACAGGCAGAGTTCGACCCGCTCCGCGACCTCGGACAACAACGAGAAATTGGTGCCGTCCCCGCGAAAATCGGCCCCGAGGGGATACGGCACGCCAGGCAGAATCTTCATCTTTCGTCCCTGTTACCACCAGCAGAAAAGCGCCCAGGTGCGAATGCGGACGCCACTGTCTGCCGCAAAGACACGCAAGAGCGATGCCAACGGAAGGACGAGTGCAGTAAATTCAGCGGTTTAGCTGCAATTTTACGGGTAGGAATTCAGGGGGGCTGGCGTGATGATTGGGTAAGTTTTACCCGGCGCCCTGCACAAAGTGCCCGCTCAGCGCCGATGTTTTTCAAGCAGTTGCCGCAGCGTCCGGCCATTGTTCACGGCGTGGACGTCGTAGTCGTTGTTGAAATAAATGAACACCTCGGCAGCCTGCAACGATCTGATGCGCCGCGCCCATTGCCGCAATTCATCCTCTGAGTAGTGGTAGCGATACCACTGCGTCACGCCGTGAAAACGCAGATAGGCGAAATCCGCGGTTTCCACCAGCTCGTCCGGCAAACCGGCAGGCGCGGAGATGGAGCAAAAGGCCACCTCATGATGTCGCAGAATGTCGCGTACCGCCTGGCTCTCCCACCAGGAGCGGTGACGGAATTCGATCACGTTGCGATAGCGCGGCTGCAGTTCCGCGCAAAAGGTTTGCAGGCGGTCCAGATCCAGCGCCAGATTGCGAGGCAACTGCCACAGCACGCAGGCCAGTTTTTCCTTCAGGCCGTCCGCCATCGCGTAGAAACGCGTCACGGGCTCGTGCGGCTCCCGCAGCCGCTTCAAATGCGTGAGGTAGCGGCTACCCTTGAGCGTGAAGCGAAAATCGCGCGGGGTTTTCCCGTACCAGCCCCGCACCATGGCATCCGAGGGCATGCCGTAGAACGAATTGTTGATTTCCACCGTATCGAAGCTTTCAGCGTAGTAGCGCAGCCACTCGCGTTGCGGAAGTTCCGCCGGGTAGAAAGCCCCCTTCCAGTCCGTATAGAAAAACCCGGAACAGCCGATGCGATAGTCGTTGGGCATGCGTATGGCCTCACGTTGGCAATACGCTGGATGCACAGAGGATGCCAGCGCCACGGTTTTCCCGGCGGGCGCTGCGCTGCGTTCATCCGTCTTTCAGCATCATCGTGGAAGGCGCGTGCGCGGGCACATGCGGTTCCAGGTAGCCGAGCCCCGATGCGGTATGGCAGGCGTGGCACTGTGAAAGCGTCTGGGTGTAGGCGGTCTTGAAGGCTTCCAGATCCTGTTCTCCGATTTCCGCCTCGATGCTGGCGAAGCTGGTGCCGATGCTGTCCTCGAACGGGTGCAGATCCACCGTGCCGCCGCCGGGCACGTTCCTGACAGGACGCATCCGCACCATCCAGGCCAGATGCGAACGGCTCTCCTTGAGATAGAAACCGGCCAGATCCCACTGCCCATCGGCGGCGGCGAACCACAGATTGCTGAAGTGATATTCCACATCCATCATGACGTGCGACTGGGTGCGCACGGCCAGGTTTTCCAGCGTTTCGATGCGCTTTTCCAGTTCTTCCTGTGAAGCTGCCCCGTCCTGCGCGCCGGCAGTGGCGTTCCAGAGTGCAACCCCTGCCAGGGCGGCATAACAAATGGTTTTCGTGCCTGTTTTCATGGTGCCTCCTGTGTCCTTCCCCGCGAATGTTGGTATTGGCGGCACTATTATGCGGGAGACTGAAAAGCGGCACAGACATGCGCGCCGCATTACGCGGAGAGAATTGTCCGGTTTGCGGTTTTACTTTGAATGGGTATTGCGATTCGCAGCGGCGGAAGCCGGAACCACCAGCACGTCGCACCGCGCGCCCGCGAGCACGTTGCGCGCGACGCTGCCCAGCAGGTGCTGGGTCATGGCGTTGGCCCCCAGCGTGCCGAGGGCGACAAGGTCGGTTTTGCGGCGGCGCGAGGCGTCGATCAGCGTGGTGGCGGCATCGCCCTGGACGATCTTGACGCGTACCCGCTTCGGCAGCCGCCCTTCCTCGCTGAACATTGCGGTGAACTGCCTGCGCCACGTATCGAGCCGGGCATCGCGGTATTCATTGATTTCGGGCTGGGACAGACCTGCTTCGACCATGGCCTGTTCGAAGGTGATCGGGATGGCGTCGGCATGAATGAGCTCGCGCGATGCCAGGGGCGACAGCCGGGACGCCCACTGCGCGGCGGCCTTGGCATGATCCGAGAAATCCACCCCCACTACGATATGGCCGTAGGAGGCGATGACCTCCCGGCGCACCACGAGCACGGGACAGGGAGCGCTGCGGATCACCCGATCGGCGGTGGAGCCGAACGCCCGCTCACGCAGATTTCTGGCAATCCCCGGACCGATGACGATCAGGTCGGCCTGATGGGACGCCGCCAGCGCCGTGATGACGGCATGGGGCTTGCCGGTTTCCACGTGGAGGATGGCCGGCTTGTCCGCCCTTCCCAACAGCGCTTGCAGTTGAACGGCACTCTGGTCCTTGATCCTGCTGGCAAGCACCACCGGATCGATTGCCGACGGCAGATCGGCATCAATCGAGGGCATGTGTTCGATGACGTGCACGCCGACCAGCTGCGCCTGGTGTTGATTGGCCAGTTGCACGGCACGGTCGGCAACGCGTTTGCCGTCATCCTCGAGCCCCAGGGCAACCAGTATCGTCTTGATCGGCATAAGTGCTTCCTCTTCCCCAATGCCGCTGGATGATACTCAATAGCCTCGTTGAAAACATTATTGTGGTATGACCAAACGACGGGTGAAAATACCTGCTTTCTGTTTCAATCCTCATAAAACCACGCATGGCCACCCAACCTTGATGAGTAAACCAGACTTCTCCAACCACACGCCGATGATGCAACAGTTTCTCGCCGTCAAGGCGGACTACCCGGACGTGCTGCTGTTCTACCGCATGGGCGATTTCTACGAGCTGTTCTTCGACGACGCGCTCAAGGCGTCCGACCTGCTTGGCATTACCCTCACCGCGCGCGGCAAGTCGGGCGGCTCGCCGATTCCCATGTGCGGCGTGCCCTACCATTCCGCCGAACGCTACCTGGCGAAGCTGGTGGAACTGGGAGAGTCGGTGGCCATCTGCGAGCAGATCGGCGATCCCGCCACCAGCAAGGGGCCGGTGGAACGCAAGGTGGTGCGGCTGATCACCCCCGGCACCCTGAGCGACGAAGCCTTGCTGCAGGAATACCGCGATCAACTGCTGGTGGCGCTGTGGCCAAGCGGGCAGCGCTTCGGCATCGCCGCGCTGGATCTGAGCAGCGGTCGCTTCACTGTGCTGGAAACCGAGGGCGAAAGTGGTCTGCTGGCGGAATTGTCCCGCCTCGACCCGGCGGAACTGCTGGTGCCCGACAGCATGGCGCTGCCTGATGGCCTGGCCACGCGCCGCGGCCTGCGCAAACGCCCGGGCTGGGAATACGATCTCGACAGCGCGCTGCGCAACCTCACCCGCCAGTTCAAGACCGACAGCCTCGACGGCTTCGGCTGCGCCCATCTCACCTACGCCGTCCAAGCCGCCGGGTGCCTCTTGCACTATGCGCGCGAAACCCAGCACAGCGAACTGCCCCACTGCCAGAGCCTGCGCGTGGAACAGTTGGGCGACAGCCTGATCCTCGACGCCATCAGCCGCCGCAACCTGGAAATCGACGTCAACCTGGGCGGCACCGCCGCCAACACCCTGATGAGCGTGGTGGATCGCTGCGCCACGCCCATGGGCAGCCGCCTGTTGCGGCGCTGGTTGCATCGCCCGATCCGCGATCACGTGCAGTTGCAGGCGCGCCAGCAATGCGTGAGCGCGCTGCTCGATGGCTATGGCGATGAAACGCTGCAGCCGCTGCTCAAGCAGATCGGCGACATCGAGCGCATTCTCTCGCGCGTGGCCCTGCGTTCCGCCCGCCCGCGCGATCTGGCGCGCCTGCGCGACGCCCTGCATATCCTGCCCACCCTGCAGGAAGAGCTGGCGCCGGTGGACAGCCCGTACCTGCACACCCTGGCCGCGCGCATCCGCACCTGGCCGGCGCTGGCGGAGCTGTTGAGCCGCGCCATCATGGAAAATCCCCCGGTGGTGATCCGCGAAGGCGGCGTGATCGCCGACGGCTACGACGCGGAGCTGGACGAGCTGCGCAACCTCAGCAGCAACGCTGGCGAATTCCTCACGCGCCTGGAAGCGCAGGAACGCGAGCGCACAGGACTTTCCACGTTGAAAGTGGGCTACAACCGCGTGCATGGCTATTACATCGAATTGAGCCGGACGCAGTCGCAGGAAGTGCCGGGCGATTATATTCGCCGCCAGACGCTGAAAAACGCCGAACGCTACATCACCCCGCAGCTCAAGGAATTCGAGGACAAGGCGCTGAGCGCCAACAGCAAGGCGCTGGCCCGCGAAAAGCAGCTGTATGACGCCTTGCTCGACACCGTGGCCGAAGACCTTGCCCCCCTGCAGGAAGCCGCCTGGAGCCTGGCGGAACTCGACGTGCTGGCCAACTTTGCCGAGCGCGCCCGCGCGCTGCATCTGTGCCGCCCGCAACTGGTGAGCGAGGTGGGCGTGCACATCCGCGGCGGACGGCATCCGGTGGTGGAACAGGTGAGCGGCGGCACCTTCGTGGCCAACGACCTCGACCTCGGCAACGACACCTGCATGCTGATCATCACCGGCCCCAACATGGGCGGCAAATCCACCTACATGCGCCAGGCCGCCATCATCGTGCTGCTGGCCTACACCGGCTGCTTCGTACCGGCTGAAAGCGCGGTGATCGGGCCGGTGGACCGCATCTTCACCCGCATCGGTTCCTCGGACGACCTCGCCGGCGGACGCTCCACCTTCATGGTGGAAATGACGGAAACCGCCAACATCCTACACAACGCCACCGCGCAATCGCTGGTACTGATGGACGAAATCGGCCGCGGCACCAGCACCTTCGACGGCCTCGCGCTTGCCTGGTCCAGCGCGGTGACCATCGCCAGCGAAATCCACGCCCTGACGCTGTTCGCCACCCACTACTTCGAACTGACCGCCCTACCCGACGAATACAGCGGCGTGGCCAACGTGCACCTGGACGCCACCGAACACGGCGACGGCATCGTGTTCCTCCACGCCGTGAAACCCGGCCCCGCCAACCAGAGCTACGGCCTGCAGGTGGCGCAACTCGCCGGCATGCCGCGCCACGTGATCACGCAGGCGCGGCAAAAACTGCGGCAGCTGGAAAAGGATGAAGGCTTCAAGAGCGGCATCGGCGCGCAAGCCCTCCAGCCGCAGCAGGATCTCTTCGCCTCCCTGCCCAGCCACCCCGCGCTGGACATGCTCGATGAGATCGACCCCGATCAGCTGAACCCGCGGCAAGCGCAGGAGCTGCTGTATCGGTTGAAGGAGTTGCGTAACAAGGAGTGAGACCTGCCGGGAATGCCGAACCCCGCTGCGCCCGGCACGATGCCGCAGGAGGAACTAGAGTGTCTCCAGACGAATATCAGGTTGTTAAAATATTCCTCGGAGGCTATATTGAGCGCGACATGGAAAGTCGAGCATACGGATGAATTTGTGCAGTGGTGGGACACCCTCGGCATTCCCACCCGAACGACAGTCGTATGACAACCATTTGATAGAGGCCGCCGGCTTCCGCAAGGAACAGCGGAAGAAGCACTGATGTCCAAGCCATTTGAAGAATTACGCAAACAGCTTCCCGCCTCTGCACAGCGCAGAGCGAAGGCCAAAACCCGTACGCTTGCGCGGGAAATGCGGCTGGCGGAATTGCGTCAGGCCCGCCAGCTTTCCCAACAGCAAATAGCCGAATCGCTGCGCATCAAGCAGGCATCGATTTCCAAACTCGAACGCCGTACCGACATGTACATTTCCACGCTACGCAATTTCATTCGTGCCGTTGGCGGCGAACTGGAAATAGTCGCGCAGTTTCCAGAGGGGAATATTACGATCACCCAGTTCGAGGAACTGGGATAAGCGGATTTTGACTTTCACGTTTATCGCTGCCTCGACAACAAGCGAGCCAGGAAAGAGTTGGCGGGAAACGCCCCCTCGGCTTCCTCCGCGAGGATTTGCGCCCCTTGCGACAACACACTCGCTTCCTTCCCCTGCATGATCCCATCGTCGAGCGATGCATCTTCCACGGCATCAACCCCATCCGGCTCTAAGCTACCCGGACTATCCGCAGGTGCCTGTGCGCCGCCTTGCGGGTTCACTGCCGCCACCATTGTTCACGTGGGCTGCGGCGATCGACCAGCCATTTGCCGCGCCCATCCTGCCGGCCGCGGTAAGTGCCGCCGTCATTGACGATATGGTCGATCACTTCCAGTATCGTCATGCCTTTGATCCGCGCGAATTCCTCGACCGGAATCAGCTGTTCATCCCTGTCATCCCTGGTTTCGTTGATGTCTTCGCGCTCTTGCCGACCGCGCGCCTCCTCCCTCGCCATTCCCGCGTTCCTCCTTGCGTCATATCCCGACATTCGTGCCTATAGGCCGTGGACTATAAGCCACGGTAAATCGAAATTGGCGCCATGTCCAGCCTTGAGATTTCCGAGATCAGCGCCACCTTCGGCGAAATCCTGCGCCGTTACCGTACGGAGCGGGATATTTCGCAGGAGGAGCTCGCCTATCTCGCCGGCGTGGACCGCACGTTCGTCTCGCGGCTGGAACGCGGCATTCGTCAGCCCACCATCACCACGCTGATCGGCATCGGCCTGGCGCTGGAAGTGTCGGCGGCCGACATGGTGCGGGAAACGGAAGCCGAATACCTGAAACAAGCCAATCTGAAACATCCCGCCCTGCAACCGGAAGTGATACGGGAAAGGGGCAAGCGCTACCGCAATCCCAAACGTTGACGCTACCTCCCCCAGGCGTGGGATTTCCATGCCTCGGCTGGCAGCGGGCTTTCCCTGTGGTTATCCTAGGCGCCCGTTCCGCATTCACGCCAAGGACCTCCCATGAAAACGCTGCGCCTCGCTCCTGCCCTGCTCCTCATGTTCGGCTGCACCCACACGCTCGCCGCCGAGCCCGAGTACGTCACCATCAAACTGGAAATCGACATCGCCAAACCGGCGGCCGAGGTCTGGGCCAAGGTCGGTGATTACTGTGACATCGGGGAATGGGCCAATCTGGAATGCGTGATCAGCGCGGGCGACGGCGGCGTCGGCACCGTGCGCTCGCTTGCCGGCGGACGGGTAACAGAAATCATGGTGGCACAGACGGAGCTGTCCTACGGCTACACCCAGCCCGTGGTCGAAGGTACTCCCTACAACCTCTACCACGGCTTCATGGAAGCACGCCCGGTGGACGCCGGCGCATCGAAAATGCTCTACACCCTGATGCTGGACGCTTCCGTCTACCCCGACCAGGCCACGCGCGAAAGCGACCTGGAACGGCGCAAGACGCTGTTCGAAGGCGTGCTGAAGAACATCAAGGAAATCGCCGAGGCACCGTAAGCCCCGGCAAATCAACGCATCTGCGGCGGGCCTTACTTGCCCGCCTTGCCCTTGCTCTGGCGCTGCACCCATTTGCCGCCTTCATAGAAGGCTGACCAGCCGGTGGGTTTGCCGTCGACTTCGCTTTGCACGTATTGCTCGCGGGTCTTGCGGCTGAAGCGCAGCACCGCGGGGTTGCCATCAGGATCGGTGACGGGCGCCTTGAGCAGGTAGTGGTATTTGGGGTCGATTTCCGCCTTGTGCGGCAGCAGTTCGCTGATCAGCGGCGCACGTGTTTCGCGGTTGCGCGGGAATTTGCTGGCGGCCAGGAACAGGCCCGAGGCACCGTCGCGCAGCACGTAGGTGTCGTCCACTTTCTGGCACTTGAGTTCCGGCATCGGCACCGCGTCCATCTTGGGCGGCGCCGGCTCGCCGTTGCGCAGCAGCTTGCGGGTGTTCTTGCACTCAATGTTGGTGCAGCCGAAGTACTTGCCGAAACGACCGGTCTTCAACTGCATCTCGCTGCCGCATTTGTCGCATTCCAGCGTGGGGCCGTCGTAGCCTTTCAGCTTGAAGTTGCCGTGTTCCACTTCGAAGCCCGGACAGGCCGGGTTGTTGCCGCACACGTACAGCTTGCGCTTCTCGTCGATCAGGTAGGAATCCATGGCGGCGTCGCAGATCTTGCAGCGGCGCTTGCTGATCAACAGGCGCGATTCGGCCTCGTCGTCGGCTTCCACGCTGATCGCCTCGTCGCCGGGGATGAGGTTGAGCGTGGATTTACAGCGTTCCTTGGGTGGCAGGCTGTAGCCGGAACAGCCCAGGAACACGCCGGTGCTGCCGGTGCGAATCTGCATCTTGCGCCCGCACACCGGGCATGGAATGTCGGTTTCGGTGGGATGGTTGGCACGCATGCCGCCCTCTTCCGCCTGCGCCCGTTCCAGTTGCCTGGTGAATTCGGCGTAGAACCCGTCGAGCACCTCGATCCACTCCAGCTTGCCCTGGGCGATATCGTCGAGGTGGGTTTCCATATTGGCGGTAAAGTCGTAGTCCATCAGGTCGCTGAAATTCTCGACCAACCGTTCCGTCACGATGTCGCCCATTTTCAGCGCATAGAAGCGGCGGTTTTCCAGCTTCACGTAGCCGCGTTCCTGGATCGTGGAAATGATGGCGGCATAGGTGGAAGGCCGGCCGATGTTGCGCTTTTCCAGCTCCTTGACCAGGCTGGCTTCGGTATAGCGTGCCGGCGGCTTGGTGAAATGCTGTATCGGATCGAGCTTCTGTAGCTTCAGGGTTTCGCCCACGCCGATGTCGGGCAGCACCACGTCTTCGTCCTTGCCGGTGCTCGGGAACACCCGGGTATAACCGTCGAATTCCAGGATGCGGCCCTTGATGCGCAGTTCGAAATCCCCGGCGGTGGCATCCACCGTGGTGCTTTTGTAGCGCGCCGGCGGCATCTGGCAGGCCACGAACTGCTGCCAGATCAGGTTGTACAGGCGCACCGCATCGCGCTCCATGGCGGACAGCGAGGACGCATTCTCGCCCACGTTGACGTCCGAGGGACGGATCGCTTCGTGCGCTTCCTGGGCGCCTTCGCGGCTGGTATAGCTCTGCGCGCGTTCCGGCAGGTAGTTTTTGCCGAAACGCTTGCCGATGTAATCGCGGCAGGCGGCCACGGCATCCACGCTCAAGTGCGTGGAATCGGTACGCATGTAGGTGATGTGGCCGGCTTCATACAACCGCTGCGCCATCATCATGGTTTTCTTGACGCTGAAGCCGAGCCGGGTGGAAGCCGCCTGCTGCAGCGTGGAAGTGATGAACGGCGCCTTGGGCCGGGAGGTGGTGGGCTTGTCTTCGCGCGCGGTGATGCTGTAGGCGGCGTCCTGCAGCAGCGCCACGGCCGTTTCGGCTTCGGCGGCATTGCGGGGGCGGAATTCCTTGCCGTTCTGGCGCAGTACCTGGAAGCGCAATGCCTCCTTATGCTTGGCGGCCAGCAGATCGGCGAACAGATCCCAATATTCCTCGGGCACGAAAGCGCGGATTTCGCGTTCTCGCTCCACCAGCAGCCGCACCGCCACCGATTGCACGCGGCCCGCGGACAGGCCGCGCGCCACCTTGGCCCACAGCAACGGCGACACCATGAAGCCCACCACGCGGTCGAGGAAACGCCGTGCCTGCTGCGCCTCCACGTGCTTCATGTCCAGCTCGCCGGGGGCGGCGAAGGCGGATTCGATGGCTTTTTTGGTGATTTCGTTGAACACCACGCGCGAATAGCGCTCGGGGTCGCCGCCGATGGCTTCGCGCAGGTGCCAGGCGATCGCCTCCCCTTCACGGTCCAAGTCGGTGGCGAGATAGATGTGGTCACTGGATTGGGCCAGCTTCTTGAGCTCGCTGACCACTTTTTCCTTGCCCGGCAGTATCTGGTAGTTGGCCTTCCAGCCTTTGTCCGGGTTGATGCCCATGCGCGCCACCAGCTGTTCCTTGGCCTTGCGCGCCTTGTGCGCCGCTTTCTGCGCCGGGCTGAGCTTGCGGGTTTCGGCAGCCTTGCGGGCACGGGCCTTGGTGTCGGTTTCTTCCCCACTGCCGCTGACCGGCAAATCGCGGATATGGCCGATGCTGGACTTCACCACGAAGTCCTTGCCCAGGTACTTGTTGATGGTTTTCGCTTTCGCGGGAGACTCGACGATAACCAGATTTTTAGCCATTACTGCTTGATTTTCCTAGTATTTTCAAGGAACAACAGGGCGGCGATGCAGGGGCCGCGCGGGGCCGAGGGCCGGGCCGAAAAAGGCCGGCATTAAACCATCGGTTCCGGGAAAAGGAAAGGCGACCTCCCGGACGCCCCCGGCCAGCCGGTGTGGGCGCCATGGCCGGGAAGCCACCGTGGCTTCCCGGTTTTTGGGGTCAGGCTACCTGGACTTCGCGGGTCCAGCCGAAGGAATCCCGGCGCTCACCGCGCTGAATCTGGCAGAGGATGTCGTACAGCTGCTGCATCACCGGGCCCACGCTCTCGCCCTTATCGTGGAAATAATGCCAGGCGTCGTCGAACCACAGCTTGCCCACCGGCGACAGCACCGCCGCTGTGCCGCAGGCCGCCACTTCCTCGAACGTAGCGATTTCGGCGCGCAGGTCGATCGGGCGTTCTTCGATGTGCAACCCCAATTCGTGCTTGCCGATGTCCATGATGGAACGGCGGGTGATGCTCGGCAGGATGGCCTGGGAAGACGGCGTCAGCAGCTTGTTGCCCTTGGCGGCGATCACGATGTTGGCCGAACCGGCCTCTTCGATGTAGCGGCGCTCGGCGGCGTCCAGGTACAGGGCTTCGTAGGCGCCAAGCTCCTGGGCGCAGCGGGTGGCGTAAAGCCCGCCGGGGTAGTTGGCGCCGGCCTTCACGTCGCCCAAGCCATGCGGCGCGGCACGGTCGAAATCGCTCACGGCCAGCGAAATCACCGACAGGCCGCCGCTTTTGTAATACGGTCCCACCGGGCACACCATGACGCGGAATTCGTATTGCTTGGCCGGACGCAGGCCCATATTGGCGCCCACCCCGATCAGAAGCGGACGGATATACAACGAAGCGCCGCTGCCATAGGGCGGCACCCAGGCGGCATTGGCGCGCACCGCTTCATGGATGCCGCGCAGGAACAGCTCCTGGGGCACGCGGGGCATGGAGAGCCGGTCGCTGGTGTTCTGCATGCGTTCGCAGTTGAGTTCGGGCCGGAACAGCAGGATGCGGCCGTCCTGCGCGGTTTGCGCCTTGAGCCCTTCGAAGCACTGCTGGGCATAGTGCAGCGCCGGCGAACCTTCGTGCAGTTGGATGATCTCGGAGGTCACCAGTTCGCCATCGGACCACTGCCCGTCGCGCCAGATGGCGGAAAAGCGATAGTCGGTCTTGGTGTATTCAAAGCCGAGCTTGCTCCATTCGATGTGCTTTTTTTCCACAGCAGTTCTCCGAGCCGGTGCGTCAGTGGCGGGCGAGTATAGCAGATTTGCAAATTAGGACACTATTGTTGACCAATTTTTTCATCGAAAACGGCACGCCCCTGGTAAAGTCCGGCCCGGCTCCCTACCATCGGCGCTTTTGCGGCGTACCCCCTGGCCGCCATCCCTTCGGGGACGCCGCCGTTGGCGGCGCGAAACATTTCTCCCGGAAATTTTTTGGAACCGCCATGCCCCAGTCCACCCTGCCGCTGATCGATATCGGCGCCAACCTCGTGCACGAGAGCTTCGCCCTCGATCTCGACACCGTGATCGAGGACGCGCAGCAGGCCGGGCTGGCGGCCATGATCGTCACCGGCACCTCGCCGCAAACGAGTGAGCAGGCGGCGGCGCTGGCCGCCACGCGCCCCGGTTATCTCTACAGCACCGCCGGCGTGCATCCGCACGACGCCAGCCACTACGATACGGACGCGCTGGCGCAGCTGCGCCAGCTCTGCGCCCTGCCCCAGGTGGTGGCCGTGGGCGAAACCGGGCTGGACTACAACCGCAATTATTCGCCGGCGCCGGACCAGGAGCGCGTGTTCGCGGCGCTGCTGGCACTGGCGGTGGACTGTGGCCTGCCGGTATTCCTGCACCAGCGCGACGCCCACTCGCGCTTCCTGCCATTGCTCAAGGAATACCGCGATCAGCTGAGCCGCGCCGTGGTGCATTGCTTTACCGGCACCCGCGCCGAGCTGTTCGATTACCTCGACCTGGACCTGTACATCGGCATCACCGGTTGGGTGTGCGACGAACGCCGTGGCCAGGAGCTGCAAACGCTGATCGCGGACATTCCGCCCGAACGCCTGATGCTGGAAACCGATGCTCCTTATCTCTTGCCGCGCACCATCCGCCCACGCCCGAAAAGCCGCCGCAACACACCGGCCAATCTCCCATGGGTGCTGGCGCAGGTAGCACAATGCAGTGGCCGCACCGCCGCGGAGGTCGCCGCGCAGACCACCACCAACGCCAGGCGCTTCTTTGCCATCTGAGCGCATGCGCCAGCCCCTTGAACCGAATAAACGACTACCCACGAAACAAGCGACCGCCATGAGCGCACGCTTGAAGCGGCGATACCGCCACCATCAAATATCGTCGAGCACGGCATCCACGAATTCGCCAAGCGCCACCGCATCGAAGGGCCAGCTCAGCTCGCGGCGGGCGTTCGCGGTGCTTCCCGCCAGCACCGGAATACGCAGGCCATAACACTCCATCAGCGCCTCGGTGGCACTGACGTCCACGAGTTCCAACTGCGCCACCGCCGCCGGCACCACCTCGCCGAACAAGGCCTCGGCCTGCTCGCACAAATGGCAGGCGGAGGTGCCGTACAGCGTGAACACCGGCAGCGTCATGGCGCTCAGTGCCGCTGCAGCGCCGCAAGCGCCCGCACCGCCTCGCGGATCAGCATTGGGCCGCGGTAGATGAAGCCTGTGTACAGTTGCACCAGGATGGCCCCGGCCTCGCCTTTGGCGGCGGCGTCGCTGCCGCGCAGTATGCCGCCCACGCCGATCAGCGGCAGGCGCCCGTCGGTGGCGTCCCACAGGGGATGCAACAAGGCAGTGGAGGCATCGCGCAGCGGCGCGCCGCTCAGGCCACCGGCTTCATCCCGATGCGGGGAATTTTCCACCCCAATGCGGCTGAGCGTGGTGTTGGTGGCGATGAGGCCGTCGAATCCTTCCTGCGCCACGCTGCGGGCAATCTCACGCGCTTCCCGCTCGCTCAGGTCCGGCGCCACCTTGAGCAGCAGCGGCACCCGCCGTCCCTGTGCGCGCTCCAGGGTTTGCTGTTCCGTCTTGAGCGTGCGCAACAGCTGGTCCAACTGTTCACCGAACTGCAGCGAGCGCAGTCCCGGCGTGTTGGGCGAGGACAGGTTCACCACCACATAGTCCGCCACCTTGTAGACCGCGCGCAGGCAGGCCACGTAGTCCTGCGCCGCGTCTTCCACGGGCGTGGTGAGGTTCTTGCCGATGTTCACGCCCACGATGCCGCGGTAACGGCGCCGCTCGAGCCGCGCCACCAGGTGCTCCACGCCCAGGTTGTTGAAGCCCATGCGGTTGATGATGGCCTGCTCGGCACGCAGCCGGAACAGGCGCGGACGGGGATTGCCCGGCTGCGGTCTTGGCGTCACCGTGCCCACCTCGATGAAGCCGAAACCGAGCGCACCCAGGGCATCGACATAGTCGGCGTTCTTGTCCAGGCCCGCCGCCAGCCCCACCGGGTTGGGAAAATGCAGGCCCATGACGTGCACCGGCAACGCCGGCACGCGCGGCCGCAGCAACCAGCCGAGGCCACAGCGGTGCAGCAGCGCCAGGCCCTTCAGGCCCAGCTCGTGCGAGGTTTCCGCGGGCAGCAGAAAGAGGAAAAACCGTGCAAAACGAAACAACAAGGCAGACAAGGCGCGTACCGGACAATGAACGAGGGGCGTCACTATAAGAACTGCGGCGAACACGCTCAAGCCGGAATTTACGCTGCACCACGGCGCGGCGGCGCCTGGCGGCCCTCCCGCAAAAGCCCCGCCGCGTCTCCCCACCGCCGTCCTGCAACGTTCTGGAGTAATCAGTGGCTTCTCGCTAGAATCCGGGCGATTCAGGCGTCAGAACCCGCCTGCGGCAGTGCTGAGGACAGCGCCCGCCTCGGCCCACCACGCCAGAGCCCGCCACCGACGCACGCCACCAGCGCCGGGTACGCGGCTGTCCCATTGCCAGCACAAGAGAACGTCACATGTCACATCAAGCAGTAATCGCCGGATTGAAGGATTGGCTGTCGCAACAGATCATCGGCCAGGAAAAACTGGTCAACCGCCTGCTCATCGCCCTGTTGGCCGGCGGGCACCTGCTGGTGGAAGGCGCGCCGGGGCTGGCCAAGACCAAGGCCATCAAGAACCTTTCCGAAGCCATCGAAGGCGACTTTCACCGCATCCAGTTCACCCCCGACCTGCTCCCGAGCGACATCACCGGCACCGAGGTCTACCGCCCAGAAGACGGCAGCTTCCGTTTCCAGCAGGGCCCGATCTTCCACAACCTGGTGCTGGCGGACGAAATCAACCGCGCCCCCGCCAAGGTGCAGTCGGCGCTGCTCGAGGCCATGGCGGAACATCAGGTGTCGGTGGGCCGCGATACGTTCCCGCTGCCTGACCTGTTCCTGGTCATGGCCACGCAGAACCCGATCGAGCAGGAAGGCACCTATCCCCTGCCCGAAGCCCAGCTGGACCGTTTCCTGATGCACGTCACCGTGGGTTATCCCACGCTCGAATCCGAACGCCGCATCCTGCATCTGGTGCGCAACGAGGCGCGCCACCTCAGCATCGAGGCGCCCCCGGTGGTCAACCAGCAGACACTGTTCGCGGCGCGCCAGGAAGTGCTCGGCATCCACATGAGCGAAGCGGTGGAGGAGTACATCCTGCAGTTGGTCATGGCCACCCGCAATCCAGAACTGTACGGCCAGGAACTGGCCAGCTGGATCGATTTCGGCGCCAGCCCGCGCGGCACCATCGCGCTGGACCTGTGCGCCCGCGCCCATGCCTGGATCAAGGGCAACGACTTCGTCAGCCCCGAAGACGTCCACGCCATCTTCCATGACGTACTGCGCCACCGCGTGCTGCTCAGCTTCGAGGCGGAAGCGGCCGGGGTAAGCGCCGACAAAGTGCTCGACACCATACTCGAACTGGTCCCGATCGCCTGAGGAGCAAGCCCCTCCAAGGATTGCGCCGATGCCTCATCCACAACGCCCGCTCAACACCGAACAGGAACGCTACCGCTGCCGTGGCGCCTTCGTTACCCTGCCGCAGCTGCTCGAACAGCGGCATGCGGCGCGCGATCTCGAGCTCGACTACAGCTCCCGCACCCGCCTCGGCATGGCCGGCGCCCACATTTCCAAGATCAAGGGACGCGGCGTGGATTTCGAGGAGCATCGCGCCTACCAGCCGGGCGACGACATCCGCACCATCGACTGGCGCGTCACCGCGCGCACCGGCCGCCCCTTCACCAAGGTATTCCGAGAAGAACGCGAACGCCCCGTCATCATCGGGGTGGACCAGAGCCGCAACATGTATTTCGGCTCGCAGGTGGCGTTCAAATCGGTGGTGGCCGCGGAAGCCGCCGCCATTCTGTGCTGGACCACGGTGGACAACGGCGACCGCGTGGGCGGCGTGGTGTTCTCGCAGAACGAACAGCAACTGATCAAGCCGCGCCGCAGCCGGCGTTCCGCGCTGCGCCTCTTGAACACCCTGGCCGACCGCAGCCAGGCGCTGGTGGCCGATCACACGACGCATGAATCCGGCAGCGGTTACCTGCGCGCCGCGCTGGAGCAGATCCACCGCATCACCCGCCCCGGCTCCAACGTGTACCTCATCAGCGATTTCAACGACTATGACGCCGACTGCGCCCGTTACATCCAACAACTGGCGCTGCACAACAACGTCACCTGCGTGTTGATTTACGATGCCCTGGAGGAGAATCTGCCGCGCCCCGGGGTCTACAGTATTACCGACGGCGTTACCCGATCCGTGATCGACACCCATGCCCGCCGCGTGCGGGAGCGGTACCATGCCGGATTCAGCGAACGGATACGCACCCTGCAGACGGCGCTCGCCAGGATGCAGGTTCCCTTGATCACCGTTCGCACCGACCAGAGCGTGATGGCTCAGTTGCAGACATGGAAACAGAAGACCCGCTGAAGGATCTGGCAGACATCCATCTGCCGGACCCGGTTTCGTTCTGGCCACCCGCTCTGGGCTGGTGGCTGCTGGCGGCGCTCGTCCTGGCATTGTTGACCTGGCTGGCGGTGCGCGCGCTGCAGCGCTGGCGCCAGGCACGGCGTTTACGCGCCGCGCTGCGCGAACTCGACCAGGTGTATCGCGCCTACAGTGAGGCCGCCGATCCCAGCCTGGACGCCAATGCCGCGGGCCTCAAGTTCCTGCACGGCTGCAACGACGTGCTCAAGCGCGTGGCGCTGCTGCACTATCCCGCGCCACAGGTGGCGCCGCTCAGCGGCAGCGCCTGGCTGACGTTTCTGGACCACCACGGCGGCGCGGATGCCTTCAGCCAGGGCGAAGGCAAAGTGCTCGGCGACGGCGCCTATCGCCGCCGCTTCGACGGCGATCCCGCCACCCTGCACGCGCTGTGCCGGCGCTGGGTGCGCACGCAATACCACGGCATCGAAACCACCAGGGTGGCGGCATGATCGAATTCCTCTGGCCCTGGGTGTTCGTGCTGCTGCCGCTGCCGCTGCTGGTGTATCACCGCCTACGCCGCGCCGGCAATCGCGATGCCGCGCTGCACGTGCCGTTCTTCCGCGCCCTGCGCGGGTTGGATGAAGGCGTGGGCCGCCATCGCGGGCGCAGCCTGCTGCTCACCGTGCTGGCCATTCTCGCGTGGGTCATGCTGGTGCTTGCCGCCGCGCGGCCGCAATGGGTGGGCGACCCGATCCAGCTGCCCACCACGGGGCGCGACCTGATGATGTCGGTGGACATTTCCGGTTCCATGGAAGCGCAGGACATCCAGTTGGGTGGGCAGAACGCCACCCGCCTGCAGGTGGTCAAATCGGTGGTGGGTGATTTCGTGGCGCGCCGCACCGGCGATCGCCTGGGGCTGATCCTGTTCGCCGCCCGCGCCTACACCCAGGCGCCGCTCACGTTCGATCGCGCCACGGTGGAAACCCTGCTCGACGAAGCACAGATCGGCATCATCGAGGAAAACGCCACCGCCATCGGCGATGCCATTGGCCTCGGCGTGAAACACCTGCGGGAACGTCCGCTTGCCAGCCGGGTGCTGATCCTGCTCACCGACGGCGTGAACAATGCCGGCGAAATCTCGCCGCTGAAAGCCGGCGAGCTGGCCGCGCAGGAAGGCATCAAGATCTACACCATCGGCATCGGCGCGGAAACCAGCGTGTCCAATTCGCTGTTCGGTCCGCGCACCATCAACCCTTCCGCCGACCTCGACGAGGAATCGCTCACCCGCATCGCCGAGGGCACCGGAGGGCGCTATTTCCGCGCGCGCGATCGCGAGGAACTGGAACGCATCTATGAATTGCTGGACCAACTGGAACCCGTGGAACAGGAAGCGGAAACCTTCCGTCCCACCCTGGCCTTGTTCTACTGGCCGCTTGGGCTGGCATTGCTGCTCAGCTTCGCCATCGCGCTGATCAAGTTGCCCTGGGCGCTGTTGCGCCGCGCGCCGCGCAAGGCTGCCGCGCCCGGCCACGCCACACTGGAAGGAGGCGCCTGAGATGTCACTGACGTTCCAGGAACTGCTCGCCAATTTCCACTTCCTGCGTCCGCTGTGGCTGCTGGCGCTCGCGCCGGCAGCCATGCTGCTGCTGTTGCTGCGCTATCTGCAGGGCAGCCAGAGCAGCTGGTCGCAGGCGATCGATCCCAGCCTCCTGCCCTATCTCTTGGACCGCAAGCTCGGCAAGGGCCAGCGCTATCCGCTGTATGGCCTGTTTCTGCTGTGGGCGCTTGCCATCGTGGCGCTGGCCGGGCCGGTATGGAAACAGATTCCCATACCGGTGCAGGAACGCGAGGATGCCCTGGTGCTGGTGCTGGATCTGTCGATGTCCATGTATGCCACCGACCTGCGCCCCAACCGCATCACCCGCGCCCAGCGCAAGCTGATGGACCTGCTCGACTATCGGCGCGAGGAAGGCGAAACCGCACTGGTGGTCTATGCCGGCGACGCGCACGCGGTAACGCCGATGACCGACGACGTATCCACCATCGCCAACCTGGTGCCTTCGCTGCAACCCTCGATCATGCCGGTGCTCGGCAGCAAACCGGCGCTTGGCGTCAACCTGGCGCTGCAGCTGATGGCCAACGGCAGCATCCACAAGGGCCGGATTCTGCTGCTGACCGACAGCATCCAACCCAGCGACGTCAGCGAGCTGGATACGCTGTTGGCCGGCAGCAACGCCACCCTGTCCGTCATGGGTTTCGGCACCCCCGAAGGCGCGCCGATTCCCATTGGCCAACAGGGTTATCTGCGTGATGACAACAACGCCATCGTCATTCCAAAACTCGAGCGCGAGCCGCTGCAGCGTTTGGCATCCGACAACGGCGGCCGCTATGCCGATGCGCAGATCGGCGACGACGACATCCTCTTTCTGCTGGACCAGAACCGGCTTGCCGCCAACGCCGACCTGAGCAAGGTGGACGATCGCGACTTCGACACCTGGAACGACACCGGCCCCTGGTTCCTGCTGCTCGCGCTGCCGCTGGCGGCGCTCGGTTTTCGCCGCGGCTGGCTGCTTGGCTTACTGCCGCTCATGCTGTTCACTCCCGACCACGCCGCCTACGCCTGGGGTTGGCAGGACCTGTGGGTGAACAAGAACCAGCAGGGGCTGCAGGCGTTCGAGCAGGAGTCCTATGGCCCGGCGGCATTGGATTTCAAGGATCCCTCCTGGCGCGCCGCCGCCAACTATCGCAATGAAAACTACGAAGGCACGGTGCAGGACCTGGCCGGGCTCGACACGGTGGAAGCCAACTACAACCGCGGCAATGCCCTGGCGCACCTGACGCAATACGAAGCGGCGATTGCCGCCTACGACCGCGTTCTGGCGCAGCAGCCCGACCATGCGGATGCCCAGCACAACAAGGAACTGGTGGAAAAACTGCTCGAACAGCAGCAACAGGACCAGCAGAACAGTTCCGGCGACCAGCAGAATTCGGATCAGCAGCAACAAGGCGAGCAGCAGGACCAGCAGGACGGTCAACAGGACCAGGAACAGGACCAGCAGCAGCAAAGCCAGGATCAACAGCAGCAGGGCGAACAACAGGACCAGGATCAGAACCAGCAGCAAAACCAGCAGGACGAGCCGCAGCAGGACCAGGATCAGGAGCAGGAAGAATCCGACCAGGAGCAGCAACAGCAGCCGGAACAGGACGAGCTTTCCCAGTCCGAGCAAAGCAGCAGCGAAGAGCAGCAGGCCATGGAACAGTGGCTGATGCGCATTCCGGACGACCCCGGTGAACTGCTGCGCAACAAATTCCAATACCAGACCCAGCAGCGCCTTCTGCAGCAGTTGCAGAACCCCGCGCTGGGCCAACCCAAGCCAGGTGAACCGCAATGGTGAACGCGCCTTCCCTTCCCCCGCCGGCCTACGGCGTCAGCCACATCCTGCTGCTCAAGGTCTGCGTCCTGCTGCTTGGCCTGCTGCTGGGCATGAGCGCGCGCGCGCAGGGCCTGTCGGCCTTCGTCGACCGCACCGACGTGTCGATCAACGACGTCATCACGCTGACGCTGCGCATCGATTCCAACCTGGGCGCGGCGCGCCCGCAGTTTTCCGGGCTCAACCGCGAATTCGAGCAGGTGGGCGGGATCAGCAGCCGCAGCACCTACACCAACAACAACGGCAACATCCAAAGCTGGACCGAATACAGCATCATGCTGCGGCCGCTCACCACCGGCGTGCTCACCATCCCCGCCTTCCGCGTCAACGGCGAGGTGTCCAACTCCATCCAGGTCAAAGTGGGCGAAGCGCGCCAGGACGTGGCCGACGAAGACAGCGACATTTTCCTGCGCAGCACGGTGAGCAAGGACAGCGTCTACGTGCAGGAGCAATTGCTCTACACCATCAAGATCTACTGGTCGATCAGCTTCGACCAGGGCGCGCAGCTCACCTCGCCCCAGGTGGCCGACGCCGTGGTGCAGCAGCTGGGCACCGATTCCAACCACCAGGAAGTGGTCAACGGCATCAACTTCAACGTCACCGAGCGCAAGTTCGTGATCTTCCCGCAGAGCAGCGGCGAACTGGTGATTCCACCGGTGTACTTCTCCGCCTCGGTGGGCCGCCGCGGCAGCTTCAACAGTTTCTTTCGCAACAGCCGCGCGCCGATACGGGAAATCAACCTGGTCAGCGAAACCCATAACATCGCAATCAAACCGCAACCCGCCTCCTTCCCCGCCGGCGCCACCTGGCTACCCGCCAAGCAGCTCGCGCTGGAGGAAACCTGGAGCGGCAATCTCGACGCGCTGAGCGTGGGCGACGCGGTAACCCACAATGTGATCCTCAACGCCGAAGGCCTGAGCAGCTCGCTGCTGCCCGGCGTCACCTACGCCAACCAGGGCGGCCTGCGCTTCTACCCCGACCAGCCCGTGCGTGAAGACAATGCCGATTCCCAAGGCATGCACGGCAAACGCACCGACGGCACCGCCATCGTGGCCTCCGCCTCCGGCGACTTCACCCTGCCCGAAGTGCGCCTGCCCTGGTGGAACACCGAGACCGACCGGTTGGAAACCGCCACCCTGCCCGCCCGAACCATCAACGTGCAACCTTCCGCCGCCAATGACGTACTCCCCGGCGTCTTCAGCGACCAGAACGGCGTCAGCGCAAACGGTGCTCCCACCGTAGCGGCCCCCGCCAGTAGCGGCACGTCCCTGTTGTGGGTAGTGGCCACCGCCCTCTTCGCCGCCGCCTGGGCCTTCACCACCTTCCTGTGGCTGCGCAGCCGCCAGCAATTGGTCTACGCCGAAACCCTGGGCACCGCGCCAATGCCCCACCTGCCCGAACGCCGCAGCGCCACCGGCAACGACGACCCCGATGCGCAAGCCGCATTGCAGCTGCTCAAGCTTGCCTGCCAGAAAAACGATCTGCGCGCCGTACGCACGGCACTCATCAAGTGGACCCGCGCGTCTGGCCACGACAACAGCGTGCAAACCCTGGAAGCCGTGCAACAGTACTGGAACGATCCTACCCTGAGCACGCAGCTCAAGGCCCTGGATGCAGCGCTTTACGGTGGTGGTGAACGCGTGGAGTGCCAGCCGATATTCGAACAGGCAGCGCGCTTGCACAAGGATGGCCAGCACAGCGTTGATACCGATAAATATCAGTTGCCGCCGTTGTATAAGCAGTAGGTGGGAATTCCTTAGTGGCCCGTTTTTGAATCTGTTGCAGTCACTTGGCCGGATCGGCCTTCGGGGGTACGCTGCAAGCACATCCATGTGGCGCTCGGCTCCGGGCCATCCCTGGCCCTACGACGCCCCCCGAAGGCCGATCCGGCCAAGCGACTGCGAGCCATCGACATCGCGTTACGCACGACATTCTTAGATTCAGTTTTGAGTTTGGCGTTCTGGTGCGGAACACTGAAGTCCAATGCCAAGCCTCTGCCGTTCCTTTTGACCATCCAGGGGCGTTGATGGCCAGGGATGGCCATCAAAGAGCGGCACATGGATGTGCTTGCAGCGTCCCCTGGATGGTCAAAAGGAACGGCAGAGGCGCAACGGTATTGATGTCGGCAAACAAAAATCTCTCAAAATTCGAGACAAAAAAATGCCGGAGCCTCACAGCCCCGGCATTTTTTACTGGCACAATCGAGCAAGCAGCCCGTTTCAGGCGGATTTCAGCAAGCGTTGCGGTTCCTTGCCATTGATGGAAATCTGGCGCGGCTTCATCGCTTCCGGAATCTCCCGTTCCAATTCCACGTGCAACAAACCATTCGCCAGGCTCGCCGACACCACCTTCACGTGGTCCGCCAAACGAAACTGCCGCTTGAAGCTCCGCTCCGCGATGCCCTGATGCAGATAGGTCCGTTTCGGATCCCCCTCTTTCTGGGCTCGCGTCGCCGCCACGGTCAAAGTGTTGTTCTCGGTTTCCACGCTGATCTCGTCTTCAGCGAAACCGGCAACCGCCATGGTAATTCGGTATTTATCCTGCGCCAGCAACTCGATGTTGTAGGGCGGATAGCTGGGCTGGCTGCGATCGATGCTGTTCACGGAATCCAGCAAGGATGCCAGATGATCGAAACCGATGGTGGAACGGTACAAAGGGGCAAAATCGAACGTCATGACAATATCCTCCAATGAGCGATAGATAGGTAATTACCCCGTCCCGCGGGACCAGGGCCGTGGCAACGCTCATCCGAGCCGTTGCCACGACACAGGAATAGGGGCGCCCGCAAAAAATTCAAGGCGCCCAACGCTCACAACGTTTTGAGTACCGCGGCAATCCTGCGCAGGCCCTCGACCAATTGTGCATCCGGCAGGGCAAAGGACAGGCGCAGGCACTGGCGGCTGTGCGGCCACTCCTGCGCCAGGCCGAAAAACGCGCTGTCGCCGGGAATCACCAGTACCCCGGCAGCTTTCAGGCGCTCGTAAAGTGCCGCGCTGGCAATCGGCAGCGCAGGCAACCACAGCCAGAGGAAAAAGGCGCCTTCGGGACGGTGCAGACGATAATCGATGCCGGTGAACTCCCGCGCCACGCAGGCCAGCGCTGTTTCAAGCCGCGCCTGGTACCACGGCTGGATGTGCTGCCGGCACAGGGGCAGCAGTTCATCGTGCGCAAGCAGCCGCTGCGCCAGGGCCGGTCCGAGGTTGCCGCTGGCCAGGTTGAAGATGGTGTTGGCACGGGCAAAGGCTGCAACACGTCCGGGACTGGCGATCATGAAGCCGGCGCGGGCGCCGGGCAGGCCAAGCTTGGACAGGCTCAGCAGCAGGATCACGTTGTCGTTCCAGTAGGCGGTGTCATCCTCGAACAGGATGCCGGGGAACGGCGCGCCGTAGGCGGCATCCACGATCAAGGGAATGCCGCGCGCACGCGCCAGGGCGTCGAGTTGATCCAGTTCCCCGATGCTGATGACGTTGCCGCTCGGGTTGGTGGGGCGCGATACGCACAACGCCGCCACATTTGCATCGAACGGCAGCGTGGCGAAATCCACGCGGTATTTGAACTGCTGCGCCGGCAACAGTTCGATGGCCGGCTGCGCCGCCACAAAGGCGCGGGGATCGAGTGCGGTGTCGGCATACCCCAGGTATTCCGGCGCCAGGGGGAACAGCAGGCGCCGCATTCCCCCGCCGCCCTCGCCCGTCAGCATGTTGGCCAACAGGCCGAAGGCCGATTGCCCGCCGTTGGTCAGCGCGACGTTTTCGGCGGTAAGTTCCCAGCCATAGCGTTGCCGCAGGGTATCCGCCAGCAAGGTGCGTACGTCGTAGTCACCAAGCGGCCCCTGGTAACGTCCAAGCAGTGCGAAGCTCGCTTCCTCATCGTCCACCAGTGCCCGCAGGTGACGGCGGTAGCAATCCAGCACGGCGGGAATGCGTGCCGGGTTGCCGCCGCCCATCATGATGATGCCGGGATTGTCGCGCAGCGCGTTGCCAAGATCGTCCATCAGGGTGACGATGCCGCTGGGGCCGCTGAATTTGGTGCCGAAATGCGAAAGCTGCATGAAAACCTCGGTTGGAAACGCGCCCGCACCCGTGGCGGAACACAGCCGCAAGTGTAACAAGAAGCAGCGTACGAGCACCGCGCAACGCCGCGATGCGCCGCCACGGGGTTCCATGTTTTAGGGAAGCGCTGAATAAAGGCCCGTGGTGGATGCAGCGCAAGGCGCACGGAGCGGAGCAGGCGAGACATATCAGACAGATAGGCGAGCGTGCGAGCACCGCGCAACGCCGCGATGCGCCGCCACGGGCCTTTATTCAGCGCTTCCTTAGACTTCCCGCATTTTTGTGGGGTAGCATTCCCGCCCACCTCACGGACAGCCACGGGACGTTTGCCATGAAACGCCGCCATGCACAACCAGACCGACGCGCCTTTCTTGCCGCGGGCGCGGCCATTGGCGGCGCTTCGCTGTTCGCGCCGCTGCTGCCGGCCTGGGCCAAAAATGGAACGCCCGGTGTAACAAAAGGCGAGATGCCGACGCTGTCCGGCGACGACATCCATCTGACCATCGACCGCGCCATGTTCACGGTGGCCGGCAAACAGAGCCATGCCGTTACCGTGAACGGCGGCCTGCCCTCCCCGCTCCTGCGCCTGCGCGAAGGCGATACGTTCCGCGTGGCGGTGACCAACGCGCTGACGGACGAAGACGCCTCCATCCATTGGCATGGCGTGATACTGCCGTTTCACATGGACGGCGTGCCCGGTTTGAGTTTCCCTGGCATCGCGCCCGGCGACACCTTCGTTTATGAATTTCCGATCGTGCACGCGGGCACCTTCTGGTACCACAGCCACTCCGGCATGCACGAAGCGCTTGGCCAGTACGGCCCATTGATCTTCGACCCCGCAGGCCGAGACCCGGTGGAATACGATCGCGAACACATCATCGTGCTGTCCGATTGGAGTGCCATGCATCCGCATACCCAGTTGGCCAAGCTCAAGAAGATGGAAGGCTATTTCAACTATCAGCGCCACACCCTGGCGGGCTGGCTGCGGGGGGAGGATTCCGCGCAAACGATGCCACTCGCCGAACGTTTGATGTGGAGCCGGATGCGCATGGATCCCACCGACATCGCCGACGTCACCGGCGCCGCCTACACCTACCTGGTGAACGGCCACGAGCCGGCGGACAACTGGACCGCCCTCTTCACGCCCGGCGAGCGGGTGCGCCTGCGCTTCATCAATGCCTCGTCGATGACGATCTTCAACGTGCGCATACCAGGGCTGGAACTGTCGGTGGTACAGGCGGACGGCAACGACGTGGTGCCCACAAGCGTCGATGAATTCGTCATTGCCGTGGCGGAAACCTACGACGTCGTGGTGACGCCAAATGAAGAACGCGCCTACACCATCGTGGCGGAAACCACGGACCGCTCCGGCATGGCCCGCGCCACGCTGGCGCCGCGTCCCGGCATGTCCGCTGAAGTACCGCCGCTGCGGCCGCGTCCCACGCTCGGCATGAGCGCCATGGGTATGGGAGAGATGGATCACGGTGCGATGAGCGGTATGGACCACGGTGCAATGGACCACAGCACCATGGACCACAGCGCCATGACACATGACACGGCAAGCGGCGTGGACCACGCCGCGATGGATCATGGTGGGATGGAAGCCGGTGCGACGGACCATAGCACGATGGATCACAGCGCCATGGCCGGCATGGATCACTCCGCCATGGATCACGGCGCCATGGATCACGGCGCCATGAACATGCGCGATCCCTCGGGGCTGCCGCCGCACGTGGCCGTGGGTGTCGGCGTGGACATGATTGCCCCCATGCCCGCCGATGCCATGGGCCGGCCGGGCCTGGGACTCGAACAGGTCGGGCATAAGGTGCTCGTCTATGCCGACCTCAAGGCGCTCGCGCCAAATCCCGATACGCGCCCACCGGAGCGCGAACTGGAAATTCACCTGACAGGCAACATGGAACGCTTCATGTGGTCCTTCAATGGCCGCCCGTTCAGCGCGCACGCCGAGCCGATACGGCTTGCACGCGACGAGCGCGTGCGCCTCACGTTCATCAACAACACCATGATGCAGCATCCCATTCACCTGCATGGCCATTTCTTCGAACTGGCGAACGACCACGCAGGCTACCGGCCGCGCAAACACACCGTGAACGTGCTGCCGGGCAGCCGGCTCAGTGTCGATCTTACCGCCGACAACCCGGGCGACTGGGCCTTTCACTGCCACCTGAACCTGCACATGCATGCCGGCATGTTCAGCGTGGTCACCGTCAGGCCGCTTGACGGGGCGCCTGCGTGAAGACTGCCCTTGCCCTGCTGTTTGCCGCCGGTTGCATCGACGCCGCGGTTGCCCAGAATGCCGACTCCGGTCCGGAACATGCCGCCGACGCCATTTTCGGCGCCGAGGCCATGGCGCGCTCGCGAGATGTGTTGCTGCGGGAAAATGGCCACTTCCGCGCCGCCATGGTGCTTGCGGACGAACTGGAATGGACCCGCGAGAATGGCGCCAACGCCTATCGCTGGGATCTGCAGGGCTGGTATGGAGGCGACCACGACAAGTTATGGCTGAAAAGCACCGGCGAGGACGGCGCGGGCGCCACGACCAGGACCGCGGAACTGCAGGCGCTGTGGAGCCATGCGGTACTGCCGTTTTTCGACCTGCAGGCCGGCCTGCGCCACGACTTTCGTCCCGGCCCCTCGCGCTCCTATGCGGTACTCGGCCTGCAGGGCCTGGTGCCTTACGAATTCGAACTGGACGCGGCCTTGTTCCTGTCCGAGCGCGGCGACCTGGGCGCGCGCGTGGAATTCTCCCACGATTTACGCCTGACCCAACGGCTGATCCTGCAGCCCGAACTGGAAGCCGAGCTTTCAGCACAGGACGTTCCAGAACTTGGCATCGGCTCCGGCCTGGGTTCGGCGGCATTCGGCCTGCGGCTGCGCTACGAATTCGCGCGTGAATTCGCGCCCTATCTCGGGCTGCACTACGAACGTCGCTTCGGTGCCACGCGCAACTATGCGGAAGCCGCTTCGGCACACACGGGCGACGAATGGCAGTTCCTGGCGGGACTCAGAGCCTGGTTCTGAACCAGGCTCCGCGCCAGAATGTTTCCGGCGATCAGCCGCAGCCCGGCAGGCTTTCCCGCGCCGCTTTCGCCATGGCAAGGTGCTGTTCCATTTTCGTCGAGGTCATCGCCAGGAAGGATGTCACTTCGGCGCTGGTAGTGGACGGCAGGAGGTCCTTGCTGACGGTGTCGAGCCCATGCTGGTGCTGTTCCTCCTGTTTCATCAGGTAGGCACAGGCGAATTGCGCCTCGTCCAGGTCGTCCAGCACCTCGTAGGCATCCTCGGTCATGTCGGCGATGGACTCGCTCATGTCGCTGTCGTCCAGGTCGATCGCATCGTTGGCGTCCTCGAGCGCTTCGATCTGATCGTTCGAGCTTTCGTGATCGGTGATGATCATCTGCGCCACCTGCATGACCTGGGCATCCTCGGACTCGTCCATGGCCAGCTCGGCCTGTTTGATCTCGGCATCGTTGATGGTGTGTATGATTTCCAGGATCTGGCCATCGGAAAGCGGTGTGGTGGAAGTCGAGTTCGAGCCGCCAATGATATCGCTCAGCTGGGCGGCGGCCGGCCAGGATGCCGCCATTGCCAGAGTCAGCAGCGAGGGAACGAGAACCGGCAAAAATCTTCTGTTGTCCATGGAGCTTCTCCTGCAGTAAGAAAAGAAAGGAAGGTGAGTGTCGTACTGATGAGCCGCGTTGCGGCTCCCAGCCTGCCCTTGGCATTTTGTAAGTTGCAAGCCACATGCCACCGCGCGGCGGCACCGGATGCCACGCGGCCGGAAGCGGGATAATGCGATTCAAAACAAGGCGTTTACAGACCGCTGATTCCAGCAACGCACGCAGGGAATGGCGGAATTTTCTGTAAATGTTACCGGCGGACCCGGCAATATGTGCTGGAGCTGAGCAGGAGAAAAGGACGGTGGGGGAAAGGTGGACGCAGGATAAGGAGTGGTGCCGGATATAGGAGTCGAACCTACGACCTTCGCATTACGAATGCGCTGCTCTACCAACTGAGCTAATCCGGCGGCAACCGGGGAGGTACTGCACTGCGGTTCGCCCACGACACGGGGCCATCGGCGAACCGGCGGCATTCTACCCCACAGATCAGTTTTTGCCCAACCACTGCAGGCGATAAAGATCGCGGCGGCGATCGTGCCAGTTGCGCACCGAGCCCGCCTCGCGCACCCGGTCGAGCTTGTCGAGGTCCAGATCGACGATCAGGCTCATTTCCTGCCCCACTTCCGCCTGCGACACGATGGCATCGTGGGGAAAGCCGAAATCGGAGGGCGTGAACACCGCGCTCTGACCGTATTGAATGTCCAGGCAGTCCACCTGCGGAAAATTGCCCACGCTACCGGCAAGCGCCACGTAGCATTCATTCTCGATGGCACGGGCCTGGGCACACAGGCGCACGCGCAGGTAGCCATTCTTGGTGTCGGTCCAGAAGGGCACGAACAGGATCTGGATGCCTTCCTCGCACAGCAATCGCGGCAGTTCCGGAAACTCCACGTCGTAGCAGATCAGGATGCCGATGCGGCCAAAGGCGGTGTCGAAGGCGCGCAGACGGCTGCCGCCGCGCATATTCCAGTCCTTCTGCTCACCCGGCGTGGGATGCAGTTTGTGCTGGGTATCGACGCTACCATCACGCCGGCACAGGAAAGCCACATTGTACAGGTCTCCCTCCTCCAGCACCGGCATGGAGCCGGCGATGATGTCGATGCCGTAGGACACCGCCATGCGCGTCACCGCCTCCACGATCGGCTGGGTATGGGAAGCCAGTTCGCGCATGGCCTGCAGGGTGTCGAGCCCAGGGGTAAGCGCCATCAGCGGCGCATTGAAGAATTCCGGGAACAGTGCCGCATCACAACGGTAGGAAGCCAGCGAGGCGACGAAACCCTCCACATGCTGCAAAAACGCTGCCTGCGAATTGAAGTGGCGCATCTGCCATTGCACGCAGCCCACCCGCACCGGCCGTGCGAGCGTGGCGTGGCGCTGGCCGGGGGGCGATGCGGCGGATCGATCATGCGGCGGTTCGAGCTGTGCCATGGGAACTCCGGCGAAAAAGGAGCTGCATTTTACGGGAAATCGCCGCGCGGGTGGGCCTAACGCGCGCTTTACCGCCATGATCGGCGCACGCGTGGCAAAATTGGCACATCAGGCAGGGTGGCGAGGCCACTCTGCGGCTCGCATGCGGACGCCAGATGCGGTCTAATTGCGATTTACTCTCATTCAGGCTCACACGACTCCATGCAAGCCATTCCCGACGCCGTCGCCGCTTCCGCACCCTGGCAGCGCGACAACCCCTACCCCGCCCGCCTGGCCGCGCTCACCCGCCTTACTTCTCCCGGCTCGATCAAGGACGTGCGGCACGTCGAGATCGACCTCGGCGATTCCGGCATCACCTATGTGCCCGGCGACACGCTGGGCCTGTGGGTAACCAACGATCCGGGGCTGGTGGACGAAGTGTTGCGGGCCTGCGGCCTGCGGGGTGACGAGCGCGTGGTGCTGGACGAGCGCGAGTTGCCGCTGCGCCAGGCGCTTGGCAGCGCCATGGAACTGACGCAGGTGCATCCCGGATTCATCAAGCAGTATGCCGCGCTCAACGCCGCGCCCAACCTTGCCGCGCTTGCGGGCAATCCGGCGGAACTGCGGCGCTTTCTGGAAAACCGCCAGATCATCGAAGTGCTGTTGCAGTATCCGGCCCAGCTCGAGGCGCAGGCGCTGCTGAGCTGTCTGCGTCACATGAATCCGCGCCAGTATTCCATCGCCTCCTCGCCGCTGTGCAATCCGCGCCAGGTGGACCTGACCGTGGGCCTGGTGCGCTACCAGAGCGCCAGCGGCCAGCGCCAGGGCGCCGGCTCCGGTTTCATCGGCGAACGCAGCGCGCCGGGCGATACCCTGCTGGTCTATCCACACGCGAATCCCAATTTCCGCCTGCCCGAGGATCCCGACGTGCCGATCGTCATGATAGGCCCCGGCACCGGCATCGCACCGTTCCGCGCCTTTCTGCAGGAGCGCGAGCTCACCGGCGCGCGCGGACGCAACTGGCTGTATTTCGGCAATCCGCAGCGCGCGCATGACTTTCTGTACGAGGACGAATTGCGGACCTGGGAACGCCGCGGCCATTTGCAGCAGCTGCGGCTGGCGTTCTCGCGCGATCAGGCCGCCAAGGTGTACGTGCAGGATCTGTTGCTTGCCGACTCGGGCCCCCTGTTCGCCCTGCTCGAAGAGGGCGCGCATGTATACGTGTGCGGCGACGCCAAACGCATGGCGGAAGGGGTGCAGCATGCCTTGCTGCAATTGATCGCAACCGCGGGTGGCATGGCACCCACCGCGGCGCGCCAGTATCTGGTGGACATGCGCCAGAACAAGCGCTACCAGCGCGACGTTTACTGAACGACGACGAGGATGCGCAAAGGCGCGTCGCCTCAGGACTGCGGCGGCTCGGGCGGCGGAGGGTCGGACGGCGGGGAAGGCCCGGGTGACGGCGGCTGCCATCGCTTGCGCTGATCGCGGATGCTGTATTCGCCGAAGCGGAACGTGGTCATGCCCAGGCCGATTTCACGCAGAAACGTCACGAAGGCGGTGATCAGGCACAGCAGCGCCATCGCGAACAGGAACGCAATGCCGGGTCCGATCCGGAGTTCCGCCAGGCTGGCGACGAACAGAAAAATGATCACCAGGCTGACGAACAGTGCGCTGAGCGTACACAGCGCGATGGCGCGGTGAATCAGCCGCCCACGGCGCGACAGGATGTACTGCTCTTCATCCCACAGCGCTTCCTCGGTCGGCGTCGCCTCCTTCCCTTCCACACCGGCGTTCGCCATGAGGCGGTTGAGCACCCTGCCCCGGTCGATGATGCGGCCAAGGCGGGTGGACAGCACGTTGAGTGTCTGGCTGATGGCCGCCAGCAGAAAAACCGGTGCCACCGCCAGGCGGATGACGCTGGAAAGATCCTCGATCAGAAAGTCCATGGACGCGCGGCGCCGGGTTCAGTGATGATGGCCACCCGGCCCGTGGGCATGGCCATGCGTGAGTTCCTCGGCGGATGCCTCGCGCACGTCCACCACGGAGACGTCGAAATGCAGTGTCTTGCCCGCCATCGGGTGATTGGTGTCCACGGTGGCCATGGTATGCCCCACCTTGAGCACGGTAACCTGCTGGTGTCCCTGCGGAGTATGGATGATGGCCTGCATGCCCGGCTCCCATTTTTTTGCGCCCTGCAGCTGGCTGAGCGGTATCCGCAGCTCGCTGTCCTCGCGCGGCTCTCCAAAAGCGTCCGCAGGTGGTATGGTTACGCTGAACTGGTCACCCGAGCTTTTGCCTTCCAGCGCCTTTTCCAGGCCCGGCAGGAGGCCGTCGTGGCCATGCAGGTAAGTCATGGGCTCGCCGCCCTCGGAACTCTCGAGCGTGGCGCCATCGACATCCTTGAGCACGTAATGGAACTGGGCAACACTGTTGCGGGTGATTTGCATGATGGGATTCCCCTGAAAAACCGGGGGGCGATTGTCCCAGAATTCGCGCTCTAGTCCCAGTGTCCTGCAGCGAACTTCCGACGCAGGACACTGGGGAAAACACCGGATCCTTCTTTGCCAACCGGGTTTGGCCTGGCCCCCCGGCGGTGGAGAACTGTGCAAAAAAAGTGACGGCCAATTGACGGATGGCCTTGGTTTATCACCGGGTTTTTAGCATGACTCTCAGTACAATGCCGGCCGTCCAGGACGAGCCATGAATCTGTTTATACCCGCGCTGAAGATTGGTGCTTTCGTAATGCTGCTGTGGGGGACGGCCATGCTGCTGCCCGCCTTGGTGAGCCTTTCCAACTGGGACGACTGCCGCGATTTCCTGCTCAGCGCCGCCTGCTGTTATCTCCTGGCCGCGCTGCTGTTCCGCCTGAGCCAGGGTTCGGTGCCGCACCTGCATCCGCGCGCGCTGTTCATGATCACCGCGTTCAACTGGCTGCTGCTGTGCCTGACCGGCAGCCTGCCCTACTATTTTTCGCAGGATCACATCAGCTTCGTCGACAGCCTGTTCGAAAGCGTCTCGGGCGTGACCACCACCGGCGGCTCGATCTTCAGCGACATCGAATCCCTGCCGGACGGCCTGCTGATCTGGCGCTCCACCCAGCAATGGATCGGCGGCATCGGCATCATCCTCGTGGCGGTGGCCATCCTGCCCTCGCTCAAGGTGGGCGGCATGCGGCTGTTCCGCAGCGAATTTTCCGAATGGGCCCAGCTCGAGAGCGGCAGCATCAGCAAGATCGCCTCGCAGATCATCGTGATCTACGCGCTGATCAGCCTGGCCTGCCTGTTGGCCTACCGCTATTTCGGCATGGATTGGTTCGACGCCCTGAACCACAGCATGACCACCGTGTCGACGGGGGGCTTTTCCACCTACAACAATTCGTTCGGCCATTTCGACAGCGGCCATCTGCAGGCGATCGCCAGCCTGTTCATGATCCTGGGCGCCTGTCCCTTCATCCTGATCGTGCTCAGCATCCAGAACCGCAGCATCATGCTGCTACGCGACAGCCAGGTGCGGCTACTGCTCAAGCTGGTGCTCGGCACCACCGTGCTGCTCACCGTCTGGCGCTATCTGGCGGGCGAGGCGCACTCCGTGCTGGACCTGTTCGAAAGCAGCGTCTTCAACCTGGTGTCGATCATCACTACCAGCGGTTTCGCCAGCGAAGACTTCAACCAATGGGGCAGCTTCCCGGTAATACTGATGGGATTCTTGATGTTCAGCGGCGGCTGTTCCGGTTCCACGTCGGGCGGCGTCAAGCTGTTCCGCTACCAGTTGCTGGCCATCTTCATGCGCGAACATCTGCAAAAGGCGCTGCATCCCAGCCTTACCTGGTCGCGCACGTACAATGGCCGGCCGGTGCAGGAAGACGTGCTGGTGTCTGCCCTGGCCTATCTGTTCTTCGTGATGATGAGTTGGTTCGTCAGCAGTGCAGTGCTGGCCGGCATCGGCCTGGACCCGGTCACCAGTATCACCGGCTCGCTCAGCGCCTTGATGAACGTGGGCCCCGGCCTCGGTGAAATCATTGGGCCGGTGGGCAATTACAGCAGTCTGCCCGATGTGGCCAAATACGTACTATCCTTCGACATGCTGCTCGGGCGCCTGGAGTTCCTGGCGCTGCTCATCATCTTCACCAGGGACTACTGGAAATGGTAGGAGAACAGACGCTGACATTATGGCAACGCCTGTTGATGGCGGTGGGCCTGCCCGCCGTGGTCACGGTGGCGGGCGCGCTGCCGTTCTTCGACGTCAGCAACGCCACCCTGCTGCTGCTCTACCTGTGCGTGGTGCTGTTCGTGGCGCTGCGCGCCGATCAGCGCACGGTGCAGTTGTGCACGCTGTTCTGCTATTTCAGCTTCGTCTATCACGCGGTGCCGTTGTTGAACCTCGGTACCGACGCCGCCGAGGAAGTGCTGAACGCGGTGCTGTTCGTGGTGATCGGCTCGCTGGCCGGCACCATCGCCATGCGCCTGCGTTCGCAGTTGAGCAGCCTGATGGAACAGAAGGAATTCCTGCACCAACAGCTGGCACTGAGCCAGCAGTTGAACAAGCTGGACGATACCAGCACCATCCCGCTGCTCATCACCGAGCACTTCGGGCACCTGTTCGGCCATCTCATCACCTTCCGCCTGGCCACCATCGAGCTTGGCGGCAAACTGGCGCGCCAGCAGCTCACCTGGGATTTCGAGGATGACGTGTTCATCAAGGCCGACTGGGCGCCGATGCTGCTGAGCCTGCGCGAACAGGTGCAGGGCGCGTTGATCCAGCGCGCCACCGAACAGGCGCGCAAGGAAGCCGAGCGGCGCAGCGACGAGGACAAGATGCGCACCTCGCTGCTGTCTTCGGTATCGCACGATCTCAAGACACCGCTGGTGACCATGCTTGGCGCCGCCACCACGCTGCGCGACCTGCGCGCCGACCTGCGCAGCGAAGACGCCGACGAACTGCTCGGCTCGATCATCGCCGAAAGCGAACGGCTCGAAGCCTACATCCAGAACCTGCTGGAAATGACCCGCCTCGGCCACGGCGAACTGCCGCTGGTGCGCGACTGGGTGTCCATGGAAGAGATCTACCACGTCACGGAGAAGCGCCTGGCGCGCCAGCATCACACCGAGCGCTTGCAGCTCGAACTTGCGCCGGGATTGCCGGTGCTGCACGTGCACGCCGCCCTGGTGGAACAAGGGCTGTTCAACGCCGTGGACAACGCGCTGAAGGCAAGCCGCCCCGACGGCGAGGTGTTGCTGCGCGTCAGCCTGCAGGACAATGCGATGCAGATACTGGTCTGCGATCAGGGACCCGGCCTGCCGGCTTCCGAATGGGAACGGGTCTTCAATCCTTTCTACACTTTCAGCCTGGGCGACTGCTACGACAAGGGTACCGGGCTGGGCCTCAGTATCTGCCGCAGCATCTTTCGGCTGCACGGCGGCGAGGCCCGCATCATTCCGGCGCCGGCGCCTTACCGGCACAGTCTCTGCCTGAGCCTGCCGCTGCCGGATACCACCCTGCAACCTACGGACCATGAAGATGACGACGATCCTTGTCATAGATGACGAACCGCAGATTCAGAAATTCTTGCGCATCAGCCTCAACTCGCAGCACATGGAGGTGATTTCCGCCGAAAGCGGCCATGCGGGCCTGAATGCGGCCGCCTCAACCATTCCCGACCTGATCATTCTGGATCTGGGTCTGCCGGACATGGACGGCAAGTACGTGCTGCAGCATCTGGTGGCGGAAACCCGCATTCCGGTGCTGGTGCTGTCGGTGCGCGCCAGCGAGACCGAAAAGGTGGCGTGCCTGGAAATGGGCGCCTACGACTACATCGTCAAACCCTTCAGCGTCAACGAACTGTTGGCGCGCATCAAGCGCACGCTGGCCATCATCAAGCCGCTGCCGGAAAACGAGGTGCTCAACTTCGACAACGGCCGCCTGGTGGTGGACGTGGCGCGCCACAAGGTCATGCTGGACCAGGAACCGGTGGTGCTCACGCGCAAGGAATGGGCGGTGTTCCTGCACCTGGTGCAATCGGGCGGCGCGCTGGTGTCGCAGAGCACGCTGCTGCAGAAAATCTGGGGAGTGACCCACCTGAACGACACGCACTACCTGCGCAACGTGATCCAGAAGCTACGGCAGAAGCTCAACGACGATGCCGCGCATCCGCGCTACATCGAAACCGAGCCGGGCGTGGGCTATCGTTTCATCCCGGGGAGCTGAGCCCAGTCGGGGACCCCATGCAGCTCCACCCCATTGCCTACGTCAACAGCCCCTACAAGCAGAAGTTCGCCATTCCCCGCCAACCCAACCTGGTGCGCGAGGCCGAGGGCGAACTGCTGTTCGAACCGGCCTACGCCGACGCCAACGCGCTGCGCGGCCTGGAGGGCTTTTCGCACCTGTGGCTGATCTTTGCCTTTCACGCCAACGCCGCCGGCTGGTCCGCCACGGTCACGCCGCCGCGGCTTGGCGGCGGCACGCACGTGGGCGTGTTCGCCAGCCGCTCGCCCTATCGTCCCAATCCGCTTGGCCTGTCGGTGGTGGAATTCGCCGGCATCGAACAGCGCGGCGACAGACTCAGCCTGCGCGTGCGCGGGCTGGATCTGCTGGATGGCACGCCGATCTACGACATCAAGCCTTACCTGCCCTACGCCGATGCCATCGTGGATGCCAGCGCCGCCTATGCCGCACAGGCGCCTGCCGCCTGCGAGGTACGCTTCAGCGAAGCCGCACGCCACGCGCTGACGCAACTGCAGGACAGCCATCCGCGCCTGGAAGCGTTCATCACCGCGGTACTGGCGCAGGACCCACGCCCCGCCCAGCACGTGCGCCACCCCGATACGGAGCGCGTACACGGCATGTTTCTCCTCGATTTCAACATCCGCTGGCGCGTGCAGCATGCCGTGGCCTGGGTGTTGAGCATAGAACCCCGCACCGATACCACCCCCGACCATGCCCACGCTTGAACTCATGCTGCTCCTGTTTGCCGTGGCGGTCGCCGCCGGCTGCCTCGATACCCTGGCCGGGGGCGGCGGACTGCTGGTGCTGCCGGCGCTGATACTCGCCGGCGTGCCGCCGCTCGAGGCGCTCGGCACCAACAAGATGCAGGGCGCCATGGGCACCGCCACCGCCGCCACCATGATGCTCCGGCATGGCAAGGTGAACTGGCCACCGATGCGGCCGATGATGACGTGGGCCTTCGTCGGCTCCGGGCTTGGTTCCATCGCCGTGCAATTCGTCGACGCCGATCTGTTGCGGTATCTGATCCCGGTGGTGCTGGTGCTGATCGCCGGCTACTTTCTGTTGTCCGGCCGTATCCTGGCGGTGGCGCAGCCCGCCCGCATGGATCCTGCGCGCTTCCGCCGCAGCGTGATTCCCGGCATCGGCCTCTACGACGGCATGATCGGCCCCGGCACCGGCTCCTTCTTTTCCCTGGCCATCGTCACCCTGCAGGGCAAACCGCTGCTGGACGCCACCGCCCAGGCCAAATGCCTCAATTTCGCCACCAACCTGGCCTCGCTGCTGGTGTTCCTGAGTGCGGGCAAACTGGTGTGGCAGATCGGGCTGTTGATGATGGTGGGGCAGGCAATCGGCGCCTGGGTGGGTTCGCACCTGCTGTTCCGCAGCAATCCGCAGCTGTTGCGTCTCCTTATCGTGGCGACCTGCCTGGGCATGCTGCTGCGCTATTTCCTGGGCAGTTGACCACGCCGCGCCACCTCCCACGCCCCGCTTCCAGCCATTCTTTTACGAACCATCCGGTTCGGGACGAAAGATATTTCATCAGACGCGTGTCCCCTCACCGATTGTCGCTGCGTGACACTACGCACTTATGATACAAAGCGTGCGCGATCGGGGCGGTGCTAGGTGGCGCCTTCCGTTCCCGTGGCAGCCCCACACTTCATGGAATCGAGTCTTGAGTACCGCAGCACGGTCCGCCACCAGGGGCGACCTTCTTCAGGAACCCGTCGGCCAGACACTGTTTCGCACCAGCGTTCCCACCACCATCGGCGCCGTCGCCGTCATTCTCTACTACCTGGCCGACACGTTTTTCGTCAGCCTGCTCGGCACCAGCGAACTTGCCGCGCTCAGCTTTACCTTTCCCGCCACCATATTGATCACCTACTTCGGCGTGGGCCTTGGCATCGGCACCTCGGCGCTGGTGGCACGCGCGCTTGGCGGCAGCGATACCGAACAGGCGCAGCGCATGACCTTTGCCAGCATGGGCATGGGACTGTTGGCCGGCGTGGCGCTGATTCCGCTGGCGCTGGCCAGTATCGACCTGGTGTTCCCGATGCTCGGCGCCAGTCCGGAACAATTGGTGCTGATCCGCGAGTTCATGCACATCTGGTATCTGGGCATGCCGCTGCAACTGATGCAGTTCGCCGGCACGGCGGTGATTCGCGCCAGCGGCAACGCCCGCCTGCACGGCAAACTGATGACGATCAGCGCCATCATCAACGCCGTGCTCGACCCCATCCTGATCTTCGGCCTGGGTCCGATTCCCGCCATGGGCATCGGCGGTGCCGCGCTGGCCACGGTGATCGCCTGGCTCTACACGGTGGTGGTGATACTGCACACCTTGTGTGCCAGGGAAAAATTGATGCGTCTGCAACTGCCACCGCTGAGCGAACTGTTCGCCACCTGGCGCCAGCTGCTGCGCATCACCCTGCCCGCCGCCCTGGCCAACATGATCACGCCGATTTCCGCCGGCGTGCTGACCGCCGCACTGGCCGCGTACGGGCCGCAGGCCGTGGCTGCCTACGGGGTGGTGAGCCGGATGGAAGCGCTGGTGATGATCGTGGTACTCGGCATGTCGATGAGCCTGCCGCCCTTCATCAGCCAGAACTACGGCGCCGGCCGCTATGCACGTGTGTGCGAAGGCCTGCAGCTGTCGCTGCGCTTCGTGCTGCTGTGGCAATTCGCGCTCTATCTGGTGGTGGCGCTGACCGCGCCGTGGATCGCCACGCTTTTCACCCGCGATCCCGCGGTGCAGGACATCATCGTCACCGTACTGCGCATTCTGCCGGCGTCCTATTCGTTCCAGGGCATGGTGGTGCTGAGCGCCTCGTCGTTCAACGCCCTGCACGCGCCGCGCAACGGCCTTTTCACCAGCCTCATCCGCTTCTTCCTGTTCTACGTGCCGCTGGCACTGCTGGGCAACCAGTTCTACGGCATCGCCGGGCTTTTTGCCGGCGCGGCGCTCGGCAACCTGCTGGCCGGCCTGGTGATCACGCGCTGGATCCATCGCTACACCCAGGGTCTGATGCGTCCCGGCTGCGCCTATACCTGACCCCGGTTGTCGCGTGATTCCCCGGGGCAGGAATTCACCGTCCTCGCCCGGGGAATACGATCATGCCAGCTTCAGGCGTTCACCCGGCCGGGATTGAGAATTCCCTTGGGGTCGAGCGCCTGCTTGAGCGTGCGCATCAGTTGCAGCTCGGCGGGCGAGCGCGATTGGGCCAGGTAGGCGATCTTCTGCACGCCGATGCCATGTTCGGCGGATACCGAGCCCTGGAAACGGCCGACGGTGGCGTAGACCACTTCATAGAGGGCCTTGACGTCCTCGCGCCTGCCGGTGGCGCCGATGAGATGCAGGTTGCTGTCGGCCACGTGGCCGAACACCAGCAGCACCGCCTGGGGAAAAGCATTTTGTATTTTCCGTTCCACTTCCTGCACAAAGGCTTGCATGACCGAGAGCGGCACGCTGACATCGAAGTTGGCGGCGCCTTTCAGGTAATTGCCGAGTTCCGCCACGCCGTCGCGTATCTTCCAGAAACCGGCCCGTTCGCGTTCCGAGGCGGCAAGCGCGGCATCGAGGATCACGCCGTCTTCCAGCAGGCCTGCCAAGGCGTTCTCGACCGTGGCGCGATCGCGTTCCGCATCGCTGCCTTCCAGTTCGGCGATCAGGTACAGCGGATAGCACTGCTGAAAAGGCGAGTTCGCCTTGCCGATGGTGTCGGTGATGTAGTGGTAGTAGCTGCTCCACATCACTTCGAAGGCGCTGAGTCCGCCGCCGAACGCCGCCGACAGGCGCTGCAGCGTCACCAACACGCTTGGAAAATCCGCCAGGGCAATCAGCGCGCTGGTACGGCTGGCGGCACGTGGGTACAACCGCAGCACGGCGCGCGTGACCACGCCAAGCGTGCCTTCGCTGCCGATGAACAACTGTTTGAGGTCGTAACCGGCATTGTTCTTCAGCATCTTGTTCATGCTGTTGATCACCGTGCCGTCGGCAAGCACCGCTTCCAAGCCCAGCACCAGGTTGCGCATCATGCCGAAACGCAGCACCTGGTTGCCGCCGGCGTTGGTGCTGATGTTGCCGCCGATCTGGCAGGTGCCGCGCGCACCGAGATCCAGCGGAAACACGAAACCGGCCTGCGCGGCGGCTTCCTGCACCACCTGCAGCGGTGTGCCGGCCTTGACCGTCATGGTCATCGCCGCCCGGTCGATTTCCTCGATGCCGTTGAGCAGTTCCAATGACAGCGCCAACTCGCCCGTTTGCGGCGTGGCGCCCCCGCACAGGCCGCTGAGTCCGCCCTGCACCACCACTGCTTGTCCTGCCGCATGACAGCAACGCAGCACTGCCGCCACTTCCTCCGTGCTGGCGGGACGCAGCAGCGCCAGTGGCGCGTGCGGTAACTCCACCGACCAATCGCCATGGTGACGCTCGCCGATCGCGGCGCCGCGGAGAATCGGGCTTTGCAGCAGAGGCTGCAGTGTGGCGAGCAGATCGGTCATACAGGTGTTCCAGAATTTTAAAACCGTGAAGAATGCGTTATTCAGCGCTTGCTGCAAGCCACGATGTTTTGCTCCGTGCCCAGCTCGAACACCACGTCCGCTTGCGCGGGTAGCGTGGCCAGGCCGTGGCGGGTCAGGCGTTCGTAATGCTGGATGAAGCGGCGTAGCGCCGCCGGGCTCATCACGGCGCTTGCCGCCTCGCCGCTCACGCTGGCCGCCAGTTTGTCCTCCTGGCGCTGGCGCCATCGATACACCTGTTCGAAATCCGGCGCCTTGAGCATCACCAGGTAATCCACCATGGCGTAGAAGTCCACGTAAGGCCCCCGCAGCTGCGCGTTGACGTAGCGGCGCCAGGCGCCGGTGGTATCTTCCTCGGCCTCGAGCGTATTGATCGGCGCCGCCAGCGCCGCATCATCCTGCGGCCCGATGCACAGGCACCAGCCTTCCAGCACGATCACGTCCACCGGCGCGGCAATCGGGGGCCAGTCCGCGATGGCACGGCGATCGTCCACGCCCTTGTCGAAGCGGGGAATGGGCACCGTACCCGGTTCGCGCAGCGCGCGCAGCGTAGCGAGCGCCAGCGCCACGTCGTGCGTGCCGGGCACCCCGCGCGTGCGTAGAAGCGGATGCACGCGCTCGCCAAGCGCTTCGCGCTCATTGCGGCTCAGGTAGAAATCGTCGATGGACAGATTGACGCAGCGCAGTCCCATCAGCTCGCGCAGCAGCAGCACCAACAGCGCTGCCAATGTGGATTTGCCGCTGCCCTGGCAACCCGATACGCCAATGACCGGCGCCTGGCGGCTGTGCGCCACCTTGTGCAGCAGGTCGTGCGCCAGCGGCAGAAACCAGGTGTTCACGGTATCGCGATAGGTGGAGGGCAGGCGCTCGCGCGCCATGAAGTCGTTCAGTGCGGGTTCCAGGGATTCGATGCTCGTCATGATCGGGTCTCGTGCAAGAGCCGAAATTCTAGAGGCAAATGCCGTCCCCGCCAAACGCGCTTGACCATTTGCCTGCGGGAAGGCCGCAGAGGAAAACCCCACGGCCCGCCACGCCGGCGGTGCCGGTGGCTTGCGCGCGCGGGAAGGCTTCACTATGCTGCCCTGGCTCGCCTGCGCCATTCACTGCAAGGAGCTTCCATGCACAGACATTCCATCCGCGCCCTGCTGGCCTGCTGCTTTCTGGCGCTATTACCGCTTTGCGCCCAGGCCGCGACCCAGGTGATCCTGCTCGGCACCGGCACGCCGGTGCCCGATGCCCAACGTGCCGGCGCCGGCGTCGCCGTGGTGGTGGACGGCACCGCCTACCTGTTCGATGCCGGCAGCGGCGTGCATCACCGCGCCATCGAAGCGATGCAGCGCTACCAGATTCCCGGGCTCAATCCCCAGGAAATGAATTACGTTTTTCTCACCCATCTGCACAGTGATCACATCCACGATCTCGACAACTTCGCCACCTCGCGCTGGTGGAGCCGCCCCACCCGGCTCGAGATCTACGGCCCCACCGGCCTGGCCGATTATGTGGCCGCGCTCAGCGCCATGGCCACGGTGGAAGCCGGCTTACGCAGCGCCGGCACCCCGCCCGAGATCATCACCGACCCACAGGGCTATCTGCCGAACGCGCATGAAATCACGCCCGGCGTGGTGTTCGAGAACGCCCAGATAAAAGTGGAAGCCTTCACGGTGGCGCACGGCGAAATCGAACCGGCGCTCGGCTATCGCATCACCACCGCCGACAAGCGCATCGTGATCTCCGGCGACACCACCTACACCGAGGCGGTGGCCGAGCAGGCCCAAGGCGCCGACATTCTGATCCACGAAGTCATGAGCGGCGACCGGCTCGATACCCAGAGCGAATTCTGGCAGCAGTATCACGGCCGCTCGCACACCCGCGCCAGCGACCTCGGCCGTTTGGCGCAAGCGGCGCAGCCGAAGCTGCTGGTGCTCTATCACGTGCTGTTTTTCGATGCCACCCCAAACGACGTCGTCGCTGAGGTACGGCGCAATTTCGACGGCCCGGTAGTGCTGGCCAACGACCTGGATTCGTTCTGACGCCTCAATCCGACCACCAAGAAGCCGGTGCCAACCGGCCATGAAGGAAACCGCCATGTTCAATGCCCGCCTGCCCGCCGCCCGTCCCCTGCCCCTGCTGTTGCTGCTGAGCCTGACGCTGGGCACCCCGCCACTGCTGGCGCAACAGGACGTGGCCTTTCAGGGCGCGATTCCGGTGGCGCCCACCGGCCTTGCCGACCAGCCCCTTGGCGCAGGCCCCTGGACCTATCACACCGCCGAACAAGTGGACATCACGGTGGAAGTGCTGGCGCGCGACATCGAATACCCGATGGCCTCGACCTTTCTCGGCGATACCCTGGTGATCGTCACCCGCAAGGGCAAGCTCTATCGCATCGCTGACGGCAAGGCGGAGGAAATCCCTGGTGGCCCACCCTCGGTATTCTTTGGCGAAAGCGGTTCGCCGGCGGTGTCGCACGGCTACATCGACATCCTGCCGCACCCCGATTTCGCCAACAATCAACTGGTGTACCTGAGCTACACCAAACCGCTGGGGCCGGACAACGCCCGCGGCCTCGCCATCGGCCGTGGCCACTGGACCGGCAACGCACTCGAGAATTTCGAAGATATCTGGGGCGGCGACCCGGCGATCAACAGCAGCGGCCGCATGACCTTCGGCAACGACGGCACGCTCTACATGACCGTCAGCGGCGAGGATCCGCAGGACGTGGCCACCGTGGGCGGCAAGGTGATCCGCCTCAACGACGACGGCAGCATTCCCGCCGACAACCCCTTCGTGAATACGCCCGGCGCACGCGGCGAAGTCTACACCCTCGGCCACCGCAACGGCCTTGGCCTCGCCACCCATCCCGTCACCGGCGTGATCTGGCAGAACGAGAACGGCCCGAACGGCGGCGACGAAATCAACATTCTCGAACCCGGCCTCAACTACGGCTGGCCGCACGTCAGCCTGGGCCGCACCTACAGCGGCCCCTGGCAGGGCGATGGCCCCACCCACGCCGGCTACCAGCCACCCGTGGTGTACTGGATGCCCGCCATCGCCGCCTCCGGCATGGCCTTCTACACCGGAGACGCCCTGCCGCGCTGGCAAGGCAATGTCTTCGTCGGCGCGTTGCGCACCGGCGAAGTGCCGGGCACCGGCCATCTGGAACGGATAGTAATCAACCAGGATTATGAAGAATTGCGCCGCGAAACGCTGCTCAGCGACCTGCGCCAGCGCATCCGCGACGTACGCCAGGGACCGGACGGCCTGCTGTATCTAGTGACTGAGGAAAAAGCCGGCGCGGTGCTGCGTATCCGTCCGGCACAATAAAACACGAGGCGGCAAGAATCTCTCTATCAAGTCTTGCGCGTGACACTGAAGCCCAAAGCAAGCCACTGGCGTCGCTGTTGACCAACCAGGGGCGTTGGAGGGCCAGGGATGGCCCGGAACCGAGCGCCACACGGACGTGCTTGCAGCGTCCCCTGGTTGGTCAACAGCGACGCCAGTGGCTCTCGATATCGATGCGGACTAAAAGAACCGCTTAACCCACCACCAAACAACGCATATCCATGCTGCCACTCATGATGCCAAGGTTGACCCAGCGCAGCTCATCCTCCTTGTCCACCAGCCCGAGCACGTTCAGCAGCGGAATGAAATGATCCCAGGTAGGATGCGCCAGCATCGCCAGCTGTCCCAGGCTGCGATAGTGCTGCACCTTGGCGAATTCGCGCTGCTCCACCCAACCACCGACGATCTCACTGAATTCCACCGCCCAGTCGTAAGGTTCCACGGCTTCGGTGCGGCTCCCCATCAAGCGCAGGTTGTGCACGAACTGCCCGCTGCCCATGATCAGCACGCCGCGCTCGCGCAGGAACGCCAGCTGGCGGCCAAGCGCAAACTGCTCCTGCGGACTCATGTCGTAGTCCAGGCTGAGCTGGATCACCGGAATGTCGGCGTCGGGGAATAAGCGCGTGAGCACCACCCAGGTGCCGTGGTCGTAGCCCCACTCCGCGTTGAGCGCGGAACGCAGCGTCAACGTCCCGGAAATTTCCGCGGCCAGCGCGGGGGCGCCCGGCGCCGGATACTGCACGTCATACAGCGCCGGCGGAAAACCCTGCGCGTCGTAGATCATCGGCGGGCGCTCCTGGGCGGTAACCAACACCCCGCCGCGCGTAAGCCAGTGTGCCGACAGCGACAGGATCGCCTGCGGCCGCGGCAGCGAGGCGCCGAGTTCGCGCCAGCCCTGCGTGTACTCGTTGTCCCAGATGGCCAACAGCGGCGTGCCGTGGCTCATGAACAGCGCCGGCATGCGCGGCGCGTCCTTGGCCAGCACCGGCTCGAACGCCTGCAGCACGGCGCCCATGCCGCTCGCCTGGATGACACTGCGTCGATTCATCCCGCTTCTCCCGTTTCATACTCACAAAATGGTCGAGTATACGTGAGTTGCCCTCCCCGGCCCATGCCAGGGGGAATTGGCGCACGCGCGCGCTGCGGTTACACTGCGGCCATGACCATGCCCCGTTTCCTGCTCTGCCTGCTGCTCTGGATGAGTGGCGCTTCCCTGCTTGCCCAGGAAGCGCCCGATTTCACCGGCGCGTGGGTGATCAACGACAGCCTCAGCGACAACACCGACAAACAGGTGGAAGCCGCGCTGCGCGCCGCCGGCGTCAAGATACAGCGCAAATTGTTCGATCGCCGCCAGGACCGCTACCGCGGCGGTCCCGAGGATCAGGAACTGTACGACCGCATTTCCTACGACAAGGTGCTGAACATCCGCCTCGAGGACGGCACCTACGACTTCACCTATGCCGACGACTACGTGCGTCCCGTCTATACCGACGACCGCAGCCGCTCGATCAGCCTCAACGCGCTGGACAGCGTCCAGGATTTCTCCTTTGCCCATTGGGAAGGCGAAGTGCTGGAAGTGGAAGCGCGCCCGCGCGATGGCGGCTTCGCCAACGAAAGCTACCGCCTGCTCAACGGCGGCGCGCAACTGGAAGTGCGCCTGTACATCCGCCCGCGCACGTTCGAAGCGCCGATCCGCATCAAGCGCGTCTACGACCGCCGCCCCGGCTGAACTCCCTGCGTACCCTGCCCGCCTGATCCAAGGATCCAAGCCGCACTCAACTTTTGCGACGCGTTGGTCGTCATTAGCCTGTAGGTTCTCCCAAGGCTGCTCCCATGACACTGCTGCGTCCCCTGCTCTGCTTAGCTGCCCTGCTCGCCGCTCCCCTCAATCAGGCCGCGCAGCTCGCGCTGGTGGGCGGCACGCTGATCGACGGCACCGACGCGCCGCCGCTGCCCAACAGCGTGGTGCTCATCGACGGCAGCGACATCGTCGCGGTGGGCACCGTGGCGGGCCTGCGCATTCCCGACGGCTACACCCGTATTTCCACCGAAGGCATGACGGTGCTGCCGGGGCTGTGGGACAACGCCGTGCAACTGCAATACGCCGGACACCCCGACCCCGACCACTGGCTGCACCACTACGGCCACGATAGCGCCACCCTGGCCGCCACTGCCACGCAATTGCTGCAGGCGGGCGTGACCTCGGTGCGCGATGTCGGCGCCGGCCTGCACGGCATCCTGCAACTGCGGCAGGCGCTGCGCCAAGGCGCGTCCGCCGGACCCAAGCTGTTCGCATCAGGGCCGGTGCTCATTCCCACCAAAGGGCCGGTGCGCCCTTCCCTGCTGGCCGTCGACGGCAGCGAGGACGCCGAGGTGCGCACGCGCGAACTGATCGAACAAGGCGTGGACCTGATTCGCATCGGCGGCGCCGCAGGCGGCGATGAGGAAACGCTGAGTGCCATCGTCGCCATGGCCCATCGCTACGGCCTGCGGGTGGTGGCCGGCGGCAGCAGCGACGCGGAAATCCGGCGGGCGCTTGCCGCCGGGGTGGATGAACTGTTGCACATCGGCGTGGATACTCCATTGTATTCCGCCGAATTGCTGCAGCTGATTCGCGCCAGAACCGCGCACGGTCCGCCGCTGTATTGGACCCCCACCGTGGGACAGGTGCTTGGCCCGCAGTGGCTTGCCCTCGACCGCGAATGGCTGGACGACCCGCGCAACTATGCCGGCCTGACCCCGATGCAGGAACAGGACCTGCGCCAGGCGATCGCGCAACATGCCTACCCTGCACCCTCCACAGAAACGATCGACACACTGCGGCGCAAACTGGCGCAATTGCAGCAGGCCGGCGTGCGCCTGGTATTCGGCAGCGGCCTGGGGCAACTTGGCCAGCCGCCGGCGCAGGCCACTTGGCGCGAACTGGACTATTGGGTGAACGACCTGGGGATGGAGCCGGCCGCCGCGCTGCGCTGGGCCACGGCGGAAGCAGCGGACTACGTGGGCATGGGTGCCATCACCGGCACCATCACACGGGGCAGGAAAGCGGACCTCATCGCCGTACCCGGCAATCCGCTGCGTCATCTGGAAGTATTGGGTTCACCGGTCATCGTGATACGCCACGGCGTGCGTTATCGCTAGAGGCCATCTCAAAAACCACTGCGCGTGCGTCTGACGGCGCCTGGAACCCGCCAGGCGTTACAACAGCGCGAACCAGCCGATCACCGTCTTGTTCACCGCCACGCCGACGATCTGCGCAAACGTGAACACCGCCAGGAAGAAGGCAATCACGCGAATGGACTTGGTCTTGCCGCGATTCAGCGCCAGGCCGACGAACAGCAGGTAGAACATCAGCAACGTGACCTTGGTGGTGAGCCACAGCTGGCTGAACAGACCGAAGTTCACCATGAAGGCCATGGTGGCGCCGCTCAACAGAAACACGCTGTCAACGACGTGCGGCAGGATCTGGATCGCCTTGTGGTTCAACCAGCGTGACTCGATCACCATCAGATAGGCGCGGAACAGGAATCCCGTGAAGCTGATCAGCGCAAAGGTCATGTGGATGGTTTTGATGGTCAGGTACATGGTACTACCGGGTAAAAGGCCGCAAGCCTACTGGAAAATCCCAGGCGTGAACAGGGAAGGCGGCGGCGTGAACCGGCATGTCAGCAATAGCCCAGGGCCTGCTGCAGATCGCCCGCCACCGCCATGAAACGCGCATGCTCGGCGGCCGGCAGCGCCACCTTACCGCCGCCCCCCGGATGCGCGAAGGCGCCAGCGCCGTAGCGGGCCTGGAAGTCGGCCACGATGGCCTCCCCTCGCGATTCCACGCCAAGAAACGCAAACACCTGATCCAGCGTGGCCGCCGGCGCCGCCAGCAGGGTTTCGTAGCGCAGTTCCAGATAATGCGCGGCCTGTTCCGCCGTGCCCGTGCGGGTCAGTTCCAGGAGGGCCTTCCAGTTATAGGCCAGTTGCTCCGTCTGCCCCCAGCCAAGGCGTGAAGCGGAAGCCACCACTTCCAGCCCGTTGCGCACCATGTACAGCACCCGGCAAGGCCCGAGCAGGCGGCGCAATTGCGGCGCAAAACGGCTGATTTCCGGCGTCTTGTTCACCCAGTACGAGGACGGCGCCCCCGCGCACTGCGCCCGGCCAAGCGCCTGGATCAGGGCGGCGCTGGCGGGCTCGATGGCGGACGCGTCGGCACAGGCGTCGCGCCAGGCGTTCAGCAGCGTTTCGGCCTCGTTCAGGGAATAGCGCACCCAATCGTTGCCGAGGGGGTAGCGTTCATGGCTGGCCTTGCCGCTGGCGATCGCCCCGCTCTGGCGCGCCGCGGTGCCGCGCATCTGCGCCAGCATGCGGCCGTGGACCGCCTCCAGCGTGAAACCGGCGGGTTCCGGGGGCGAAACATAGGCCGTCTCGAAAGCGGCCTCCCCGGGCTGTTCGCGCACCCGCAGCCAGCGCAGCAGTTCGCACAGCTCCTTGGTTTCGAACCAGGGCACCAGCGCCGGGTGCATGCCGAGCAGGTTGATGAGCAGCGTGGTGCCGCTGCGAAAGCCGCCGATGAAGCAAGGAAGATCAAGCATACTGACGTACCGCGTGGTTCGTGGCGGTACGCCACGACTACCTGGAATCCAGCGCCGGAGTATACCCGAGCCCGGCGCCTTGGCTGCCATAAAAAATACGCGCCCCAGGCGGCTTGTGCTAAATTAGCGGCTCAATTTTTCAACTTCATCACCAGTAATTTTCCATGACGAAACCCTGCAGAGCACCAGACCCAAACACCAAAACCCCCAAATTCAAACTGCCGAAAAATGCCACTGATTCGCATTGCCACATCTTCGGCCCCGGCGACCAATACCCTTACGCGCCCGACCGCAGCTACACCCCGCCCGATGCCGGCCTGGACAAGTTCAAGGCGCTGCAAAGCATCCTTGGCCTCACCCGCGCGGTGCTGGTGAACGCCAGCTGTCACGGCACCAACAACGACCCGATCATCGATGCCATCGCCCAGAGCGGCGGCGCTTACCGCGGCGTGGCCAACATAGACAGAACCTTTGATGAAAAAGCCATCGAGGATCTGCACCACAAAGGCATCCGCGGCTGCCGCTTCAACTTCGTGCGCCATCTCGGCGGCGTGCCGGACATGGACGAGTTCCATGTGATCATCGACCGCATCAAGGGCTTCGGCTGGCACGTGGTGCTGCATTTCGACGCCATCGACCTGGTGGGCCATCAGGATCTGCTGGACAACCTACCGATCCCCTACATCATCGACCACATGGGCCGCGTGCCCACCAAGGATGGCCTGGAACAGAAACCGTTCCAGATCCTGCTGGAGTTCGCCAAGCGCGACAACTGCTGGATCAAGGTGTGCGGTTCCGAGCGTATTTCCTCGATGGGTCCGCCCTTCACCGACGCGATCCCCTTCGCCAAGGCCCTGATCCAGACCGCGCCCGACCGCGTGCTGTGGGGCACCGACTGGCCGCATCCGAACATCAAGGAACACATGCCGAACGATGGCGACCTGGTGGACCTGATCCCGCTGATGGCGGAAACCGCCGAGTTGCAACAGAAGCTGCTGGTGGACAACCCGCACCGCCTGTATGGCTTCACCAACGTGTAAGCGATTTCGCAAGGAATCACGAAAAAGCCGGCATCATTGCCGGCTTTTTCATTTGTGGGAACCGCGCGGCGATCTTCAGCCGACCGTGAACTCCTGCAAGGCTTCCCGGTTCAGCTCGAAACCGACACCCGGCGTTTCCGACAGGATGAATTTGTTGCCTTGCAACTCCGGAATGCCGTTGTAGAGAATGCGCGAAAACGGCACGACATTCATGTGCCATTCGCACAGGCCGCCATTGGCCACCCCGCCGTGCAACTGCACGTTGAAGTGGGAAAAACCGCCGCCATTGTCGATGGGCACGCCGAAGGCCTGTCCGAGCGCCGCCACCTTGAGCCCCGTGGTATAGCCGCCCCCGATGCACACGTTGTAATGCAGCACGTCCACGGCATCGTTGACGACCATGTCGCGCCAGCGGGAAATATGCCCTTCGTTCTGGCCGGCGCCGATCGGAATGGCGATCTCGCGGCGCAGATCGGCCAGCCGGCGGATGTCGTTGGCGCGCAGCGGTTCTTCGAATATGGCCACGTCGTAATCGGCAATCATCCTGGCGAAACGAATGGCATGCCACTCATCCAGGTGATGATTGGCATCGATGAAAATCAATGCTTCGGGCCCCGCGCCCTCCCGCAGCGCGCGCACCCGCGCGGCATCCTCGGCAAGCACCGCTTCGATGTCTTCATTGCGCAAACGCCCGGGCAGACCGTCCGCCACCACCATCTTCAACCGGTTGCAACCGCTCTTCACCAGTTCCGACGCCACGTAGGTAAGCTCGTCGCGGCTCATGTAGTTCATGCCGCAGGTGGCATAACCGCCCACCTCGCGATTGGCACCGCCAAGCAGCCGCCATACCGGCTCGCCATAGCGTTTGCCTTTCAGATCCCACAAGGCACAATCCACCGCAGAGATGGCCTGGATCGCGTTGCCGGTCTGGCCGCGATCGGTCAGGGCCCAGTACAGCTGTTCGACGATGGCTTCATGGCTCATCGCGTCCTGCCCCATCAAACGCCCGGCAATGGATTCCCGGATCGTGGCCGCCACGATGGTGCTGTCGGCAATGGCGGCAAAGCCATGGCCGGTGAGGCCGTCTTCGGTTTCCACTTCCGCCACCACGCCGCCCATGCGCGCATTGCGCGTGTAGGTACCGATGGCATATTCACCCTGCACACTGACGATGCTGGCGCTCACCCGCGCAATGCGGTTGTTGCGTGCCGGCGCCGCAGCCGCACGGGCCGGCGCGGCGGGCAGGAATGCTGCCCCGGCGCCGGCAAATGCCAGGCATGCACCGCGTTTCAGAAATTCTCTTTTGTGGATTCCGTCTGCCATACCGGTATTCCTCTCATTCAACGATTCACCGCTATCCGTTCCATGACGGGGCAACGGCGCATGATTTACACGCGCAGCGAATCCGTACTGATCTGCGCCAGATTGCCCGCCCCCATCTGCACCATGACGATTTCCAGTTCCCGGGTGAGAATGTCGACGACGCGCTCGACGCCCTCCTGGCCAAATGCACTCAATCCCCACAAATAGGGCCGGCCGATGCAAACGGCCGTGGCGCCCAGCGCCAATGCCTTGAACACGTCGGTGCCGCGGCGAAAACCGCTGTCCACCAGCACGGGCACCCTGCCCTGCACCACCGGCAGCACTTCCTGCAGCGACTCGAGGCTACCGATACCACTCACCTCGGCGCGCCCGCCATGATTGGAGACGATGATGCCGTCCACGCCGTGTTCCAGCGCCCGCCCCGCATCCTCAGCGGACACGATGCCCTTCAACAGCACTTTCATCGACGTCGACTCCTTCAGGCGATCCACGTATTCCCAGGTGAGCCGGTTGAGGCCGAGCCCCGCCGCGCCGGGACCTTCGAACATAGGGCGGGAAGGACGCTGGCTGCTCACCTCCGGCGCATGGCAAGCCTGGCATTGCGGATTCTGGTTGCGGCGCAGCCGCGCGCTCTCCTCCATGTTGCGATCGGCGATGTCCACCGTAAGCGCCAACGCCGTGCAGCCTGCGCTTTCCGCCCGCTCGATCATGTTTCTGGCCAGGTTCCAGTCCGTCGGCGCGTACAGTTGATACCAGCCGGGTGCCTGCCGCGCCTGCGCCACTTCCTCCACCGAATGATTGGTGACCGTGGACAGAATCTGCAGCGTGTTCCTGGCCCTGGCGGCGCGAGCCACCGCCACTTCCCCTTCCGGATGGAAGGCATTCTGCGCACCCACAGGCGCAAAGAAAATCGGCGCATCGTAGCGCTGGCCGAACAATGCCAGGGACGTATCCACCGTCCCCACGTCCACCAGTCTCCTGGGCACCAGCCGCACTTTTTCGAAGGCTTCGCGGTTGACTCTCAGCATGGTCGAATCATCGCTGCCATAGGCCATGTACGTGTAATGGCCCAGGGACAGCTTTTGTTTGGCGACGTCTTCGAAATCGAAAACATTGACCGCCTGCAGCGGATCCTCGATCAACGCCTGCGCCAGCGCCCGGCTCATCCCCATGCCACAGAACAATGGGCTGCCACAGAGAAAGCGCAGCAGGGAACGCCGGGATATATCCTGCACATTTGCCTGCATCATGCTCATCCTTTTCCTGATCAGAAACTCATGTCGAAACTCAGCTGATAGCGCCGTCCGAACACATCGAAGTTGTTGCTCACGGTTTGCGACGGCCCACGCTGGCCGATGCTGGGCACCACCGGCGGCTCCCGGTCGAACAGGTTGTTGACGTTGAACGACGCCTGCCAGACGCCGCCACTCTCCGTTTCGCCCGTGTAGGACAGTGCCAGGTTGGTAATCGACTGCGAGGCAATGCTGTTGTCATCGACGTCGACACCCTCCACCCAGTTGACGTTGATGCGCGTGCTGTCGTAGTAGCGCTGCTGCAGTCTCACGCCATAAGGCCCCACCGCATAATTCGCCACCAGCGTCGCCGTCCATTCCGGGCGGTTGAGCGTGCCCGCCTCGTCCTGCCGGGTGCCGGCCAGCGGCGTCGTGGAGCTTTCCATCAGGTAGCCGGCAAAGCCGCGCAGATTGAGGCTTTCCTGCGCATCGCGGAAAAAATCCGGCTCCATGCGGTACTGCAGCTCGATATCCACCCCGCGCGTGCGCGCGGCCGCCACGTTCTGGTTGGAATCGATGATGCGCTGCACCTGGCCCGTGTCGGGGTTGCGGGTAATGAGGCTGCAATAATTATGATTGTTGTAGCACTCGTCAACGATGCGCTGCGCGCCAAGGGAACCCACCGCGCCGAACAGATCGATGTCATACCAGTCCACGGCCAGCGACAGGCCGTCTATCCAGGCGGCGAACGACGGCTGGTAGACGAAACCCGCGGTCAGCGTATCGGCCTGTTCGGGCGCCAGGTTTGGATTGCCTCCGGACTGCACGGTGGTGGTCACCGACGCATTGGCAAATACGGGATCGTTGAACGTGCCGCCGCCTCCCAGCGTCACGAACTGCTCGGCGAACGTCGGCTCGCGCACGTCGCGCGATTTGGTCAGGCGCAGCCGCAGCCCGTCCACCACCGTAAAGTCCGCACCCAGCTTCCAGCTTTCGATACGGCCGCTGGAAGAATAATCGGACGAACGCCAGGCGAGGTTGGTGCCCAGCGCCTGGCCGTTCGTGGAGGCCCATAGCGGCACGTTCAGTTCGCCGAAAATCTCCCACACATCGAATTCACCGCTACGGGCATCGCTGTTGGAAAACTGCACCAGGCCCCGGCTGGCGCCGAACACGCCGGGCGCGAAACCGCGAATCCCCAGTTCCGGCGCCTCGCCGGGCTCCCGCTCCAGTGCCTCGGGCGTGCTGTATTGCAGAAACGCCTCCTCCCGATAGGTAAAACCGCCGGCGAAACCGATGGGGCCGGCGCCAAAACCTTGGGCCAGGTCACCGGTAAGCAATAGTTCGGCGAAATCCTGGTCGAGCGTCCGGTGGTCGTATTTATCCTGCCCGATGTAATCGGAAACAGCTTGCGACGTATTGCCGAGACCGAATGGGTTTAGCGGCACGCAATCCCGGATCACGTTGTCCGGCCCCACCGGGGAATCCACCGTGGTGGTGCCCGGCGGCAGCGTCGTGAGGAAGGTCTGGCCCGCCACGGAAGCGGCCAACTGCGCCGGCGTGGGATTGTGCAGTTGCACGTTGCAAACGATGGCGCCGGTTGCCGGATCCCGTACCGCGTCGAGCGCCAGGTACAGCTTGTCGATCCGCTGCATGTTGAAGCCGGCGGAGACCACCCGCGATTTACCCTGCTGGTAACTGCCGCGCAGATTCCAGTCGTTGGGCAGTGCGGCGTTGAAACCGGCGGTCAGAGACCACATGCGACTGGTGTCCTGCCCCCCGCGGTCGTCCAGCCAGTTCACCATACCAGGGCCGCGCACCTGCCCCAGCTTGTCGAAACGGAAGGACTCGATGCCTTCATCCCGCATTGCCTGGCGTACTTGTTCCGGCAGGAAGGCGTTGTCCGCGTAGATCGTGCCATGCCAACCGTCCTGCAGATGGGGATTGCCGCGCCGGCCACTGGAACTGGCGACGGTGCGGCCGTAAATGGCCTGCCCGAACAACTCCAGGTTGTCGCTGGCGTCGTACCTGAAGCCGGTGAACGTGGAATGCTGCGCCACCGCATTGCCCGAAGGACCGCCGTCGAAGGCGCGATTGGCAATGGCGGCCTCGGGACCTCCGGACTGGGTATTCGTGGCGCCCGGACCGCCCCAGGAATAGACATCGCCCTGCACGAAAGGCCGGATCGCCGCCCCATCCTCGGTGAAGGTGAAACGATCCAGACTAAAATCGGGCTGGTTGATCATACCGGCCGGCGTATGCATGGTGGAATGTACGTTCGGCAACGTGAGCCGCTGCGGAATGCCGGCCGGCGCGCCGCGGTACCACGCCGGGTTCGTCACCCAGCCGATGCTGGCCCAGTTGTCGAGATCGGTGGGTTCGCGATAGATCTCGTTCACCTCACGCGCTTCGATGGAACCGATGAGATGCAGCCTGTCGCCGAACTGGCGGCCGCCGGCCAGCGAGAAATTCCAGTTGCCGCCATCGCCCATTTCGGTAACGCCGGTGGATACATTGAACTTCAGGCCTTCGAATTCGCGATCCAGCACAAAGTTGACCACGCCCGCCATCGCGTCGGCACCGTAGGCAGCGGAAGCGCCACCCGTCACCACATCGACGGTGCGGATCAGCGCCGTCGGAAAATTGTCCACGTTGACCGCCCCCTGGCGATCGGCCGGTACAGTACGGGAACCATCGAGCAACACCAGGGTGCGATTCTTGCCCATGCCACGCAGGTTCAAATAGCTGCCGGACGCGTCGCCGAACAAGGTGCCGCCACCGCGCTGCGCGGTCTGGGTCTGGAAAAACTGCGGCAACGAATCCAATTGTTCGGAAATCGTGGCGGCGGGCTGGAACCCTTTCAATTCATCGGTGGTGACCGCAGTGACCGGCACCGCGGTGGTCATGCCGGAAGTCTGGCGTATCCGTGAACCGGTAACGGTGATCTCTTCCAGCGCTTGATTACCGTCATCGGGCGTCTGTGCATAAACGGCGCTGCCGGCGCCATTCGAGATCAGGGCGGCGATGGCGGAGGCCAGCAACCCGAGTTTCCCCTTGCTTTCTATCGGCATTTCTTCTGCTCCAGGATTTTCATGAACGTCATTCCCGACATCGCTCACGCGAATCAGAATGTGCTTGGCTTCATTTTCGATGGATGCTTCGATCCCCGTGTTCGCAAGCAGGACGTCCAGGGCTTCCCGCAGCTCGTATTCACCTTCCAGCCGATTGGCCTGCATGCCGGCGAACAGGGTTCTCGGAAAAAGCACGGAAACTTCAGCCTGCTGGGCGAACTGCAGCAAAGCGGTGTCCACAGGCTGCTCGGAAATGCTGAAATACTCTTTTGCCTCGCTTGCCGCAAAAACCGTTCCTCCCATCGACAAGGCAGTAGCCGCAACCGCCGCCTGGCCGCACAGTGCCTTCAGGAAAAACCCTGTAAACACCGCAGGAAATCTATCGCACCCTTTCATATAGACGAGCCGGACAAAAAAATTCCCTATGTCAGCCAAGGCAATCCCGATTATTTGTAACTGAGGTAAATATGGTCATCGTCGATTCTTTGCACGTTTACCTGGAACGTTTCTTCCATGGTGCGCAACAGCGGATCGATGTCGCCGGTGCGAAAGTAGCCCACCACCTGAATGTCCTTCACCGCGTCATCCATCTCGATGTGTATCGAGGTGTAGCGGCTCACCTCCTTGATGGCCTGTTCGAGCGTGTCGCCCTGGAACAGCAACATACCGTGGCGCCACGCCAGCCGGCCTTCGATTTCCATGGGTTGCATCCGGCGTTTTTCAGTGGCGACATTCTGTTCGCTTACCCGGGCGGACTCGCCCGCGCTGAGCGACAGCGGACCCATCGGTTGCGCAGCCGCAACAGGTTCACGCGTTGGCGTCTCACTCGCCGGCTCTACGACATCAGCGCCGGGGTTGTGTGAAACATTGACTGCACCCTCGGTAACCGTCACTTCCATGCCGCCCTCCTGCATGCGCTGCACGGCAAACGCGGTGCCGGTGGCCTCCACCACATTGGCGCCCGCATAAACCCTGAAAGGGCGCAGGCTGTCCTTGGCCACCGAAAAATGCGCCTCCCCCCGCAACAACGACACCCGGCGTTCCGCCTCCCGATAGAGCACTTCCACCAGGGTGTTGGTATTGAGGATGATTTCGGAGCTGTCGGCGAGCACCACGGTGGACTGCTCGCCCACGCGGGTCTCGTACCTGCGTGGCTTATTGCCCCCAGCGCCGAACAGGGTGCGCCAGCTGTCGAGGTTTTTGCCGGCCAGTCCCCCGCCTATCATGGCCACCGATAGCGTGGCGGCCAGTGCCGCGACCAACTTCCTTCTGCCAGGCTTCCCGGGGCGCGCCTTCACATACTGCCCAAGCGGAAAGATTTCCGACAATTCCGCCAGCACGGACACCTGGTCCCACATGCCGGCCACTTCCAACAGGATGCGGGGATGCTCCGGGTCCTCTCCAAGCCAGGCTGAAAGATCGCGTAGTTCTTCTTCTGACGCGCCTGCATCGAGTTTCACCAGCCACACGCATGCCTGCTGCTGTTTGTGCTCCAGCGCCTGCCTGCGGTTGGAAAATGGAACGACGTTACTCAAGGTTTTTTTACCTCGACCGGATGATAGTTCCCCGGTACCTCTGCGGATTTCCCGGCTGAATAACCTCGCTTCAGCATGTACTGCAGCACCATGAACATGCCCTTGGCCACGTGTTTTTCCACGGTACTGGTGCTGAGCCCGAGATAGTCACTGATTTCCTGCAGGGAAAGCCCATACACTTTCTTCAGGATGAACACCCGGCGACAGCTCACCGGCAGTTGTTCGACCGCGCGGCAAAAATTCAGAAACCTTTCCTGCGACTGGCAACGCAGTTCCACCATGTCCGCCTGCGTGGAAAATTCCTCCTCATCCAGGCCCTCGATGGAGCAGTTGAGCCTGGCGCCTGCGCTCTTGATATGGTCGAGCGCGATATTTCTCGCCACGCGCAGCATAAAAGCCTGAGGATTCCTGATTTTCTGGTTACGTGACGCCGCATAGGAGAGCACGAACGTTTCCTGCACGATGTCTTCGATCTCCTCGGGCCGGACGATGCGCCCGACGGTTCTGTACAGCACGCTCCGGCACGCCAGAAAACTGTCCAGCAGCCCCTTCATCACTTCTGCCGAGGGCTTCTTCTCCCCTCCTGACACCATGCTCCCCCCACCAGCTCAATGCTGCCCGCCTGCAATGATCGATCGGCACTTTCCTATGCCTTTTTTACCCATGCCTTTAGAAGTACAGACGAGCGGCTCGCAAAAATCCGCCATACCGGTCATGGCCCCTTCTCGGGGTAGTTAACCAGGAATGGCATGAAACACGAGCGCGCAAGGGGGCAAGTGCAAAGCAGGAAGAGGAAATGGGGAACGCCTTCACGAAGCAGGCGCGCAATGAAGGAACTGTAGTTGTCGAACCGTCCGGTGCGGACTCACAATGCAGGGGCGTGGCACAAGGTGCCACACCCCCATGAAGACTATTTTTTCAAGCGGTATCCCGTGCGGAATATCCAATACAGAATCACGCCGCAGATCAGCAGGAACAGCGCGGTCATCAACAGGCTCACGCCGACGTTCACGTCCGCGATCTCGTAGAAGCTCCAGCGGAAACCGCTGATCAGGTACACCACCGGATTGAACAGGGTGAGCGTCTGCCACAGCGGCGGCAGCATGCTGATGGAATAGAAGCTGCCGCCAAGGAACGTCAGCGGCGTCACGATCAGCAAGGGAATGATCTGCAGTTTCTCGAAGCTGTCCGCCCAGATGCCGATGATGAAGCCGAACATGCTGAACGTGAGCGAGGTCAGTACCAGGAACAGCAGCATCACACCCGGATGCAGGATCTGCAGCGGTACGAACAGCGACGCCGTGACCAGGATGATCAACCCGATCAGCATCGATTTGCTGGTGGCGGCGCCCACGTACGCGATCACGATCTCCAGGGGCGACACGGGCGCCGACAGCACCTCGTAAATCGTGCCGATGAAGCGCGGAAAATAGATGCCGAACGAAGCATTGGAAATGCTCTCGGTGAGGATCGACAGCATGATCAAGCCCGGCACCAGAAACGCGGCGTAAGGCACTCCGTCGACTTCCGCGATGCGGGAACCGATGGCGCCGCCGAACACCACGAAATACAGCGAGGTCGACAATACCGGTGACACGATGCTCTGCGCCAGCGTGCGGAAGGTACGTGCCATTTCGAAGGTGTAGATGGCACGGATGGCATAAAAATTCATGTTACTCACTCACCTTACTTGCTCACCAAACCCACGAAGATTTCCTCCAGCGAACTCTGCCTGGTTTCGAGATCGCGGAAACGCAGGCCGCTCGCTTCCACCGCATCGAGCAGTTGGGCGATGTCGGAACTTTCGCTGTGCTTGTCGTAGGTGTACACCAGCGTGCTGCCCGCGTTGCTCAGCTCCAACGGGTAAGCGCTGGCCAATCCGGCTGGTATCTGCGTCACCGGCTCCATCAACTGCAGCAGCAGGCGTTTTTCGCCCAGCTTGCGCAGCAGCGCGTCCTTGTTTTCCACCAGCAGCAGCTTGCCGCGATCGATCACGCCGATGCGGTCCGCCATTTCCTCGGCTTCCTCGATGTAGTGGGTGGTGAGGATGATGGTGACGCCCTCGTCGCGCAGGCGCCGCACCACCTGCCACATGTCCTTGCGCAGCTCCACGTCCACGCCCGCGGTGGGTTCGTCGAGGAACAGGATGCGCGGCTCGTGCGCCAGCGCCTTGCCGATCATCACGCGCCGCTTCATGCCGCCCGACAGCGTGATGATCTGGTTGTACTGCTTGTCGTGCAGCGAAATGTCGCGCAGCACCTTGTCTATATACGCCTGGTTGGGGGCCTTGCCGAACATGCCGCGGCTCAGCTTGAGCGTGGCGTCGACGGTTTCGAAGGCATCGGTGGCCAATTCCTGCGGCACCAGGCCGATGAGGCTGCGTGCCGCGCGGTAATCGCGCACGATGTCGTGGCCGCCGATGCGCACCACTCCCGAGGTGGGCGTGACGATGCCACAGACGATGCTGATCAGGGTGGTCTTGCCGGCGCCGTTAGGGCCGAGCAAGGCAATGATTTCGCCTTCCTGGATGCTCAGGTCGATACCGCTGAGCGCGCTGAAGCCATCCGCGTAGATCTTGGAAAGGTTCTCGATTTCGATGATTGCCGACATGAAACTCCTCATACCGCGCGCGGCACTGCATGGCGATGGCGCCCGGGGCCTTGCGGCCAACAGCGCGCCTCATTTGGATACCGGCGCTGCCGATACCAGCGCCTCTATAAAAAAGGGCAGCCTTGCGGGCTGCCCTTTTTGTCTCATCAGGAAAAATCCCGTGGATTTCCCGATCAATGCACAGGCTCGGGACGCGCGGCACCCTTGCGCTCCGGATTGCTGTCGGCATGCAGCTTGAGGAACAGCAGCACGACGGCGCCCGCAAGCGAGCCTACCCCCATGACGATGGCCACGTTTGCCAGGATATTGGCCAATTCCACGCCGTTGTCCTGACCACGCTGCAGCAGGTAACCCGCCAGGGCCGGTGCCAGTACCGCGCCGCCGCGGCCCACCCCGATCACGAAACCGGTGCCGGTGGCACGCACGTGCGTGGGGAATACGTAGGCGACGATGGTGTACAGGCCCGACACGCCTGCGTTGCCGAAGAAGCCGGCCAGACCGGCCCAGATGCTCAGCTGCGTGATTTCCGGCGCCGAACGGCCGAACAGCACCACGCCCACCGTGGTCCCCAGCAGAATGCCGATGGTCAGGGGCTTGAGGCCGATGCGGGCAGTCAGAATGCCGAACAGCGCGCCACCCAGCGCACCGCCGACGTTGGCCCAGGTGAGCACGCCCGAGGCGGCGCCCGCATCGATACCCATCAGGTTGACGATGGTCGGCGTCCATTTCAGGACGTAGTAGAAGGTTACGATATGGCAGAAATAGGCCACGGTGACCAGGATCGTGGAGGCCGCGAGCGCCGGTGAGAAGATGTCGCTGACGGATTTCTTGCGCTCGTCTTCCTGAATGTTGGGCAGCGCGTCGATCACCTGATGGCCCAGCTTGCGCAGCGCCGCGTTGATGCGCTCGAGGGCGTTGGGCGGCTGCTTGCGCGCCAGCCAATGCACGGATTCGGGCATCAGGAAGTAGACGACGGGAATCAGCGCCGCGGACAGCAGCGCGCCGGCGTCGAACATCACGCGCCAGTTCGTGGCGGTGGCGTCGAGCAGTGCCTTGCCCACCTCACCGCAGACGATGCCGCCGAGCGGGTAGCCGATCACCATCATCGAAATGCTCAGGCCGCGATGCTTCTTGTTGGAGAATTCCGCCACCACCGCGTTGGTGGTGGACAGCATGCCGCCGATACCAAGGCCGGTGAATACACGATAGGCCGACAGCACCACCACATCCGAGGTGTGCGTGACCATGTACATGCCAAGCGCCATCACGCTCAGGCAGCTCAGGATCATGTTGCGGCGACCGATCTTGTCCGCCACGCCACCCAGCAGGATCGAGCCGAAGGCCATGCCGATCAGCTCCATGTTCAACACCCAGCCCAGCTCGGCGCGGTCGATGCCGAATTCCCGCATGATGCCGGGACCCGATACGCTGATCGCGAGCACGTCGAAACCGTCCATCGCGTTGAGCAGCACCGTGATCGCGACGATCACGAACTGCATCCTGGTCATTTCTGATTTATCAATTATTTCCCGTGGGTCCGTCATGGCTGTTTTGAAGCCCCCTGTTTTGGCTGGAAGGAATGAAAGGCGTGCTACCGCGCGAACGAACAGTTTCTGATTGTTGTTGGCCGTCGCAAAAAAACGCTCGGAGAATATTACACAAGCCCTGTCATAACAAGCACGGCACATCGTGGGTATCGGCGTAAAATCCAAGTCATATTTATTGCACATTGCCAGGCGACAAAGCCTGGACAGAGTCCGTGGAGAGCGCGGTGGAGAGTCCGGTGAAGAGCCCGGTGGTGGCTCCCCCAGGGCAACTCCCTTATACTCGGGGAGCGTCTATCCGCCGGGGTGGTCCTGAACGCTTCAAGTGATTGTTCCCGCGCAGGAAAAGACGGCAGTAACACCTTTGGTCCGGATGTCACGCAATGATCAAACGCAGACAGTTCATGCAGCTCTCAATGGCTGCCGCCTCTCTCGACCTGCTGGGCCTACGCGCCCTGCAGGCCCAGCAGAGCGCCACGGTGCAGTCGCTGGCGGCGAACACCGCGTTGTTTTCCGGCACCGGCGGCAACGTGCTGGCCTGCAAGGCCGGCAATGGCGAGCTGCTGGTGGTCGACGGCGGCCTGCACGCTGGCGCCAGGGCGCTGCGCGAGACCATCGAGAACACGCTCGAGGGCCGCCGCATCACCACCCTCGTCAATACCCACTGGCACCCGGAGCAGACCGGGCTCAACGAAGAACTGGGCAACCGCAACACCCGCATCTTCGCCCACGAGAACACCCGCCAGTGGCTGAGCACGCCGGTCAAACGCCTGTGGGAAGACACCACCATCGCCCCGCTGCCGGAATCGGCGCGTCCCAACGACACCTTCTATCACTACGGCGATTTCCAGCACGACGACGTCGCCGTGGAATATGGCTACCTGCGCCAAGCGCACACTGACGGCGACATGTACGTGTTCCTGCCCCAGGCCAACGTGCTGCATGCCGGCGGCGTGATCGCCACCGACGGCTGGCCGTTCATGGACTGGTGGACCGGCGGCTGGATCGGCGGCGTGGCCGATGCCATCGAAACGCTGCTGAGCATCGCCAACGAAAACACCCAGGTGGTGCCCGCCACCGGGCCGATCACCGATCGGGCCGGCTTGATTGCCATGCGCGACATGTACGCGGACATCTACGAGAAGGTCAGAACCGGCTTCTCGGACGCCAACACCGCGGAACAGACCGTGGCGTCCAAGCCGGCGGCCGCCTACGAGGCGCGCTATGGCAGCGCGGATTCCTTTATCGAACTGAGCCATTGGAGCCTGATACCGCATCTGACACCGGATGCGTGAGACAGCGGCAAAACCGATCGTTCATTACAGAAAGCGCAGGACACCGACGCAACACTTGCAGGACGGCAAGCGCAAAGACGGACAGACTCAGGTAATCGTTATGGCATACAAGGCAATTCCATCGACGGCGACATTCGCGGCAGGCGGCAGGCGGGCCCTGCCCTGGCGGCGCACCCTGCTTGCGCTTGCCACGGCGTTCGGCTGTTCCATGGGCTGGGCGCAAAACGTCGATCCCGCCAGCCTGCCCGCCCACGACCAGGCCAGCCGCTTCTGGGGTTATTTCGACGATTACTGCACCGAATGCCATAACTTCGACGACTACTTCGGCGGGGTGGATTTCACCGCCTCCCGTCCCGAGGACGTGCCGGCCGATCCCGAACTGTTCGAAAAAGTGGTGATGAAGCTGAACGGCCGCATGATGCCGCCGCCGAACCGCATCCGCCCCGACGAACAGCGCACCGACGCCTTCGTCGGCTGGCTCGAATCCTATCTCGACCAGGCCGCCGCCAAACGCGACCCGGCGCGTCACATCAGCGTGCACCGCCTCAACCGCAAGGAATACGCCAACGCCGTGCGCGACCTGTTCGGCCTGGAGGTCGACCCTGCCGCCATCCTGCCCGAAGACGCCACCAGCGACGGCTTCGACAACGTGGCCGCCTCGCTCACGATATCGCCGAGCTTCATCGAACAATACGTGTCCGCCGCCCGCGTGATCAGCGAACAGGTGGTGGGCGATCCCACCCCGGTACAGGGCGGCTCGCAGTACATGCCCCCCGAAATATTGCCAATGCGCGCCGAAGGCGGCGGTTCGCAACAGTTTCACATCGACGGCCTGCCGCTCGGCACCCGCGGCGGCATGCTGGTGGAACACTGGTTCCCGGTCGACGGCGAATACTCCATCAACGTGGGCGACTTCATCCTGCACGCGTGGATGTACAACATCGAATTCGAAAACACCCTGGTGGTGACCATCGACAATGAACAGGTGTACGAGACCGTGCTCGGCGGCGACGCCGACCGCATCGCGCTCGACCTCGACCAGGGCGCGCCGATGGATGACATCAACGCGCGCGTCAAGGACATCCGCTTCAGCACCACCGCCGGTCCACACAAGGTGGGCGTTACCTTCGTGCGCCGCTCCTTCGCCGAATCGGACGACCAGCTCGAACATTTCATTCCCGGCGCCGTGCAGGACCGCATCCTGGCCGTGCCCTCGATCGAGGTGCGCGGTCCCTTCGTGGCCGGCGGACTCGATTCCACCCCCACCCGGGACCAGTTGTTCGCCACCTGCTATCCGCAGAACGCCGATGAGGAACGTGGCTGCGCCGAGGACATCCTCAGCCACATCGCCACCCGCGCCTACCGCCGGCCGCTGACGGACGCCGACATGGCGCCGCTGCTGCAGTTCTATGACGCCGGCCAGGCTGAGGGCGGTTTCGAGGAAGGCCTGCGCCGCGCGCTCACCCGCACGCTGGCCAGCCCGAATTTCCTGTATCGCGCCGAAGTGGCGCCCCCCTCCGACAACTCCGACGCGCCTTACGCGGTAAACAGTCTGGAACTGGCTTCGCGGCTGTCGTTCTTCCTGTGGAGCAGCATCCCCGACGAGGAACTGCTGCAGGCCGCCATCGCCGACCGCCTGCGCGACCCCGCCGAGCTGGAAGCGCAGGTGCGCCGCATGCTGGCCGACCCGCGCTCGAAAACGCTGTCGGAAAACTTTGCCTATCAATGGCTCAAGCTGAGCAAGCTCGATGAAATCGAGCCCGACGCCAAGATTTTCCCCTACGCCGCCGGCGCCGGCGACCTGCGTCCCGACTTCAAGGAGGAATTGGGCTTGTTCGTGGACAGCATCTTCCGCGAGGACCAGAGCATCCTGCGCCTGCTGGATGCCGACTACAGCTTCCTCAACGAGCGGCTGGCGCTGCATTACGGCATCAACAACGTCAAGGGCAGCCGTTTCCGCCGCGTGCAGTTGCACGACGCCAACCGCTGGGGCCTGCTGGGCAAAGGGGGCGTGCTGATGGCCACCGCCTACCCCAACCGCACCTCGCCGGTGCTACGCGGTGCCTGGATCCTGGAAACGCTGATGGGCACCCCGCCCCCGGTGCCGCCGCCGGACGTGCCGCAGCTGGCCGAAAATGCGGTGGGCAAACCCGCCACCACGGTACGCGAACGTCTGGAACAGCACCGCGCCAACCCGGTGTGCAACTCCTGCCATTCGGTGATGGATCCGCTCGGCTTCGCGCTCGACAACTTCGATGCGGTGGGCCGCTGGCGTAACATGGACCGCTACACCGGCACGCCGGTGGATGCCTCCGGCGTGATGCCGAACGGCAGCCTGGTCACCGGCCCGCAGGAACTGCGCCAGGCGCTGT